>Ga0247843_1006654_pt1 | contig 14889 bp, 15 predicted proteins | sample LaCruzMarch2017__FD_192420 | JGI IMG/M metagenome (GOLD analysis project Ga0247843, IMG submission 192420) | Freshwater microbial communities from meromictic Lake La Cruz, Castile-La Mancha, Spain - LaCruzMarch2017_8m | ecosystem: Environmental > Aquatic > Freshwater > Lake | place: Spain...
CGCTGTCGTATTCGCGGTGAGTACGGACAAGCTCTGCTTTGTTGTCGAAGACCGCTTTAGTGATTTTGTAAGCTTCATCATCGGACATTTTGCCGTTGACCACCAAAATGTTGGAAACAGAAGCGTTTTTGTTATCACCGGCCATGCCTGAGTAGGTCGCCTTAGGTATGGTGTCCTTGAAATAAAGATTGCCGTATTTCTTGTTCATCGCATCAACGGCCTCTGCATGGTCGATCATGACAATCTTGGTGCCTGGGGTATTGGCCAGGTCAGTGACCGCGGCGGTTGGCAAGCCACCGACCCAAAAGAAGGCATCAATTTTGCGGTCTTTAACGGCATTGACGGATTCGGCGACGCCAAGGCGCTCACGACGCATATCCTTGTCTTTATCCAGCCCCGCTGCTTCGATCAGACGGAAGGCCATGACTTCAGTGGCGCTCCCTGGGCTACCTGTGCTGACGCGCTTGCCTTTCAGGTCTTTCATTGTCTTGATGCCGCTTGCTTCGGTCGTCACGACGTGCATACGGTTGGGGTACAGGACGAGCAATGTTTTGACATCCACTTTACGACCTGAGAACTTGTCCTTGCCGTCTAGGGCATCTTTGGCTGCATCCGCCATCGAAAATGCCATATAGGGTTTACCCGAACCAATCAGTTTGAGGTTGTCGACAGAGCCACCGGTGACTTCAGCGGTGGCGGACATGCCGGGTACTTTTTTGGTGAGCACGGCAGCCAAACCGCCACCCATGGGGTAGTAAACACCACCGGTACCGCCTGTTGCGATCGAATAATTTTGCGCATTGGCAGCGCTTGCGCAGACGACCGCAACGCTTATTGCTAGGGTTTTTAACAGCTTCATTGCTCTCTCCGAAATGTTTTTCTTAAGCGTTTGTTACCAAGGGCTATCGAAAGCCGATGAAAGACAAATAATTGATCCGCTTAACATAACTCAAATTGAACTTGACCTCAATGGAGGTTTGCGAGCAGATTAAAGCATTGGGATCGGCGTCGCTTCGTCGGGTATTGGGGTGCGATTGACATTGAGCACCATCGATACCATGACGTAATAACCACTGACGACCATTAAATCGACGGCCCCTTGCTCGCCGAACAGGTCGACGACGGCCTTGTAGTGTTGGTCGCTGACTTGATGTGTTTCATGAAGTTCGTGACAAAAATTGTAGACAGCCTCTTCGTCAGCTTGCATGTTTTTCGGACGTTGACCTTGAGCGAGAGCGGCGGCCAGATCGGGATTAAGTCCTTCTTTGAGTGCAAGGCGCAGATGCGCATACCACTCGTATTGTGCTGTCCAGGTTCGCGCGGTAATTAATATTGCCCATTCATTGAGGTGTTTCGGAATACTGCTGTCAAAACGCAAGTATTCGCCAACCATCCGTAAACGTTCGGCTAGAACAGGGCTACGCAACAAAACATTAAAAGGCGCACCTAGGCTCGTCGCCCCTTGGACTACGCCCTTGCTGCCGGTGCCTGAAACCCTGCCTGACATCAAGCCATCGAAGTATTTTTTTTGGTCAGAAGAGATCTCGTCTACATGGAGACGTTTAAAGCGTTGATGATCATTGCTGTTATTTTGGCTCATGATGGGTTCTCCTTGGTCAATTTACTCATTTAGAATAGTTTAAAGCCATTATCGTCTTGGGGTTAATGCCCTCTACTAAAATGAAAAGACTTCAAATCAAATAGACTCATCTGAATAACGCCCCGAGTGGTAGGTGCCATATGAAGAACTCTTTACTTTTAAAGCGCTTAATGCATGTCGCATGCTTGAGTGTCGGTTTGTTTGCCAGTTCGGCACACGCACAGTGGCTTAATTTGCATGAAGATGCCAATCAGGTGACTTACACAGAGCGTGGCGAAATTGTCAGAACCGATATTTTTGTGAATGTCGCCGAAATGCTGGACTACAAGCAAAAGATGCGAGATCCAAAAGGCCTGGTTTTTCACTCAGTCGTGATTCGAGCCCAATACAACTGTCGTGATAATCGCGTGCGCACTTACACCATCGATTTTCATGAGGCGCGCATGGCGGGCGGTCAGGTTGTGAAAACTGAAAAGGTCTACAGCCCATGGCAGCCGATTAATCCTCGAAGTGTCGAGCAAAACTTAAAAAACTACGCCTGTGATCCAAAGTAGTTTTTAAAGTCTTGATGACCCTTAATGAAGCGCTGAGAGCTTCTGCGAGAGGTTTGTGCTGTCACGAGTGCCTTGGCAATTAGAATCCTTAGCTTGTATACGTCACTGTCCGGTTCACAATGGCTCAAGTTCACGATGACGTTCGTATTGCCTTGGTTGAGGATGATCCCTTGCTTCGCAAGGAGATATTTTTTCATCTTAAAGAATGCGGATTTCGGGTATTTGGCGTGGCGAACGGCAAATCACTCGACGAGCTTCTGATTACCGAACCGATTGATATTTTTATCTTGGATCTTACGCTGTCAGGCGAAGACGGTCTGAGCATTGCGAGTCGCATACGTAAAAACATTCCCAATGTTGGGATCATTATGATGACAGCGCGTGGTTCAATAGCGGATCGCATCAAAGGTTATGAGTCTGGCGCCGATATTTATTTTTACAAACCGATCTCACCAGAGGAGCTCGTGGCAGGTCTGCGGAGTCTGATACGACGGCTGAGTAAAAACGTGACGAATAACCGTTGGAAACTTAGCCTGAAAGACCGCTCAATCTCGGGACCCGCGCCATGGCAGCGTGCCAGACTGACCAATAGTGAAAAAGTATTTATGCTGGGTTTGATTCAGGCACAAAATCACACACTTGATACTGACGTGATTGTTGAAATATTGAGTCAGCGTACAAGCAAAGAAGAAATGGGTAAGCATGCATTAGAAAGTTTAGTCAGCCGCTTGAGACGTAAATTGGCCTCGATCTCCGAACCTGATGCAGATACAGCCATTAAATCTGTCTGGGGGATTGGGTATCAACTCTGCATTCCCGTGGATATCGAAACGTAGTTATTTGGAATGAGTATGTCAAATTTAGTGACCCTGAAGTCCGATGTTGTGATCGAACCTTTGATTGAGCGCTGGTATGCATGGTCACACTTGGTCTCGCCTGCGACGGCTGCGCTGAATGTGCCGTTTCGTCATCTCACTTTGCTTGAATCATTCGTGAGCGCGCCTGATATTCATGCCGCCGCCTGTAAAAATCCGAGTCTGCGAGGAGGGCCTTTCGTCGACCTTCCCACCGACGCTGTCGATGAGGTGCGTGATCTGATCGCGCAAACAAAGAAACGTCAAGAGCATCAGATTGCTTTTGGTGAGGCTTTAAAAGAAGCCTATCGAATGGTCTTAAAGCAGGCCGATGGCTTCAGTATTGAAAAACTTTATCAGGCCTTGCCCACCCCTGTCCGTGGCTATGTTGAATTGTTTTACACATTGGGAGGGCATCCTGATTTACGTGTGATTGAACCGATGCTGTATCGAAGTCCCGCATTCAATCCTGCGTCGCAGTCAGCGTTGATATACCAAGCGAAGGGTGATGAACGTTCTTTTGCATTCAGTACGCCTCGTTTGCCGCGACAGGATGCCGTGGAGCTTGAGCGTCCCTTTACGGACGAGATTTATGATTATTTGGCGGCCTTACGCTTGACCCCTCAACCGCTTGATGCGGTGCTAGAGCGACTGTCACAAGCGGGAGTCACGAATGAAAAGTTTCGGGATTTCCTCACCGACATTCCACCCCAAAAGATAGATCGTATGCACAAAGGCGGAACACGTTGGCGTTATTTTGGACACGCGTGTATCTTGGTCGAGGCTAACGATGGGACCAACGTATTGGTCGATCCCATCGTTGCTTATGAAACGAATGGGGGCATTAAGCGTTTTGTTTTAGCCGATTTACCTGAGCGTATCGATTATGTTGTATTGACCCACAACCATGCTGATCATGTCTTGTTGGAAACCTTGTTGGCGTTACGTTTCAAGATTGAAACGATCGTCGTACCCACTGCTGGTGGTGGTCTGGCCGATCCCTCGCTCAAGCTGATGCTGCAGTCGATTGGTTTTAAAAAGGTTGTTGAAATCGAACCACTTGGTTGTGTGGAGACGGGTGATATGCGGATCACGGCTCTGCCGTTTTTGGGAGAGCATGGCGATTTGGACATTCGTTCTAAGGCTGCTTGGCTCGTCAATGCGGGTTCACAAAGCTTTCTATTTGCCGCGGACAGCAATAACCTCGAACCTTTTATTTACGAACATCTCAGAGAGATGCTGGGTCCCATTGAGACGTTATTTATAGGTCAAGAGTGCCAAGGCGCACCGTTTAGCTGGACCTATGGGCCGCTATTACCTATGCCGATTGATCGTAAAAAAGATCAAACGCGACGTTTGAACGGCTCGGATGCGGTGCGTGGGATCGAGGTCGTCAAGAGCTTGGGTAGTCAAAAAGTATATGTTTATGCGATGGGCGCTGAGCCTTGGTTGCAGTACGTGACAAGCATCGATCCGTCAGAAGATACGGTGCCTGCTGTCAACGCCAAACAGCTTGTTGCGGCTTGCCAAGCGTTGGGGTTACATGCTGAAAGGCTATTCGGAAGCGCAGATGTGACGTTACCGGCCTGAGGCAGGAAAGCTTAAAGAGCTCTTGATTTTGTTTTTGAATTGGTAAAGGTGTGAAAGGCCATAGAGAAAAGCAGCTTGGGGTGCTTTGCGATAGCGCCAGATAGGATCGACTTTCCAAAAGCGATTGACCGAACAGATGTAGTCATGACCCAGTGCTTCGATTTCATGCCACCAGCCTACCGGCATATAGAGTGTTTCACCTTCGGCTAGCTCAACCGTTCTTCTTTCTGGCAGTGTCTTGCGTAAAAGAGGATATTTTTCGAAATCGGGCTGATCGATGTACACCTGACTAAAGTTGGGTCTCAATCCGACGTGCGACATTTCGAAGGGATACAGGCCTTCTTGAACGCTCGGTGGAAATAAAGAAACACGTTTTGTTCCACGAAATTGCGAGAGTGTGCCGTCCTGGCCATCATAGTGCAAGGGTTCAACATGACCACCTGGGCCAACCCAGACGTTGACATCGTTTGGTAGTTGACGACGGAGTCCTGTTTTCTTTGCAATTAAGTCAATCCCTGGGCCGACAACCTGTCGAAAAGGTGTGGCGCCCATGTCAACCATCGCGAGATAGATGCTGTCACGCCTGGCTTCTCCGTTACGCAATAGACGGCAATACTCATTGACGCTCATCTTTCGCATTTCGCAGTAATTTTTCCATTCAACTTTAGGTGTTGAAAAACGCTCAGCTCCATAGACGCGAACGTACACTTCCATATCACCCACGAAAGACGTGAGCTTTTCAGCATCCACAGGGATTTTGTCGTCAAATGCATCCGTCAAGATAACGGGTTTATTTTGACATTGAAACTCATGATGAAAAAGGCTAGGAGAGACGTTGTTGATAGAAACGCGCTCAATCGAATCAGAGTTTGAGAAAGAAGAATGTTGAGGATGGTTCATCGATTTCAAGTAGATGCAATGAGTTGCGCGGATTCTTGAGCTCTAAGTGGCCGATAATCGCATCCATTGAGAAACTCTGGTCGAAGTTTTTTCGGGGGAGTGATCGCAATGTTGCTCACGGCGTTATAGGTGAGAATGGCGATACGACGATTGTGGGGCGAAATATTTGGGGGTGATGCATGTATTAAATTTCCGTGAAACCAGACCGCAGTTCCTTTTTTTCCTGTCGCGGAAAATAACCCACCGGACTTCACGAGCTTGGTCACTAGAGGGGCATCGATTTGGTAGGTGAGTGAAGCGCTGACGTTTCCTTCCCAGCCCTCGGGGGCATCATCAGCCTTGGGTGCGTCAACGCAGCCAATTTCGTGAGAGCCAGGTATAAAGAAGAGCGGGCCATTAAACTGATCAATATCGTCTAAAAATATCATGACACTGACAATATTGGCCGTTGGAATATTGTCTTCGTTACGCCAGTAGATATAGTCTTGATGCCAAGGCCACATCTCACCAGAAAATGCTTGTTTAACATTCACTTTGAGTTGATGAATATAAACATGATCATCGAGGAGTTGCTGCGCGGGTTCCAAAAACTGTGGCGCACGAATCAACTCGTTGTAGGCATCGTCGTAAAGGTGGCATCCATGAAAGGCGCGGTAGGTTTTGCCATCTTTTTCTAAAACGTGACCAGGGTGATGTTCAGTCTGAAAAGACAGTGTGCGCGCCAACAGCACATCAGTGGCCTCTTGACTAAGCGCCTGATCTTGGACGAAATAACCATCGCGCTTATAAGCGTTAATTTCATGCGCTGCGAGTTTCATGATCACGTGATCCATCGTTTGCAAGTGTTGAAGTCGGCACTGTTTAACGGTGTCGTTAAAGTATTCTCAATCATTCGTGTTCTTTGAAGCCATTGCACGTTGCAGGCTCAGGGGACGCATGTCAGTCCATTCGCGATCGACATATGCCGAAGCTTCAGTTTTTGAGCCAGTAAAGCCCGTCTCGACCCAACCTTCCGGAGTTGTTTTTTGCTCAGGCCAAAGTGAATACTGACCCTCGGAGTTTTTGATCACTTTAAAGAGATCTCCGTCAATGGTGTAAGCATTAATGGGGGTAACATCCTGAGTCGGCATATTGATTATTCCAATGGGTCATTTAATAGCGATAAGCGCGCACGCGAAGTTTTCGCAGATGGGTAGGGCATTATGGATCAAGTTGCTGATTTAGAAACAAATGAAGCTCTTGAATCCTCGCACGCTGAGGATGTGTGCCCCCTTCAAGCAGGTGATCGAATTGCGAGGAATTGAGAGGGATTGTGAGGGTTATCGTGGATGCGAGGCGACAATATGGATCAGTCTCTTTTCAGGATCAATAATGACCATCACGATTGACGTCGAGGCCATCGAGGTTTTCCCAAACAAGTTCCAAATCATGCGATTGCAAGAAGCGAAGGGCTTGGTAGATTCTGCTTCGCGCTGGAGCTTGGCTGTCGGTCTGATTCCGATTCCTGTTTTAGATGCGGCCATCCTAGCCGCGGTTCAAACAAAATTACTGATGAATTTGTCTGCTTTATATGGCGAAAAAGTCGAAAAAGAGCGTGCCTCTGCGGTCGTTTCGGTATTGTTGGGTGCTTTAGTCCCCTTGGGGCTCACTAAAACAGCCCTTGGCGCGACCGCTAAGATCTTTCCTGGAGCGGGTACAGTGATTGGCTCTATTGCGATGTCGACAATTGGGGCGACCGCCACTAAAGTAGTCGGTGAATTTTTTGTGAAGCATTTCGAGCAGGGAGGAACGTTTGTAAAATTCCGCCAAGCAAATTTAATGGATGAGTTTAGAAAAGAGTTTAAGTGGGTACAAGAGTCAAAGAAAGCTGAATATAGACGCTAATCATGCAAATAATCGCGATTTCTAATTTAAAAGGTGGATGTGCCAAAACGACCACTGCGGTTAATTTGGCCGCTGGTCTGGCTCTAGAGGGGAAAAGCGTTTTACTCATTGATCTTGACCCCCAAGGGAACTCAACCGAATGGTTGGGCGTTGATTCGCCAAGTGAGGGTAGTTTTGAGTTGTTGACCAGCGACCAAGCGCTCGATACCTTGATCCATGACTCAAGTGTTCAAGGTGTTTCCCTGATCGCTGGGTCCGGGGCCTTGTCAAAGCTTGAGCGGGTGCTTGCCAAAGTCGATGACCCGGAGTTGTATCTAAAAAATCGACTGGCTTCGCTGCGAAAACAGCAATGGGATGTGGTGATCTTGGACACGCCTCCAACGCTGGGACTATTAACCTTGAATGCACTGACGGTTGCACATCGTTTGTTAGTGCCCGTCACGACTCAGGTTTTGTCTTTGTCTGGGGTCGCACAATTGATGCAAACAGTCGATCATGTACGTCAACACTTGAATCCCAAGCTTGAATTACTCGGTTTGGTCGCCTGTCGTGTAAATTTGAGAACACTACATTCCCAAGACGTTGTCCAAGCTTTAACAGAAAGTTTTGGTAAAAAGCTTTTAAAAACGCACATAAGGGAAAATATCCGGCTCGCTGAGGCGCCGTCCTTTAATAAAAGTATTTTTCAATACAGTCCCAAATCTGGGGCGTCAGAGGATTACCGCTCATTGGCGCGAGAAGTCCTTTCACTCACAAAGTAAAAAGGTTATGTATGGCAACTAAGCGAGCTAAAACAATTGGTTCAAATCCCTTGAAATCATCGAAAGCCAAGATTGTCGAGATCGAGCAAACGGCCACGCCACCGATCGTAGAAGCAGAAGGCTTGGTTTCGCAGTCGCCCGAAGTAAAAAAGCGTGTGCGACGGACAAACAAAGAAACCGAGGCTTTATTTGCCGAGCAGTTGAAAACCGATGAGACGAGTGCGGCGCAACAAGTCGAGTCACCTCAGAATACCGAGGTTTTCGTGAGCGAGCGACACCGAGAAGCTATGGCGATCGTTAAAACGTGGTCGCAATGGGCTGTCGTCGCTGGAATGACGCCTGTTCCGATTTTGGATACCGTTGCGTTGTCGGCTGCACAGATCAAGCTCATCCAACTCCTTTGTAAGCACTACGGAGTGCCCTTTGAAAAAAAAGTCGCGATTGCAGTGGCGGCAGGATTGATAGGCGGTACGGCAACCTCTGCTATTGCGACAGGTGTGACCCGCTTTGTGATGAAAAATATTCCTGTCGCGGGACAAGTTTTCAACTTAACGGTTGAGCCCGCACTTTCCTTTGGTTCAACATACGCAATTGGTGCCAGCTTTGTGAAGCATTTCGAATCCAAAGGCAGTCTGTCTGACTTTAAAAGTGAGCAGATGCAAGATTTTGCGACGGAACAGTATCAAAAAGGAAAAAAAATGTTCTTTAGCAAGAAAAGTGCCGTACCCGCATAATATAGCTTCTCAACCTATTGAACGTGGTGTGATCCATATATGCGCAGTTTGCTGAAGTCTGATTTATTCGATTTTTTGAGTCGAGAGAGTCCCCGTGAATTAAAACGCATGGTGTGGTTGTCTATTTTTGTCGGCATTACCAACACGGCATTGATTGGTTTGATCAATATGTCGGCAAGCGATGTTTCCGACGGCATCTCAGTGACTTGGCAATTTTTTGCTTTCGCGGCATTGCTTATTTTGTTGTTGATCGTGACGCGTCGTTCGAATGACGAAAACATCCGAAGCGCACAAACTTTGATTTATCGCTTCAAGATCAAAATCATGAGCGATGTTTTTAAATCAAATCTTGGCAAGATCGATGAGATCGGTCGAAATTATGTGCTGGAAGTACTGGCCCGCGATACGCAAGCCGTGTCGCTCGCAGTAGGTGTAACGGTCACGGCGTGCCAAGCGATCGCCACGCTTTTGTTTTTGACGCTTTACATGTCGACGGTGTCCTTTACTGCATTCATCATCATTTCAATTGCCGCTATTTTGATTTTGTCGGTTGGTGTTCTCGAGCTTTTTAAAGTCACTGGGCAACTCGAAAAGGTTTCTGTTAGTGAAACAGGCGCCAATGCGATTTATGCGGATTTTTTGAATGGCTACAAAGAAATCAAAATGAATTCCGAGCGCGCTTACGACATTACGCGCAATATGGTGAAAGTTTCTAAAAACGTGAACGAAGAAAAGGGCAAGCTCATTGTTGCCATCACTAATTATTTCAATAATCTACAGGTTTTTTTGTATGTGATTGTTGGCATTATGGTGTTTGTGGTACCGGTTTTATCAACGGACTTTTCGATGCATGTGACGACCGCCGCAACGACGGCGCTGTTTTTGGCAGGCTCTCTATCCGGAATCATCACGAGTATCCCCAATCTTTCTCAAGCCAATGTGGCCGCACGTTCACTGCAGTCGCTCGCTAAAAAATTGGATGAAAGCGCGCAAGACACACCCGTGTCTCGCAAAGAGGTCTTTGGTGAGGTGCATTCGATCACTTTGGAAAAGGTCACCTACCAACATGCCTCATATGACAAGCGGAAAAGCGCTTTTGTCTTAGGGCCGATTGACTATCACTTCGAGGCAGGTAAGATTTATTTCATTCGAGGCAATAATGGTTCCGGCAAAACCACGCTGATGCGGCTATTGATTGGTTTGTACCAGCCGAGTGACGGTCGAATTTTAGTCAATGGATTGCCGATTGCAGAGCCCACATCGGGGGCGTATCGGGACAATTTTTCAGTTGTCTTTAGCGATTTCCATCTGTTTAAAACCTTGTATGGTCTGCCTGTTGAAGATCATGAACGCATTCAAGAATTGCTGCGCCTGTTCCAAATGGAAGGTAAAGTCAGCATACAAAACGGTCAATTTACTTCTTTACAGTTTTCGACAGGCCAACGTAAGCGTCTGGCGTTGATCGTGGCGCTTCTTGAGGATCGGCCTTTTGTTATTTTAGATGAGTGGGCGGCTGATCAAGATCCTGAATTTAGACACGAGTTTTATGTCCATATCATCCCAAAATTGCGTGCAATGGGCAAAACGGTCATCGCCATTACGCACGATGATCATTATTATGATCGCGCGGACCATGTTTTATTGATGTCTAACGGTAAGCCAATATAAAAAGAGAGAGATAAGAATGATTTATCCTTATGTGTTTTATGTCTTTGCCAGTATTCTCGTTGGTGTTGTGGGGCGCAATAGTCGTTTAGGTTTTTGGGGAGTGACCTTGCTTTCGATGGCCATTTCACCGGTGATTTCTATTTTTCTTGTGCTGTTTTTAAGTGATCGAGCGAGAGCTTTTTTTACATTGAAAAAGGGATTAAAAAGCTGGAGATCTTCCACTAAAACGAGTGAAGCATCCCCAGCGAATTCAACAAATCCCTCTATTTGATCAGCACAGCAGGTGAAGCAGGAATCGATCCTGGCACCTTGTTGAGGGTCAAGAGTTGCGACACGATATTTAATACTTCTCTTGTGTAGCTGTCGGATTGGGCAGGAACGCTATACGTTTCTCCTTGGTACTTTACCGAAGTTAAAGCATTTGAAGAGCTCCCACGTCCTTTTTCCACAACTAAAAGAGGGATTGCTGAAGAAAAGTCGCGTTTAAATAACAACTCGGTATTAATCGCGATCGCATCAGAACTCATGACTTTAATCTGGCGTGGCGGGTTCATATTTTGCAAATTCACAAGTGTGCCAAGAAAATCAAAGACGGCGCGAGTCGATCTTAGCTTGATGACAAGTTGAGTGTCCTTATTAACGCCTTTATTTCGCAGATCTGCTGCGGTGCCGGGTAATAAAGCCTTCGTTGGAGTGACGCCTGTCGACTGGGAGTTACAGTAAGCAGATTGAGCAAATACTTGGCCAAGGGTTTCGAGCTCAGCTTGCTTGTTCAGGCACATCCGTGTCACAGGCGCGCTTCTGACAACTTGAAATTTGGTCACCCCATCCACTTTAATCTGTTCCACAGTGGTTCCCGGCTGGGCCTGCGCGGCAACGACTGCCACCAGATTACGGTTGAGCTCCTCGGCACTCATCGGGGCAGAGACGTTTTGTTTTGCCACCACCATCTCAGTGCTCAGGCCCGCTTGTATAAGTGTGTAGAGCGCAGATTGAAAATCGGCAAAGCCGGGCAAGTTTGGATTGTTGATGTAAGTTGAAAGCACTACATTTTTATCACTACGTAACTCAATGTAGTCAATGACAAGCGCATACAGGACAGAACGGGGGCGGGTTTGATTGTTAGTCAGATTCGCGATGACGTCGGGTCGAATATCACCTAAAAATGACTTCATGAACTCCGCATTATCAAGGGATGATTGCGTAAAGTTAAAACTATTGTTGACGCTGAGACCGACGCTCGGTGCGTAGTTAGTAGTAGCTCCGGAGGTCGCAGCTGCCGAAAAAAAGCCGGTTACAGCGCTAGGTGCGTTGCTGTAAATCGTAGAGCCAAGACCTGCTGTGACACCGACACTTCCTGTGCCAATCACGGAGGGCATATCAAGAAAGCTGACAGGCATTTGTTTTGAAGAGCGAACAATATTGAGCAAAACGTTATCGTTCGCGTAGCTCTCCAGTACATCTCGATAGGCGGAAGACATGTCTCTAAACGAGGAGGATCCCATCGGAACACATCCAGAAAGCGCGATGACGGCAGCAATAGGCGCTAACACGAATTTTTTTAACATGTTGATTTTCTCGAGATTTTTAATGTTTGTAAGGAACTGAATTATTTTGCTGTATTCCTGTCACAAGAGCAGGAAAACTGCATCATTTTGCGCCCAATTGCCAGTAATTGAGAGGTTTTGCCGAAATTTTGCGCGAAACCTCTAAAGCTGGGTACCACAGTCTCTGCAAAAACGATCTTGTTTATCTAATTGATCTGACTCGCATTTAGGGCAAGACGTCTGGCTGTGGCGCCGAGGCCCTCGTGATCGTGATATCTCGGCCGTCACAATGCCCGTGGGGACAGCCAGCGTTCCCCAGCCCATTAACATCATGACCGAAGCGATGAGTTTGCCGACATCAGTTTGTGGTGTGATGTCTCCAAAACCTACCGTAGTCATGGTGGTGATTGCCCAATACGTCGCGATGGGAATGCTCGTGAATCCGTGCTGAGGGCCTTCGACGACGTACATCAGGGTCCCCATGACCAGTACGATCATCAAGACAAACGAGAGAAAAACAAGAATCTTTTTTCGGCTGGCGTTGAGAGCGCTCGCGAGATGGGCATACTCTTCCATATACGCCGTAAGCTTAAAGACGCGAAATATCCGGATCAGTCTCAACACACGTACGTCAATCAATGCGTGTAACTCAGGGAAAAACAGTGCAAGGTAGGTGGGTAACACCGCAAGCAAGTCAATGACACCAAAAAAACTGGTGGCGTATTTTCTGCGGTTTTTGGCGCAATACAGTCGGGCGGCATACTCCACGCTAAAAAGGATGGTGAAAATCCATTCCAGCACAAATAAATAGGCATGGTAGTCACGCGCAATGTGCTGGACACTGTCGAGCACCACGACGACCAGTGAGATCAGAATGAGTGCGATGAGGGTTTTGTCAAAGAGGCGACCAGCCGCTGTTTCATTGGTAAAGACCAGCGTATACATCTGATCTCTGAGTGTCTTTTGCGAACGCGTCATCGTGAAGAAGCTTCCAAATGTTGGACGATATCGCGAGCGACAGCTTGGCCGCTGAGCCAGGCGCCTTCGACTTTTTCAGTGCTGGTCCAGTCGCCACACAAACCCAGTTGCAGGTTAGGATCAAAAAGATGATCATGATGCGTGGCGTGTCCAAGTCTGGCAAACCGCCAAAGATGCGTTTGGTATGTTTGTGGCCGATAGCCTGTCAATGTCTCGAATCCCGCTGTTAAGAGCGGCGCAGCCTCGTCCTTGGTGAGGTTCTCATGCGCGGAGCTCCACTCGGTTGTTGCGTGGGCCACCCAGGCTTCGCCTGAGAGACGTTGGGGTTTACTTGAGCTCCTGGCGATCCAGCTAAACATACCCTGATTGATGAAAGCCGCGTCAAAATCAAAAGGGAGTCTTGCCGTCGCGTAAATCATCAGGGTCCAACAGGGTGCCATGACGGCATCCCGACAACGCTCGTAAAGTGAAGCGGAGTGGGGCTGAACCAGCGGCTCGGCCTGTTTGGAGGGAATCGCTAGAACGATGGCGTCAAATCGCGGGTCTAGTTGGCCGTGTTCTTTTGAGCGCAAGGTCCATTTTTCGCCTTCATGACTCAGCTGATCGATGGTGGTGGAAAATTGGATCGTTAAATCTTTTGCTAATTGTTTGGCGGGTGCCGTCATTGAGGGCGTGCCCACAAAACGCCCCGTTGAAGGGGTAATCGCTTGCCAGCCCTTGGCATCAAAACTAGTGATTTGGGCTTCCCAAGGTGCTGCGACACCCGTTTTTTGCCATATGTCGACTTGATTTTTAAAGGCGGGGTCGCGCGCTGTGAAATATTGAGCGCCGTGATCACAGGACCAAGTCTCGAACTGACGCGTGCTCATCCGTCCACCCACACCACGGCTTTTTTCAAACACTTGAACCCGGCACCCTTGCGCCTCCAAGGCTTGGGCGCAACTCAGGCCAGCCAAGCCTGCGCCGATAATTGCGATAGAGCGTGTTGATTGCATAGCGATGAGATCCGAGTGGAAAGGAGGCGAATGGTCTTTGATGCGCTATTTTATGGGTTTCGAGAGGTCATAACGCCGAGTTGGCATAGGGTTTATGCCGATGATCTCGTTTGGTGGCTCGGTTTACTCTTAGCCAAGCTTAGTGTCAGTGATTCAAAAAAAGGAATAAGTCATGAAGAACATTTTCAAGTCGTTGTTGCTTGGTGCCTGTATTGTGGGAACGAGTTTTGGCGCACTCGCGCAAGGCTATCCCAACAAACCTATCCGTATGATCGTGCCGTTTCCGCCAGCGGGGGCGGCTGATCAGACCGCGCGTATCGTGATGAGGGCCTTGTCAGAAACCTTGGGTCAAACCATCATTATCGATAACCGGGCGGGCGCGGATGGCGCGATTGCGGGCTTGGCCGCGATGAATGCAGCACCTGATGGCTATACGCTATTGTTCGCAACTACCACAGGGTTGAATGGCGCACCGACTATGCGCAAAGTCCCCCCTTATGATCCTCTCACCGCATTCACACCGATTTCTTTGGTTGGAAAATTTGGCTTCTTCATGTTTGTCAACGCGGAAGTTCCCGCCAAGACGATGAAAGAGTTGATCGCTTACGCCAAAGCCAATCCAGGCAAGCTCAACTATGGCAGCGGTAATGGCACGAGTATTTTGACGACAGCGCAGTTTGCGCAGGAATCCAAGCTCAATATGGTGCATGTCCCCTATAAGGGCGATGCCCCCGCGACCGCTGATCTGATTGCGGGCCGTATTCAAGTGCTGCTCGCAACGCCTGGGAATGCCTTGCAAATGGTGCAAGAAGGACGTCTGCGCG
>Ga0247843_1006657_pt1 | contig 14885 bp, 14 predicted proteins | sample LaCruzMarch2017__FD_192420 | JGI IMG/M metagenome (GOLD analysis project Ga0247843, IMG submission 192420) | Freshwater microbial communities from meromictic Lake La Cruz, Castile-La Mancha, Spain - LaCruzMarch2017_8m | ecosystem: Environmental > Aquatic > Freshwater > Lake | place: Spain...
CAGTTTGACCTGAAGCCGGGCATTCATGTGACGCCCCGGGTGGACTACACCCGTTTTGATCCGGATTCGCCCGAGGGTCGGCGACGCAGCGTGCACCGGTTTTTATTCCGGACGCTGCCCGATCCCTGGATGGAGGCTCTGGACTGTCCTGCGGGCGATCAATTGGTGCCCGCCCGGGACAACTCGGTGACCCTCCAGCAGGCTCTGGCCCTGTGGAACCATGACTTTTCCATTCGTCAGGCCGAGCACTGGGCCCGGGCTCTGGAGGCCCGTAGTCAAGAAATCGGGGTCGGAGGCCAGATTCCCTGGGAGGAGGCCGTTCTCTGGGTTTGGGGTCGCCCGCCCACGACCTCCGAGAGGGATGCGCTGGCTGGCTACGCGCAACAGCATGGCCTGGCCAACGCCTGCCGGTTGCTCTTCAATAGCAACGAGTTTTTGTTCCTGCCATGAACGCCACAGGATTGAACCAGGGCATTGGGGTTTCCCGTCGCGATTTTGTTCGGCAGTTGGGGGCTGGTTTCGGAAGTGTTGCCTTGGGCCAAATCTTGGCCAGCGACAACGCTTCTCGCCTGGATCCTCGAGCTGTGGGGCACCGGCCGCACCATCGGCCCCGGGCCCGCCGGGTGATCCAATTGTTCATGAATGGCGGGGCCAGCCAGATGGATCTCTTCGATCACAAGCCCGAGCTGTTTCGTCGGGCCGGTCAACCCTTCGATCCTGGTTCCAGTGTGCGGATCGAGGCCCCGACCAGTGAACCCGGCAAGGTGCTCAAACCGCCGTTTCCCCTGCGGCAGCATGGGCAGAGCGGGCGCTGGGTGAGCGACCTGATGCCAAACCTGGCCCGATGCGTGGATGACCTGGCCTTTCTGATGGCCATGCAGTCCCGGACGAATGTCCACGGACCGGCCAGTTACCTCATGAACACCGGGTCGCTGTTGCCCGGCTTCCCAGCCTTCGGGGCCTGGGTGGGCTACGCCCTGGGCACCGAGGCCGACAACCTGCCGGCCTTTGTGGTGCTGCCAGACACCAAGGGGCTCCCCTACAATCAGCGTGGCAATTTTTCGGCGGGGTTTCTGCCCGTGGCGCATCAGGGAACCCTCGTCCATGCGGGCAACCCGTCTCCAATGGCCTACCTGAGGCCGCCCGCCTCCGCCCAGGGCGTCACGCCGGAAGCCAATCGCGAAGGGCTGGCGTTGCTCCAGCAGTGGAACCGCCGGCACCTCGAGTCCCACGATTCAGACCCGCGTCTGGAAGCCCGGATCCAGGCCTACGAGTTGGCCGCCCGCATGCAATTGGGTGCACCGGAGGCCTTCGATTTGAGCGCGGAAAGTCCGGCTACCCGTCGGCTGTACGGTCTCGATCGTCCCGAATCCGAAGATTTTGGGCGCCGTTGCCTGATGGCCCGCCGGTTGTTGGAGCGCGGGGTCCGCTTCGTCCAAGTCTGGAGTGGTGCCGGGGGGCCGACGGGCAATTGGGACAACCATGCCAATATGGCCAAGGAACTCCCGCCGATGTGCGCGGCGACAGATCTTCCGATCGCCGGACTGCTTCAGGACCTCAGGGCCTGTGGGCTGCTCGAAGATACCTTGGTCCTCTGGAACACGGAGTTTGGACGGATGCCGTTTGCCCAGAGCAGCGAAGGTCGGGACCACAATGGCGGGACCTTCGTGGGTTGGATGGCTGGAGCGGGGGTGCGACCCGGGGTTGCTCACGGTCAAAGCGATGAGTGGTCTTGGAAGGCTGCACGCGATATCTCCACCACCTACGATTTCCACGCCACGGCGTTGCATCTGTTGGGTCTGGACCACGAGCGACTCAATGTCCTCCACCAGGGGGCCAATCGCCGTTTGACCGATGTCCATGGAGAGGTAATTCGGGCGGTTTTGGCCTGATTGCGCCTACTGGCACGACGGGGTAAGGCAAGTTGATAGTTGCAATGAGATCCATCGAGTCGATGGTTTATGCCATGAAGACTCAGGTAATCGCGATTGGATCTGCTGTGGTTTTGGTGGCGATTCTGGTTGCGGCTGGCGGTTGCCAAGCGATCCGTGCCGGTTACGAAACGGCATCGTACCGGGTGATCCAGTCCGACGGGTCCTTCCAACTGCGGGAGTATCCCACATTGCAGTGGGTCGAGACGTCCATGGCATCACCCTCGGGCGATTCGGATGGTAGTTTTGGTCGTCTGTTCCGGTTTATCACCGGGGGCAACCAGGCTCAGCAGAAGATCGCGATGACCACTCCGGTTTATATGACGTCGACAGCGACGCCCGGGAACTCCACCCAACGAGTCATGGCGTTTGTCATGCCCAAAGACATGGTCGCCACGGCGGTTCCGGCCCCCAGCGATGCCTCGGTTCGCCGTCGCGAAGTGCCGGCGGGGCGCTTTGCGGTCCGGCGATTCAGTGGTGGCCGTTCATTGGAACGGGAGGAGGAGTTCTTGGAGGAGTTGAGGGCTTGGGTGGCGGCCCGTGGGCTATCCGTGGCCGATCCTGTGCCGATCTACGGCTACTTCGATCCTCCTTGGACGCCTTCGATCTTCCGCCGCAATGAGGTCATGCTTCGGGTGACGGAGCCGGTTGCTCACTAATTTTCCGGCGCATTGGGCTCCGGCAGAGATTTCTTAAAATACTTTGAGCAATCCGGAAGTTTCGAAGTCGGAGTAGGTGGTTGGTTACTATCCGCTAAAGGTTGGCAAAGGAAGCGTGCATGCGGCGGGGCATGCGGGTAGGGGTTGGGTGTTTGTCCCGTCGGGTTTATGGCGCCTGAAGTGAAGGCGTAATTGTTTCCATCACTTGGGGGTCGGCTCAAAAAGCCGACCCCCGTCCGTTTTCATCGCCGTCCCTTTTCATCGCCGTCCGTTTCAAAGGCGCCCATTTTGAGGCTCCTATCGCAAAACTGGGAGTCCGTCGGAGCTTTGGGAGTGGGTACCCTCGATATCGGCTGAGACCCGGTGGATTCGCCTTTTCGCGCAGGCGCTCAAGAATGACGATCGGGCGAGAGCAGCGAGAGATCGAAGCGAGGGCGGGCCCCAGTCAGTGTGTCGGCGACGAGTTGGCCGGTGATCGGGGCCAAACTAATGCCCATCATGCCATGGCCCGTGGCCAGACAGAGATTGGCGAGTCGTTTCGTCCGGCCGATGTAAGGCAGCCCGTCGGGAGGAACGGGTCGTAATCCGAACCACGGTTCGATGCCGGCGAAATCGCTCTCCTCAAATCGCGGGAAATACTTTGGCACCGACTTGATGATGCCCCGCACCCGGACCGGATTGATGGTCTCGTTGAGGCCCCCAATTTCCATGGTTCCACCGAAGCGCAGGGTGTCGCCCATTGGCGTGATGGCCACCCGGGCTTCGGTGAAAATGGAGCACAGTTGGGGCAATTCCCGGGGTTGTCGGAGGGTCAGGCTGTAGCCCTTGCCCGCCTGGATGGGCAGGTTGAGACCGAGTTGAGGGGCGGTCTCTGGCGACCAGGATCCGCCACACAGCACAAACTCATCGGCCTCCAAGGCTTCTCCATCAACCCAGGCTGCCCGGACCCGACCGCGCTCGGTTTGCCAGCCGCGCACTTCGGCATTCCAACGGAAGCGGCATCCCAGGAGCTCCAGCTCACGCTGAAGGCCGGCCATGAAGCGGTCGGGGCTTAGGTGGCAGTCCTGGGGAAAATGAACCGATCCGGCGACAGACATCGTAATGGCCGGGTCCAGAGCCGCGGTTTGCCGGGCATCCAGCACATCGGCCGGGATACCCAAGGCGCGGGCTTGGGCCGCCGTGTGGGCTTCTTCGTCGAGGGCGTGCTGGCTGCGGCACAGCATGAGAAGACCCTTCTTCACGAGGCCGAAGTCGAGTTGGGGCAGGGCGGCCAGTTCTTCAAAAGCCGCTCGGCTGGCCAGGCTGATGTCCCGCAGCAGTGGCGCGGCCTTCTGGACCCGTTCGGCGGTGCTGGCTCGCCAGAAGCGCCATCCCCACTCGAAGAGTTGCGCGTCGAAGCGTGGGCGGATGTAGAAGGGGGATTCCGGATTCCACATCCACTTGAGACCCAGGGCCACCATGCCCGGCGCGGCCAACGGGATGAAATGGCTGGGCACCACCATGCCGGCGTTGCCGAAGGAACAGCCGTTGCGGGCCGGTGGATTCCGATCAATGACCGTCACCGAGTAACCGGCCTTGGCACAATAATAAGCGGTGCTCAGTCCGATGACTCCGCCCCCCACAATGGCCACGTGTCTGCGCATTCGTAGTTAGAATGATGGTAGCGATCTTGGGGGTCTTGCCACGCAGAAGTTGGGAGGGCGAAAAAAACGGCACAACTGGCTTCTTTCAGCATGGGCTGCGTCTTTGGGGTGCGTCTTGGGATGAGGATTCGCTACCGGTGGGATATCGGGAACGAATTGGTCGGCATTCAAGGCTGGGATTACCCCTGCCTTCATTGAGAATCTGGCAAGGGTTGAACGTTGGGATGGGTTGGAATTCCAACACCTTGTATCGCCCCCGCAGCACGAGCACGCTTGGATACGGATTGGAGTGGGATCCGGTCATTTGGCACGTCCTGCTTGATCGAAAAGACCGAGGGAATGGCGATGGGATCCTTGGCCGGAACGATTCAATTGGATCGGTCGCCTTGGCTGCGGATTCTTTCGCAAGACGAGGCGAGCGCGAGGCGCGTGCCGATTGTAGGCCCGTAAGGAGCAAACAACGAAGCTCTCGTGAAGGAAGGTCGGCGGGTGGGGGCAAGCCCGAGCCGCAGCGGTGACCTTCCGGCGGGGTCGGAGGGTCACCCGCTGCCCGAAACACTCAAATGTGCTTCACCACCTCAGAGGCAGGGAAGCGGACCTTTTGCTGGGAAGCGTATTTGTCGTCATCCGCGCGGTATCCGGCGGCGCAGGCGACCACGGTTTTGTAGCCGGAACCGGTGAGCCCGAGGATTCGGTCATATTCCACCGGAACGATGCCTTCCATCGGGCAGGTATCCACGCCCAGCAAGGCCGCCGCCGTCATGAACTGACCCAGGGCGATGTACAGTTGATGGGTTTGCCAGACGTCGAGGTATCCGGCGTCGGTCGCCTTTTGAAGGCTTCCCAACATCATGCCGCGGTAGCCGGCCAAGGCCTCCAAGGATCCGCCGCGGACCTCAATTTGGCGGGCCAGAAAGTGATCCACATGGGCCTGATCCAGACCGGTCTTGACCGCAAAAACCACCATGTGGGAACAGTCGGCGGGTTGGGATTGTCCCCACGATTGGGGCACCAGCTGGGCTTTGACCTGGGGATCGGTGACCACGACAAATTTCCACGGCTGCAAGCCAAAGCTGGAAGGAGCGAGGACGAGGGCTGTTTCCAAGGTTTTCCAGAGGTCGGCCGGTATGGGGGTCGATGCCTTGAATTTCTTGGTGGCGTAGCGCCAATTCAGGGCGCCGAGGAGTTGCTCAGGTGAGGTGGTCATCATGTCGCGATCCGGAGGATGACTCGCCTCAATCGGGTCGGCAACTGGGAGTCCGGGATTGTCCGGGAATTGGGAGTCCGCGAAAGGAATCCATCGGATATCCACTTCGAGGTGATGCGGTTGGCCAGGCCAGGGTCTTCGGGCAACAAAAAGACCCAGGAAGGAGGAACCTTCCCGGGCTTCGAATCGTTGAATCCGCTAGATCACTTGATGCTGCGGTAGAACCGGCTGCCGCCGCTCGGGGCGGGCACCGCATCGGGGCTCGCCCCTCCAGTCACGTTCGAGAACGCTCCTCTGATCGAGGTGGAGGACTGCAGGTTGCCGGTGAAGGTGACCGTGATCGCATCGCCGGTGCGGTTGAGCGAGAGCGTCGGGCGCCCTGCATTGGTCCGCCTTCCTCGTTCTGTCTGAACGAAACTCAGCGCCCGGATCCCAGACTTGCGATGGTAGCCCAGCAGTTCAATCGTCTGATCAATAAGCTTCTTGCGATGCTCGGCTCCTGCATCTTGGTAGCACCGTCGCAGCTTCCTCAACACCTCCTTGTCGTGCCCCAGAACTCATCGATTGGTCCATATTGGCGGCGATAACAGGACTTTTGGCGCAATTTGCCGATCCTTTGCCAAAAACCTGTTCCCCGAAAGTGGGCGACATTAAAGTCTCGCGCATGATCAAGTCATCCACATCCAACCTCATCTTCGACGTGGGGATGAACAATGGGGACGACACCGGCTATTATCTGGAGTGCGGATTCCAGGTGGTGGCCATTGAGGCGAACGACGCCTTCTGCCGGCAAGTGGCGACCCGTTTCCCGGATGCGGTTCGCGCGGGGCGATTGACAATACTCAACGTGGCAGTCGCGGGAGAACCGGGAGAGGTGGAGTTTTGGATCAATGAGGATCACCCAGAATGGAGTGCTCTCGACGTGGCCAGCGCGGCCCGGGGTGGGCATCGGCATCGAAAGGTCACGGTTCCTGCGGTTCGCTTCAGTGATTTACTGCGGCGATACGGCGTTCCCCACTACCTGAAAGTGGATATCGAAAGTGCGGATCATTTCTGCCTCGACGGGGTCCGCGAAGTGGGCTTGCCCGATTACCTGTCGGTGGAGGTCTCCGATGTGGCTTTGGTTGATGCCTGTGAGGCGCTGGGCTACCGACGATTCATGCTGGTGGAGCAAAGTTCCCTGCTACCGATCGACGATTGGTCTGGGCCGCTGGGTTGGACGGCGCAATTTCCGAGAATCCTGACGGCGCATCGGGCCTGGCCGTATCGATTGATCCGCAAGCTGGTGGGTTATCAGCGGATCCGCGCCTTGGGTCAGCGATCCCGACGGTTTCCGGGGCGTGATTTTCCGATCGGATCATCCGGCGATTTTGGATCGAACCTGACTGGGACGTGGGTATCCGGTGATGCGGTCAAGGCCCTGTGGCACCGCCACTACCGCCACTGGACCTCGCACGGCAGGGAGTTCTGGTGCGATCTCCACGCCAGTCGGGATTGAGATGGTGCAAAGGTCTCCGCAAAGAGCCTGATTCACAGGCGGACAACGCGATGATGTTGCAAGGCCTGCGCCTGTCACCATGCGACCCCGCAAAGCCCATCTACAAACTTCGGGACCGCTGTCATTGATTTTAGGCTTTCCTACTTCGACTTCACATCGAAGCAGTGGAGCAACTCCTGATCCCGCAGGTAGAGTCGACCATTGACGATCACGGGGTGTGGCCAGATGCCGCCTTGCGGGCTGCGTTTTGAGGTCAGCGGGTTGAGTTTGAAGCGGCTGATTTCCTTCCAACCCCGAGTGCTGGCCTCCACCAGAGCGACATCTCCGCTGCGCTCGTCCAAGCAAATCAACTTGCCATCGGCGTAGGTGACCGAACCTTTTCCAAATCCTTTGTGCGACCAGACTTCCTTGCCGGTCTTCAATTCCTGGCAGACCCAGCCGGCGCCATCGGAATGGCCGTACAAGTGACCATCGACGCAGACCACGCCGCCGTGGTGGTTCTTCATCACCTTGTTCGAGTAGAGAGGCTCGACCGTGTTGCCCTTGCCCAAGCCAATGGCCTCGCAACCGACACCATAGCCAGCCGTCACATAAACGATCCCGTCCTCATAAATAGGCGTCGGAATCACGGCAACTCGTCCCGGAAAATTCTTCTTCCAGAGCACCGAACCGTCCTTGGGTGAAACTCCGAAGAACTGGTTCATCACCAATTGCACCACCTGAGATTGGCCTTCGTGTTGGATCAGGATAGGGGACGAATACTGGGCATTTTCGGTGATGTCCTTGGAGCGCCACCGGACGGCGCCAGAGGATTTGTCCAAGGCTGCCAGAGTTCCCTGAGATCCGCCGGGCGAACAAATCACCATATCGCCGACCACCAAGGGGGACTCGGTGTACCCCCAGTCCTGGAGTTTCCCGCCCAGATCGGTCACCAGATTCTTTGACCAGATTTGTTTTCCGTCCTTCGCATGGACGCAGATCAACAACCCCTGACCGCCGATGGCGAAGACGCGGTCACCGTCCACCGTAGGAGTCATTCGAGGACCGTCACCCCAGCCATTCGGGTAGCGCGTCCCGGCGGGGGAGCTCCACAATTCCTTGCCGCTCGAGGCATCCAGCGCGATCAGGAACTCCTGACCCTCCCGGAGTCCCATCGTGAACACAGAACCCCTCGCGATCGAATAGCCCGCATAGCCCAGGCCCGCGTTTTCGAAGAGCCAAAGCCGCTTGGGCCCCTCCTGAGGCCACTGAGTCAGTAGGCCCTTGTCCGGAGAATGATCCCGGCGCGCTTCCCCCCGCCACTGAGGCCAATCCGCCCCCCAGGCAGAAACCGCCGCCAGCGCCCCCAAGGAACAAGCCAACCAAGATCTGCGAATCGCCATAACTTCACTTCGATAAAACAACCCCACCCCCCAGTCAAACCAAAATAAATATAAAGTGACAGGTTCAATATTTGTAGACATGAGTATTTTGATGGGTAAGGTGTTGGGCATGCGGTTGGCACGGATCAAAGGGGTGGGTGGGGCTGTTTATCACTGTGTTTCCAGGACGGTGGGGGGGCAGTTGCTGCTGGATGAGGCATGCAAGGAGAGGCTGGCTTCGCTGTTGATGCGATTGGCTCGGTTCTGCGGGATGGAGGTGATTACGTATTGCATGATGGGGAACCATTTCCATGTGCTGGTGCGCGTGCCGCTGGCGGTGCCTCTGGGTGATGGGGAGCTGCTCCGCAGAGCCGAAGATTTCTATGGGCGCAACGGGCTTTTGGTGGTTTTGGCACGGGATTCGATGAAGGAACACGGGCGAATGCCAGCCCATGTCCGGGAAACGCTCCTGGGCCGAATGGGAGATGTGTCGGTGTTCATGAAGGAGTTCAAGCAGCGCTTCAGTCGTTGGTACAATCGACAAACAGGTCGATTCGGTACTTTGTGGGCGGAGCGTTTTAAAAGTGTTCTGGTGGAGGATTCTCCGGAGGCTCTGCGGGCTGTGGCCGCCTATATCGACCTGAATCCGGTCCGCGCTGGCTTGGTGAGCGATCCGAAGCATTACCGATTCTGCGGATATGCGGCCGCTTTGGTGGGCCAGAAGGAGATCCAACACGGGCTGATGAGTGCCTTCTCAGAGCGCCGTTGGATCGCTGCTGCGGCGCAATACCGTGAACTGCTGTTCGCTCAGGGAGGTGTCAGCGGGCACAGCTCGAAGCAAGCACTGGATCGGGAGGCTATTCGACGGGTGATGAGCCAGGGCGGGCGGTTGAGTGAGGCCGAAGTCTTGCGGCTGCGCGTTCGGCACCTGACGGATGGGGTGGCGTTGGGGTCTCGAGAGTTTGTGAACGGGGTTTTTCACCGGTACCGCTCGCTTTTTGGCGCGAAACGCAAAGATGGAGCCCGGCCCATTCGCGGAACTCCCTGGACGAATCTTTCTACGCTGCGAGACCTGCGGGTCGATGCCGTGGGATTACCAGAAATACTCTGAAAGACTGAGTCTCTGTTCGTCTCGTAAAGCCAGCTTCCGTGACCTTCTCTCAAAATCCGCTCGCCATGGGCTGATCGACTGCCGTTTGCTCAACACCGACGATGGCGATGCGAAAAAGACGGGTGCTGCTGGTGGATTCAGTCATTTGGCCGCCGGGTTTGGATCCGGATCCGCGACGCGATGTCTGCGGTTGGTTCAGCCGGTGGACCCCGAAATCGCTCCCCGTGGAGTGGTGCCGCGCCGGGGTCGACAACGACATCAACCGCACCTATTCCCCCGGTGATTGGGATGGGGTGATTCTGAGCGGTTCGCCGCGCGACGCCTGGAATGATGATGCGGTGAATCTCCAGGTCGGCGAGTGGATCCTGCGCTGCCGCGACGCCGGTGTGCCGGTCCTCGGTGTGTGCTATGGACACCAACTCATGGGCCGGGTTTTGGGAGCCAAGGTGGCACCGCACCCTCAGGGGTTGGAGTTGGGCAATACTCCGGTCACGCTGACTCCCGCCGGTCGATCCTCGAAGCTTTTCGACGGAATCCCCGACGCATTCGACGCGCTCTCGAGTCACTCGGACGTGGTCTCCGATCTTCCCGCAGGGTTGATTCACACCGTAGCGGGGACGTTCGCTGCGATCCAGGGCATGCACGATTCCACAGGTCTGCTCCTTGGTGTGCAGTTCCACCCGGAGACAGATCCCGACACGCTGCGCCTCATCTGGAATCCGCGGCGCGATCTCTGGCGCCCCCGCGTTCGCTTCGACCTAGACCAGGTGTTGGACAACCTGAAGCCCACACCGGCTGGACGACTCATCTTGCACAACTTTCTGCATCATTTCGTCCGAGGATGACCCTTGGACCTTCGGCGCGATTGAACCATTCTCTTCCCACCAAACAAACATGAGCCTGACTGCCTTTTCCTTCCCGACTCGAACCCTTTACGGCGCCGGAGCGCTGGCTGAATTGCCCGCTGCACTGACCAAGCTGGGCGTGTCTCGTCCGCTCGTGGTGACCGACGGTGGTTTGGTGAAGACCGAGGCATTCGCGCAACTTGCTTCAGTGCTGGGTGCCAGCAATCAAGGCAAGACCTGGTTTGTCTTCGACGGAGTGCATCCGAACCCCATCGAGGAAGACGTGCGCCGAGCAGCGGCAGCCCTGCGGGATAACCAGTGTGACGGCGTGGTCGCCATCGGTGGCGGAAGCCCTCTCGACGCCGGCAAGGCCGCACGACTGCTGGCCCGCCGCCCCGGATTCGATCTCGCCAAGTTCTACGATGAGTCCGACTGGAGTGGCCTGCTGCCGCTGGTAGCAATTCCCACAACGGCCGGAACCGGCAGCGAAGTGGGACGCAGTTCGGTGATCACCCTCGACGCCACGCATCGCAAGGCGGTGCTCTTCAATCCGGAGATGCTGGCCAAATTGGTCATTCTCGATCCCGCCCTGACCGTGGGATTGCCTCCGCACCTCACGGCCGCAACCGGGGCCGATGCGCTCACGCACTGTATCGAGAGCTTCACGTGCCCGTCGTTCCATCCGATGTGCGATGGCATCGCCCTCGAAGGAGCCCGGCTGATCTTTGATGCCCTGCCCAAAGCCTATCGCGATGGCAAGGACCTCACGGCCCGCGGTCACATGCTGGTGGCGGCGGCCATGGGTGCCGTGGCTTTTCAGAAAGATTTGGGAGTGGTGCATTCACTGGCACACCCGCTGTCTTCCATTTGCGGAATGCACCATGGATTGGCCAATGCGCTGTGCCTGGTGGCCAGCATGCGGCTGTGCAGCGCGCGCCGTCCGGGACTGTATCGACGCGTGGGACAAGCCGCAGGCCTGGAGGTTATTCAACTCTCCGACGCCGAGGCCGACCGGGTGACGATCGCGTTTGTGGAATCGTTCCTCGCGGGCCTAGGTCTGAACAAAAAGCTCTCGCAGTTTGGCGTGAAACCCGAGCACCTCGATGCACTCGTAGCCCAAGCCTGGGAAGATCCCTGCCATCAGACCAATGCCGTTCCGGTCACCGTTGCCGACTTGCGTGCTCTCTACCTCGAAGTGCTCTGATAGCCCCCGACTTTGGCCGCATTGCCCACATTTCCCACGTCGCTCACGAGTCCTCCGATTTCCATTTCTCTCCAGTTTCCCCAACCATGATTCCCCACCAATTGTTCTTGGACGGTCGCTACACCGGTGTCGATGGCACGCCGAAGACCCGCTTGGTCAATCCGGCCACGGCCGAGGTGTTCGCCGAGATCGACGCGGCCACCGTGAAGGAAGTGGACGCGGCCGTGGTTTCGGCCCACAGCGCCTTTGAAAATGGCTGGCGTGATCTCGCCCCCGGGAAGCGGGCGGCGGTGTTGTTCAAGATCGCCGCCGTGATCCGCGAAAACGCCGAGGAGTTGGCTCGCCTCGAAGTGATGCACGTGGGCAAGCCGCTGGCCGACGCCCGGGACGAAGTCGCGCTCGGAGCCCGGGTCTTCGAATACTACGCAGGCGGCATCAGCCGGTTCTTCGGTCAGACGATTCCGGTGGCGCGTGGCGGGCTCGACTTCACCTTGCGCCAACCGCTCGGTGTCGTCTCGGCCATCGTTCCGTGGAATTTCCCCTTCGCCATCGCCTGCTGGAAGGTGGCGCCAGCGCTGGCCGCCGGAAATGCCGTGCTGCTCAAGCCGGCCTCGATCTCCCCGCTCACCGCGCTCAAATTGGGTGAATTGGCCCACGCAGCCGGATTGCCCGCTGGCATCTTGCAAGTCATCACCGGCCCCGGCGGTACGCTGGGCGACGCGCTGGTCACCCACCCGTTGATTCGCAAGGTGTCGTTCACGGGTTCCACCGAAGTGGGCCGCCGGATCATGGAATTGGCCGCGCGCAACCTCACGCGGGTGTCGCTCGAACTGGGCGGCAAGTCCCCCAACATCGTCTTTGCCGACGCCGATTGGGAAAAGGCTGCCGATGCGGCGCCGATGTCTGTCTTCGCCAACACGGGACAAGATTGCTGCGCCCGCAGCCGCGTCTATGTCGAGCGGCCGGTCTTCGAGAAGTTTGTCGAACGCTTTGCGGCGGCCACGCGCAAACTTATCGTGGGCGATCCCAATAGCGAAGCCACGCAACTCGGGCCCATGGTGTCGTCGTCGCAGCGGCAGAAGGTCGAAGACTACCTGGCCGACGCCCGACGCAATGGCAGCATGGTGGTGTGCGGCGGCGGACGCTTGCCTTCGGCGGGTTTCTACCTCGAGCCCGCGATTCTCACCGGTGTCGCTCCAGAACACCGCTGCTGGCGCGAGGAAATCTTCGGCCCTGTCGCGGCGGTCGTTCCCTTCGATGACGAAGCAGAAATGCTGCGCGACGTGAACGCTTCTCCTTACGGACTCAGCGGATCGGTGTGGACCCAAAACCTCTCGCGCGCACTCCGGGTTTCACGCGCGGTCCAGAGCGGTGTGTTGTCCATCAACAGCCACAGCAGCGTTCACGTTGAGGCTCCGTTCGGAGGCTTCAAGCAAAGTGGCCTCGGCCGCGATCTGGGCATGGCCGCGATGGAGGGCTACTCGGAAGTGAAGAACGTCTACGTGGCCGAATAATGTCCGCGGCCGAACCCTCTTCCAACGCCATCGCACTCCATTCCTCATGACTCTCCAACAACTCAAGGCCCAGGTGAAGTCGGGCGCCGTCGACACGGTTCTGGTCGCCATTCCTGACCCCTTCGGTCGCTTGGTGGGGAAGCGCTTTCACGCCGGCCATTTTCTGGAGTCGGTGGTTTCCCACGGCACCCACGGGTGCAGCTATTTGCTGACCGTCAATCTCGACATGGACCCGCTGGATGGCTTCGGTGTGGCCAATTGGGACACCGGGTTCGGCGATTTTGAAATGGTTCCCGACCAAGCCACATTCCGTTTGATGCCGTGGCTCCCGGGCTCGGTGTTGGTCCTGTGCGATTTCCGACACGCGGGCGGCGCTCCGGTGGCCGAAGCCCCGCGCTCGGTGCTGCGACGTCAGTTGGACCGGCTCCAAGAACGTGGCCTCACTTGCTTCTGCGCGAGCGAGCTCGAGTTCTACCTCTACGAGCAAACCTACGGAGCCGCCTTCGAAGCCGGATATCGCAACCTCAAGCCGTCGAGCGATTACCGCATCGATTATCACCTCATGCAGCCAGGTCGTGATGAGCCGCTGATGCGCGCCATCCGCAATGGCCTGACCGCCGCCGGCGTGCCCATCGAAAGCAGCAAGGGCGAATGGAGCCGGGGTCAGCACGAAATCAATTTCACCTACGGCGAGGCCATGGAAATGGCCGACCGGCACGTGATCTTCAAGCAGGGGGTCAAGGAAATCGCCGGACAACACGGCAAGTCGGTGAGCTTCATGGCCAAGGTCGCGCCGACCGAGGCGGGCAACTCCTGCCACATCCACATGAGTTTGTGGAAGGGCGGGCGCAACTTGTTCTGGGACCCGAAGGCCAAGAGCGGATCCACGATGTTCCGACAGTTCCTGGGCGGGCTCATGAAGTACTCGCCGGAGCTGTGCCTCTTTTACGGTCCGACGATCAACAGCTACAAACGCTATCAGGCCGGAAGCTGGGCCCCGACCCGCATGGCTTGGGCCCAAGACAATCGCACCACGGGATTCCGTGTGGTCGGTCACGGCAACGGATACCGCCCGGAGAACCGGATGCCTGGGGCCGATGCCAATCCGTACTTGGCCTTTGCGGCCATGATTGCCGCTGGGTTGGCCGGCATCGATGAGAAGCTCGATTGCGGTGAGCCCTACACCGGCAACGCCTATCTCGATCCGAAGTTGCCACGCCTGCCCTCGAGCCTGATTTCTGCCGCGGAACTGTTCAACGGCTCGCGCCTGGCTCGCGAGGCTTTCGGCGATGCCGTGGTCGACTTCTCGGTCCACCATGCCCGCCTGGAGCATCAGGCCTTCAGCGACGCGGTGACCGACTGGGAAAAGCAGCGCTATTTCGAACAAATCTGAGCCAGCGCCGGCGGGACATCACGTCAGTCTTTTTTCGCGCCTTCCTTCAAACTCACCTTCAGTCCCGCATTGTCAGGCTTGAGGATGTGGACGGCGGCCTTGGGCATTTTCCGCTGCATGGCTGTTGCGACGGCCTCCGGGTTTTCCAAGGCCAGGCACATCAGGGTCGAGCCGCTGCCGCTGAGCCAGCCGCCGATGGCTCCGGCTTTCACGCCGGCCGCCAGAATGGCGTCCATGCCTGGGATGAGCGGAGCCCGATAGGGTTGGTGGATGCGGTCATCGAAGCAGCCGCGTAAACTCTCCAATCGTCCGGTGGCGAAGGCCGCCGTGACCAGTGAAGCGCGATTGAGAATGTGTATGGTGTCGGCCTTGGAAAAAGTCTGCGGCACCCGCTTGCGAGCCTCCGGCGTGCTGACCTCGAAGTCGGGAATCAAGGTCACCAAGCGGATTTGACTCGGGAGAGGCACCCGGATGCATCGGACCTCGGAGCCCACGAAACCCGCGGCGGTGAATCCGCCA
>Ga0247843_1006658_pt1 | contig 14883 bp, 7 predicted proteins | sample LaCruzMarch2017__FD_192420 | JGI IMG/M metagenome (GOLD analysis project Ga0247843, IMG submission 192420) | Freshwater microbial communities from meromictic Lake La Cruz, Castile-La Mancha, Spain - LaCruzMarch2017_8m | ecosystem: Environmental > Aquatic > Freshwater > Lake | place: Spain...
TCAATTTTGCCAGTGATTCATTGCACAACCTGATCGGATAACTTCGCTTCGGTGATAGTGCAAGCAGGCGACTGGAGCGGGTGAAGGGAATCGAACCCTCGTATTCAGCTTGGGAAGCTGTTTATCACGGGTTGAAAATAGATGAATAAACAAGGGTTTGTTATAAAAATGGAAATGTTTAGCAGGTAATTTGCAGGTTTGCGTCTAGGAAGGTTAGTCCAATCGCAAAAGCGCGCCGACCAGTTCTACGGGCGGCACTAAAGTCCGTAAACGGACTATAATACGTGCTCGCCTGCCCGTTTTCGCTCAGTTTGCGATAAGTCTAACAATAAGAGCGTCGTTGCTCTTTCGATTGTCGTGCTTGCCTTGATCATCTTCATTCAGAGAATGAAGCTACATTAGTATCCGGGGAAGTCGCGTTGGCGCGTCTGTTCGCTGTTTTTTCCTACAGTTCAGAAAGTGCGGTGACCGCGCGCTGGCGCCGGGAGGTTCTCGTTTGCTGGATGTCTTGGCAGCAGAAGTTAGGGCCGCGACGAAGAAAAGCGTTTACTACAATGTTTCTTGCCGATTAAGTCGCTGATATGCTTGGGTTGAAAAGAGTTCTGATCGGCGGATCCAATGCTGGACGCGTACATACTCCATGATGCCTCAGATGAAAGTGCACGTCTCGCGTCGCGACTATATATAATTCTCAAAGAGATATTCCCGACCGTTCGTGTTGGCGCCAGCTTTCTAGATGAAATCAGGTTAGACGAGGACCATGATGTCCGCGTTTCGTTCTATATCGCCAACAACGATTTTCCGACTATGGCAACGATTTCGCTGTTGATGGATGGTCTGGACGCAGGTCGGCGCAAGTACGCTATCTTCTTTGGTAATCGCGGTGCTTTGGACCGCCTCGATGCGTTGTTGGAAGCATATGACTCATCGTTGTTCGATAGCTTCGAGATAGATGGCCACCCTGTTGAGTTCGGCAACGAGTTTGTAAATGGTCTGTTGAGATTTTCGGAGATTCTTCTCGATCTGCCGGTCGACGCCCGGACGCTCGTAGGGGAGTTAGCAACAGCTGAAAGAACCAAAGTTTCGTCTTCAAACGACTCTGACTTTTTAAGTTGGGACGATGGCTCTCCGACAGTCATCAGAAATATGACGAATGAGGGCGACGAAGTCTTCGCCGCTGACGAGCGTGAAAGCGGGCCGAAGCCGACGGACGTCGTTTCAAACGACGTGCATCATTTGGATCCCTATTCCATCGACGAAATGGACCGTTCAACTCAGGTAGACTCTGCTGGCGCTCCGCGGAGCGACGATCTCTTCAACATCAGAAGTGGAAATAGCAATCCGCCAGTAATGGCTCGTCGAGGCAACGCTGGGCGATTCAGCATGGCCGACGACTATGAGCGCAATAAGACCGCTCGCATTGATCCAAAGCATTTTGACAAAGGCCGGCTTACGAAATCGGGAATCATAGTTGTCGTATTTGGTTTCCTGACAATCGCCGCCGGGCTGTTTTGGTTGTCCAAAGCCGCTATCGGATATCTGGGCGCAAAAGGCAGCTTCTTCTTTTTCCCGTTCAACCTCAAAAAGCGAGTTGCTGCTTCTATATTCGCTCCGCGCAAAGTACGCAGCGGTGACTTGTTTCAAGTCCAAGTTTTTCTGCATCAACAGTCCGAGAAAAAGGTAGCGTCTGCCCAAAAGCTCGCCTCGGAAATTGATCCTGATAGTTCAATTCGTGGAAGTGGTCTGTTGTCTGACTATCTGACGCCGGGCGATGAACTTTGCATAATGTTGCGACCGCAGACCAATTGGGGGGTACATTTCAGCATTGAGGGCGAAGCTTATGTGAAGCTCATTTGGAACGGCGATACTGTAACGGGCTCGCTCTTTGTGACTGCATTACCGAACACGCCCAGTGCAGCACATATTTTTACCGCTATAGTTACCCGAAATGGCGTTCCATTGGGTGAGTTCAGGTTTCGGATAGATGTCAAGTTAGGCTCTCAACCCATTGTTCGTGAGATGAGCGAAGTCCAATCCAAGCAGTACAAAAAAATCTTTGTCTCATACGCTCGCAAAGACCTTCAGCATGTCACACCAGTAGTCCGTACACTGCAATCATTGGGCATTGATTACTTCATGGATACTCGAGATCTCAAACCCGGCGAAGATTGGGAAGCTGTTCTGAGGTACGAGATCGAAAATTCGGACTTGGTGCTACTGTTCTGGTCGAATCAGGCTCGAGACTCCGAGATGGTAAAATTTGAGGTAGAGCATGCGATAAAACGTGAGGCACTTCGAGGCAGTCCGAGTATTCTGCCCTTCCCGATTGAGGGGCCTCCGCCTCCTGAGCCTTGGCCGATCCTGAGCCGGCTTCACGTAGGCGATCCAATTTACTACGGATTGGCGCAGCAGGTTAAAAGTCGCCGCTAGCTTGATAACTCATTTGATGGGTCTGTCGCATCGTGTTGATGGGGGCAACTATCCGCCGGGGCGGTAGATGCCCAGTTGGCTAGCGTATTGCACAAACGCGTTTCTAGACTAACTCGCTGCAGACGCTCAATTCGAAGTCGTTCCGTTCACTTAGACTGAGCGAAGCTTAATGTGTAGGTCTGGAGCGGGTAGCGGGAATCGAACCCGCGCCAAGAGCTTGGGAAGCTCGTATGATACCATTTCACCATACCCGCGCCTCTGCAGAAGTACTGCTTCCCAAAGCGAGGTTCAAGTTCAATCCGACGCGAGTTCCAATGCATGGGTTAACATCAGGGAAATAGGAGATAGCTTTGCGTTTCACTCAGTTTGAGCTGGTGATTCGTTCCAATTACGAATCCAGAGAAGAAGAAGACCCGCAAATACGTAACAGCGCCCAGAGAGCTTAACGGCCTGATTTGCGATGAAAAGCAACGAGGCGCAATGAAAGGCAAAGTCCCAGTTGTCGTTATGCGGACAATTACAGAAAGCTATTGATCTAACCGAGTTTTTGGGATTACTTTTTGACAGCCCCAACAAGCATCCCTCGTCCCCGTTGCATTGTTGAGGCCGCGCTCGAAACATTTCGTGTGGATCTCAATGCATCGTAGAAGCCGTAAGGTTTGGTGTATGGTCTGCGCGTGAAAAGACGGGATAAGTAGGCGCGGTCGATGGCTCGAACCTAGAGGATCGAGCTCCTATGATTGAAAGACTTTTATCAACCGCTGAGGCGGCTGAGCTGCTTGGCGTGAACCGGTCCTGGCTCGATAGAGCGAGGATCGCGGGTTCTGGACCCACCTACATCCGCATCGGCCGGATCGTTAAGTACAGGCCTTCTGACCTTCGGAAGTTTATGGACGCTAGCTGCGTCCAGCCAAGCGCCTGAAACGATCCGTCGCTCCCAACCCCCATTCACTCGCTGTCCGCGCCACATCAACGGCGCGGAAACGACTCTGCTTGAGTTGCTCGCCGAGTGAGTTTGCACAGAATTGGAATTTGGAAATGCAAGACACGCTCACAAACCTGATCGAAAACGGGTACCGACTGGTGCCCCTGATGTCTGGACAAAACGCAAAACGACCAAGAGATAAAGGATACGCTGAGAAAGACTATTCGAGAGAGGAGCTTTCCGGAAATGTCGGTCTACTGATCGATACCGATCATGTCGACATTGATCTTGACTGGCCAGAAGCACAGTTTTTTGCCTGGCTGTTTCCGTTCACGAGGTGCAGGTTCGCACGCGGGACACCTCCACGTATTCGACATTTGATTTATCGTTGTGCGGTAGGCGCAAGCAAAGACTACAAGCTGCCTAAAGTGCAGGGTTTCGAACTCGCTGGTGAGCATGCTTACATGGTTCTCCAGATGCGCACGTCGGTCAACGGTGGGCCGTGCCACGTTATGATTCCACCCTCCGTGCATCCTTCGGGAGAAGCATTAGATTGGGCCGTGAAGAGGCTTGAGGACGAAGCTGAAGGGTTCCTCCCCACAGCAGTTTCACCTGACGAGCTTGTTGAACAAGCGGGCATTGTCGCAGCTATGTCCATGTTCCTGCGCTTTTATCCCGGAGAAGGACAGCGTGACGAGTTTGCCCTGACTCTTGCGGGCGCGCTGGTTCGGGGCGGTTGGCCAGATGAGCAGATTGAGCAGTTCATAATGGTGCTCAGCAGGGCAGCCGGCGACGAAGAGTACGAGATGCGCGCCAACAAAGCGCCACGGGTACGCGAACGTCTAAATGCTGGAAAGCCTGTCCGAGGCCTACCAAAGCTCGCTGAGGTCCTGAATGTGCCTATGGAATGGATCAAGGAAGTCGCGCATTGGCTCGGTCTCCGAACAGGTGACGCGAATGGCGCTGCAATCGTAGACACCGGCATTATTTCCGATGTTGCCCAACGCGCTTGGCATGCGCTGGAAGACTATCAGATTGATGGCAATCCCGCAGCGTACGGCTTTGGCGATGCAATAGCGCGCGTAAATTTCGATCGAATTGAGTTGTTAGACAGGCAAAGACTAAGGCACGAACTCAATCGCGCTGCCCAATGGGTGAGAGAGACGCCAACTGGGAAGATAATGCGATCAAATGCACCGATGGCCGTCGTGGATGACATGTTAGCTGCACGAAAGACGACACAGAGACTTGCTCCTCTCAAATCGTTAGTTAGAACCCCGATTTTTTCCAGGGCAGGGGAACTCGTTTCCGAGCGAGGCTACCATTGGGAATCTCAGACGTTTGTAGCCCCGAGCGTACAGATTGAGCGCCCACTAAGCGTAACTGCAGCCGATGTTCGCAAAGCTATCGAACTTCTGAAACTTCCGCTTACGGATTTCCCATTTGATGACATATCAGATCAAGCAAATACAATCGCGATGTCGATTGAGCCATACGTCCGAGATCATTTTGAATGTTCGCCGCTCTACTACGTTAACAAACCTGCGGCCGGCACCGGCGCATCGCTGCTTGTCTATGCGGCGACTTTTCCAGCCCTAGGCCACCCGCCCCCGACAACGAAACCTCCCACCCGCGAAGAAGAAATGGAAAAGTTTCTCATGGCGACGCTAATGGAGGGAGCGCCCATGGTTTTTCTAGATAATGCGACTTATCTGGGCTCGACAGCACTGGCTGCTGCTCTAACTGCGGATCGCTATAAGGGCCGAATTCTCGGTGTCAGTCGTACTGTCGAAGTGCCGGTACGCACCTTGTGGGTCGCCACAGGAAACAATCCCGATACGACTGGAGAGATGTATCGGCGATGCGTCGATATTCGTTTGGATGCAGAAGTTGAGTTTCCAGAAGACCGGCCGGCAAACTCGTTCGCGATTCCGGATTTGAAGCGGTGGACTCGGGAAAATAGATCTCAGCTAGTCACGGCGGCTTTGACGCTCGTCCAAAACTGGGTTGATCAAGGCATGCCTTCAGGGTCGAAATCAAAAGCTTCATTTGAAACGTGGTCTACGGTGATGTCTGGAATTCTTGAAAGCAATGGAATTGAGGGATTCTTGGAGACGCCGGAGAGCCGTCGGCCAGTAGATCAGCGTACAGAGGAATTGAAGGCGGTTATTGCCCAATGGCTGATGCTCATAATCGGTGCACAGAAGGACGGGCAGGTCGCTATAGCCGGGCGTCCTCAAGTAGACTGGACGGGGTCCGTCAAAGCTAGCGATATTTGGAACATGATATCCGAACATGATCTATACTTCGAGACGATGGGGAAGGACCCCGCGCGTGCCGTGGGCGACAAGCTCAGAAGCGCAAAGGATAGGACATTTGAACTCGAGACTAAAGGAGCGTCTAAAATCAAGGTGACACTTAGGGGGCGGCCTCAGCAAAATTCAATGCGCTGGTGGTTACAATATGAGCGCTTGGAGGCAGTCGAGGTTCCCGCGAAGCCACCACTTCCATTCTAGCCGGCAAAGCAGTTGCACGGTCCAGCCCGTGGCATCTGTGGGCTTTGTGGGCACTGGCGTTCCTGTCCTAAACGAGGGGCGGGTTAATAATGCGCCACGCGGCTGGACCAGTGCTTGACTGTGACCACAGTTCCCACGAAGCCCACATGAAACCTTTGCAAAGTCGCCAGTCCCTTCGATTAGGGACTGTCAGACGGGCATGTAAATCGTAGCAGACAGAAGCGTAGTTTTTGGATCTCGTTTCTCGCTTGGCTCCACCACTGCGGCCCATTAATTGCGTCGCAATAGGTGCGAGCTTTGAGCGCATACAGGCGGCTTAGCCTCGACGAAGTCGTAGTGCACCTGCAAGCAACCTGCATTCTATGATCATTCTGTCGACAATGTGTCGTGGTTTGGGCGGAGTCTCCCGGGCTGATCATCAGCTCAACATGCTATCGAGGGAAAAACCGCGAAATTCGACAGCGCGGCATCCAAGGAGAACACCCTTTCGGAAAGTCGAAACATTTAGAGTTCGTCGAGATGCGAAACAAACGTAGCTCGGAAACGAATGTTATCATCGCCGGATTCGTTACTTGAGCGCTTGAGCCGGAGAACGCGACATGGCCCAAGCCCGCTGATCGACTTGAAGGAATCGCTGGATTGTAACAAAACGGTAGCTCGTGCATCCTTGGGTTGGGAGGGTGTTGGATTGTATTGATTTTTTCGAGCACTTGCCCGTGACGAGAAAGATGTTGCCAACAAAAGGTGTGGGTCTGGCCAAAATGAAACCTGTAGCAGTTGATTTGTTTTGCGGGGCCGGCGGGTTAACGTACGGGCTGGAACAGGCAGGTGTGCGCGTAGCAGTCGGCGTCGATGTCGACCGCCACTGTGCTTACCCGTTTGAGGCCAACACGAATGCCAAATTCGTTTGTCAGGACATTCAAAAAATAGGCGGTGAGGAGATAGTGAAGGCGTGGGGAAGTGCGGGAACCCGAGTGCTCGTAGGATGCGCTCCGTGCCAAGCCTTCTCAACGTATACTCAAGGCGGGCGCGGAAAGCGTGACAAACGTTGGGTGCTCTTGAAGAAGTTCGCGGACTTGATTGAAGAAACAACGCCGGACGTGGTTTCCATGGAGAACGTCACTCCTTTGGAAGACACAGAAGTGTTCCGTAGGTTCGTGAAGCGTTTGGAGCAATACGGTTACAATGTTGAGTACGACATAGTTGACTGCCGAGACTACGGCGCTGCGCAGATGCGACGCAGACTCGTACTTCTTGCATCACGATTGGGCGCAATTGAGCTTGTGAGGCCCACGCCGAAAGAGCAGGCATCTCGGACATCCGTCAGAGATGCCATCGCTCATCTGCCGAAGCTCAAAGCGGGAGAAGTTTCGCCGAACGATCCGCTTCATCGCTCAGCAAGTCTGACCGAGTTAAATCTTCGAAGAATCAGAGCTTCTCGTCCCGGGGGTACTTGGCGCGATTGGCCGGAAACCCTTGTCGCGGATTGCCACACCAAAAAAAGCGGCAGGACGTACCCTGGGGTCTACGGGCGGATGGAGTGGGACAAGCCATCACCAACGATAACAGGACAGTGTTTTGGCTACGGCAACGGCCGGTTTGGCCATCCAGAACAAGATCGTGCGCTTTCATTGCGTGAGGCAGCAATCCTGCAAACGTTTCCCGACACCTATGCGTTCATCCGCGGCGACGAAAAGTTCCCTGGGATGACGAACATTGGCAGAATGATCGGCAATGCGGTTCCGCCGCTGCTAGGAAAAGTGATTGGTCGAAGCATCGTCAAACATCTTCGTGAGATGGCTTGAAATGACGCTTGAAGCATCCGCAGAAGCACAAAACTTCGAGCGGACGCTTGAAGACCTGTCCGACGAAGCTGAAATGGCAGGGGGTATCCTGTCACGTACCAAAGTCGACCAGCTATACTTAAGGCGATTGCTTGGCCCCGACGACGCGGCGCAGATCGAAAAGATACTGCGCGAACGTGGTTTCTCAATCAACGAAGATGCCGAAATCGTCGAGGTCGACACGGAGCCGGAACGCGAGAGCAACGTTCGCTATGCCACAGCAATCGACCATCTCATTGCATCTGCCAAACGAGTTCCTTTGCTAAAGCCGGACGAAGAGGCAGCGTTTGGCGAGGCAATACAGCGAGCCGCTCGCCTTATCGAAAAGCCGGAAGAAAATCGAACCGATATTGAGCATCGACTGGTTCTTGCCGGCAGGCGCGCTTATGACAGGTTGGTACATCACAACATTCGTTTGGTTACGAGTTTTGTCTATCATCCGAGCTACCGCTATCGTCATGACATTGATGACATGGTGCAGATGGGGCTTTTCGGTCTCATGAAAGCTGCAGAGAGATTTGATCCCGAGCATGGATGTAGATTTAGTACATACGCAATGTGGTGGATTAGGCAGGCGGTTCAACGCGGCATAGCGAACGACGGGAAGACAATCAGACTTCCGGTTCACATGATCGCTTTGGTAGGCAAGTATAGACGGACTCAACGAACTTTGGATTTGACTGGAGGTGTCAATGCAAAGGCCATTTCTCGAATTGCGGAAACGCTAGGATGGTCGACTGAGTTCACAGCAAGAATCTCACAAATTGCCGAAATGCGCACAGTGTCGTTCGAAACACCGATCGGCCCAGAAGACGACGGAAAGCTGGGCGACACTATTCAAGATAGTCTTCCTGGACCCGAGGACACAGTTGTAGCGAAAGACATCGCTATTCATGTGCGGGAATTAATTGAAGATATTTCTGACGCCCGCGAGCGCGACATAATCAGTCGACGTTTCGGTTTAGATGGGCCTGAAGAAACATTGGATTCTATTGGGCAGCGCTACGGCGTCACGCGAGAAAGGATCCGACAAATTGAAGGAAAGATTCTCAAGCAACTCCGACTGCGCGCTTTGCAGCGAAAACTGGGCTCATTGAGAGGCGACACAAATTGAGCGAGCAAACTCTGATTACGGATGAGCTAGAAGCTGCCAAACGATGTGTTGGGTGGATCGCTGATCGCGTCCTTTCCGATGCCACGGGCGCTGCTTTTGTCACAAGCGACAAAGACCCTCGCGGCAAATTTTGGCTCGGCCGTCTGGCGCCAGAAGTCGAGATCATCAATTCTGATCTCGGCAAACGCATGGAAAGACTAGAGCCATGTGCAGTTGGGTTACGTGTGCTACTTGATCCAGCAAACGGAAAACAATCAATATCGGTGACAAGCAGTTTTCACATTTGGAGCGAACGGGAAAAAGGCTTTTGGGTTAAGTCACCGAAGATTGAACAAACGTGGCCCGTCGAGATCGATCCGACTGACTACTTCAAACATGAAAATTTCACACTCTTCGAGGATGACTTGAAAGCATTCTCTGCCGGTCTGCGTGCATCAATGCAGGTTGAGGTGTCGCCTCTCCACAATGGACTGACCGAAGTAGTTGTGCAGCTCGTAAATAATTCTGATCCCGATCATTTGTCGCCGAGCGGTGTTTGCAAAGCGCGGTTCTTTGAAGCGAATGTGCGCCTGGAGGGGGCGGTTACGGCAGACTATGTGCTGGACGCACTTCCTGACAGCTTTCGATACGATCGCCGCGTCCCCGCTTATGGGCTGTACTGCGGCGTTCAGCAGTCTAACGGTGGGTTCGAAACATTGGATCTACCCGAGTACGACAAGCAGCGCCCAAAGTTTTGGAACGTAGATGTCGCAAAGCCAGATCTATCTTTCGCTTCGCTAGCGAGTGACCCTATTGGCCCTACGACGGCACTAGCGAAAGCGCACAGTGATTGGGGCGCCAGTGCATGGGTTGCTGCCAATGTAAAAAAGGACAGTGCGAAGTGGTCCCCAGAAATGGATGCACACTTCGAGCATGAACGCTCCGGTTACTTGACAGAGCGTCAGCGGATCGCGGCGGGCATAGACCTGCTACGAAATGACAAACTCCTTGAGCGCGCCTTTCGTTTGATGAACGAAGCCATGCGGCTATCGGCCGTAGATGCCGACGGTGTCGCGAAGTACTCCGAATGGCGCCCGTTTCAGGTAGGTTTCATGTTGGCAAATCTCGGAGGGTGCCGAGGTGATGATGCCGAATTGGTGGACATCGTTTGGTTTCCCACCGGCGGAGGGAAAACGGAAACCTACCTGGGCCTCATTCTGACAGCCGCTTTCTATGACCGTATGAGGGGCAAAACCTGCGGAATCACAGCATGGTCACGTTTCCCACTAAGACTTTTGTCCCTCCAACAAACTCAGCGCTTTGCAAATGCTTTGGCGGCTGCGGAAATCGTTCGGCGGCAACACGGTATCGAAGGAGATCCATTCGGTCTCGGCTTCTTGATTGGAGGAACTTCAACACCAAACGAGATCAAGGACACTCAGTCTCGAGAACAGCGCGGGCAGTGGGACTATGAAGATGATCACATGCCTGATCGTCTAAAGATGCTCGAGAAGTGTCCCTTCTGTAAAAAAGAAAGTGTGACCACTAAGTTTCGCCGAAAATATTGGCGGATTGAACATCTGTGCACGAACAAGAATTGTGCCTGGGGGACAGAGGATCCCTTGCCTATCTGGGTCGTAGATACAGAGGTTTGGAGATACTTGCCAACTGTCGTGGTCGGCACGTTAGACAAGGCGGCCGGCATAGCATTTCAGACTAACATGCGCGGGATGGTCGCTGCCCCAAACGGCTATTGCACAGAACCAGGTCACGGCCATACTTATGCGGCCAAGTCAGGGCGACCCCACGGGTGCCTGCACCCTAAGTGCCAAAAAGAGGTCGGCCCGCTTCCTATGGATGCGAATTTGTATGGTGTAACTTTTCGGTTACAAGACGAACTTCATTTGCTTCGCGATAGCTTAGGCGCAGTTGATGCACATTACGAAGCCCTCTTTGATCATTTCCAAGAGACGCTTTCGGGCACGAAGCCGAAGATACTTGCTTCTTCCGCCACCCTGGCTGGATACGAACGGCAATCACGAGTTCTGTACGGTCGAGAAGCAAGAGTCTTCCCGCAACCTGAGCCTAAATCGGGCGGAGGGTTTTGGGCTGCCCCAGACGACCAATCAATGCGTCGCTTTCTAGCCGTCGCACCGCGCGGGCAGACCATTGAGTACGCGGTTGATCGGATGATTGTATCAATGCAGTCGGCGATACGACAACTGCACGATCAACCCGAACTAGTGGCACCTAGTTTTGGTGTAGATCCCCGACTTGCATCGTTCCTTGTCGATCTCTACGGAACTGACGTAGTTTATGGAAACACCTTGCGAGATCTTGATGCGGTAGAACGTTCCGCCGAAACTCAATGGGGAGATGTCCCTGATCCGCCAGTGAAAGTTCAGTCCTTGACCGGGCGCACTCCCTTCGAAGATGTTTCGCGCGTGCTAAAGGCGCTTGAGAAGCCGGATGAAGATTTCGCGAACCGGATTCATGTGATCGCAGCTTCTTCAATGATGAGCCATGGCGTCGACGTCGATCGGCTGAACACCATGGTTATGCTTGGCCTCCCTCTAACGACCGCCGAGTTCATTCAAGCGACAGCACGCGTTGGTCGGCGCTGGCCTGGACTTGTTTTTGTGGTTCACAAAATCGGACGTGAACGGGATGCCAGTGTGTACAGATTGTTTCCGCAGTATGTCGCTCAAGGTGATCGTTTCGTTGAGCCAATTCCCATTACCGGCCGTAGCAGGCGGGTTCTAGAAAAGACCCTGCCTGGAATTGCCTTCGCTAGAATGTTGATGATCCATCACGCCAACGCTGGTAGGGGGTTGTGGAAGGCTAGCCAAGTTCGAAACTACTTGAACGGCCAACCGAATTTCCAACAAGAAGAAGTTGATGCCGTTTGCCGCATCTTGGGATTCGACACTTCTGGCACCGAGACCTTAGCCGATGATGTTGAGTCCTGGTACGAACGGTTCCTGCAAAACGTGTCCGACCCAGGAAACGGGAGTGAGTGGGCTAGTTCTATGGGCCCGCGAGGAGGTCCCATGACATCTTTGCGTGATGTAGAAGACCAGGTCGATGTTTGGGGCCCCGACGCAGTATGAAAGATTCACGTAGCGCCTCGCAGATACTATTTGGACTTCTTCCGCATCAAACACTGGATGCTAAAGGAAACATTTGGAAAGTTGCCAGTTGGAAGACTTTACCGGTTCACAACGTCGATCCCGACGAATTGCGCCGCGCATTGGAACGAGCTGCTGCTCCGTGGGCAATGGCGACGCCAGCAACCGATCACGGATTCGTTCAGGCTTTGCGCCAAAATCGACAAGTTCGTGTGGAGACTCTTGATCGAGCGGGCGGCGTGAGAGTTTTGCCTTTTCCATCTTGGTTTAGGTGCAAGAACAGAAGCTGTAATCGGCTACACAAGAAGCAGCGAGCACGCTGCGAGTGTGGCTCTAAGGGGCCGCACGGTCAGCTGCCGTTCGTTCTGTTTCATGATGCTTGCGGCGAAATCAGAGAGCCGCACTTTCGGTCTTGCAGCACGTGCAACCAAGTCAGCATGCGCCTGCCAGGTACGACTAATCTCTCTGAGATCCGGCTCTACTGTCCCCAGTGTAGCCGAGACTTAGGGAACGGCTTTCTTCATGTAAAATGCCAGTGCGGCTTGCCCGGCAATCGAAGCGACGATCGTCCAGAGAACATGGAGTTTGCTGTTCATCGCAACGCTGCTGTTTTCACGCCCAGATCAATAGTCATTGTAAATCCTCCATCCAAGCAGCAGATGCGCGACTTGAAACAAGCGGGTGGTGGACAGGCAGCTCTCACCTGGATAGCCGATGGGATGGAGGCAACTTGGGTCGACAAAGTTGATGGTGCGAAAGCAGCAGCACTACGCCGCGATCTTCTTGATCGCGGTTTGGATATTGCCACTGTCGATACCATGATGGCCTCTTCTAAGCTCTTAGAGTCTGGTGTGGCAGCTATAGAAGCACCCGAAAAAGTCCTCGAAGAAGCGCACAGCGAAGCGATGTCAATCGCGTTGGCGATGTCGAAAACCAGACTGACAATTTCCAATCTCATCGAATCCTCAATCGGAGAAACGAAGGCGAAGTATGAAACGAGTTACCGGAAAGCTCTAAGTGACGCAGGAATTCAGCGTATCGACTTGATTGAGCGGTTTCCGATCCTAACAGGTCAATTCGGCTACACTCGTGGCGACCATGAACCAGGAAAGGCTCGCCTTCGAACTTTCAACGAAAAAGACGGCGCCTACATTGTTTATGGAGATGTGTCTGAGACAGAAGCGCTAATTGTGCGCTTGGACCCTCGCAGGGTTTTGGAATGGATGAACCTTCGCGGTCATTCTTTCACGCCCACAAAAGACCAAAAGAAGGCGTATGTGTCGCTACTTTCTCGTCTTGACGATGACGGGGTTCTAAATGACGTCACAACGCTGGTGCACTCAATGTCCCACCGAATGGTGCGCCATGCTTCGTTCTATGCCGGGATTGATCGAAATGCGCTCGCCGAACTTTTGTTTCCGCATACGCTGTCATTTGCGACCTACGCAATTCCTAGAGGCGATTTCGTACTAGGGGGACTTCAAGCGGTTTATGCCTACGATTTAGATCAACTTCTGCACAAAGTGGTATTCGACGAGAGCAGGTGTGCCTTAGACCCCGGATGTTCATCGAATCCGGAAGGAGCTGCGTGCGCCGTGTGTCTTCATCTCGGAGAGCCGTCGTGTCGCATGTTCAATACAAAGCTTGATCGCAAAGTGCTTTTCGATCGTCGGCACGGATACTGGCAATTCAAGTCTTCTTACTGACCCAATTGCAAATCCGTTGACGCTTATTCGAGCCTATCACTTGCAAATACGAACGAGCACGACTGAAGCCTACATAAGCGGCTGTGTCCGGCGTCTGATCGGCTTCACCAAGCGCTAGGACTATGGCCGCCGAATCCAACCCTTTGAAGCGAGCGATAGTCTCGACGACCACCCCCTTGCCTCCAAAGCGACAGCATGACGCGTTCCCAGCAGTCATTTGTGAAACGCGATCAGCTAGCTCGGCATCCTCGCACAGTACAACGATGTCTCGAGCTTCAAAGCCTAAATCGAGCAAGTCGGCTATTGTATCACAGATAAAGCCGGCGACATCCGCCGTCGGCTTTAATGTTGACCATTTGGGTTCAGGGCCCGTTGCTCCTGCGGCTTCAACCGCAGTCAAAACAACACCAGCTACTTTCTCTGCAATGGGCTGAGTGTTGCGGCAGTTGATCGTCAGCTCATAAGGTAACCAATCCGCTCTCGGCGTCCACGTTCTCGACCATAATCTCTGATCCGCATCAGCAAAGACGTAAAACGGTGAGCTCTCTTCTTCCTTCAAAAGCGCCAAAAGTGCCTGCAGCCAATCCTCTGAAAAATCCTGCGCTTCATCCACCACGATTGCGTCGTACTTTTGAGCTTCGTCTTGAGCACTTTCCACGAGTTGATACGGTGCATCTGTATCCCACCACGATTGCGTGGGATTTTTTGGGATTGTTGCACCATTGCGCGCGGCGGACCGCATGCAAAGCGAATGAAATGTAACGATGTCGACTTTAGAAAGATGCTTTGAGGTTTGCAGAGCACGCGCAAGTAATTGATTGTAGCAAACGAATAGCACTTTGCTGCCGTCGGCCGCCATTTGCGCTGCCTTTTCGCCCGCAAGTAAGGTCTTACCGGTCCCCGGACCGCCATACACGATGGCACGCCGCGTTCTTTTCAAACCTGAAAATGCTCGGCGTTGTTCCTCAGTCAACCTGACCAACGCGTGCTCCGCATCATATGCGTCGTCTGCTGCTGTGCGCTTGATAGCGGTCGTTGGCGCGAGAAGATTGATCACCTCGTCGACCTGCCTCTGATCTAACTTGCAAGAGATTTTCCAATGAGAAACCACCTTTGCGATCGACGCGCCAAGGTCGTGCAAGCCCGCACTATCTATGGTGATCGCTGCGGTCGCTGCCGGCCCCATGTTGTTGGGTGCGCGCCCTCCTGGAAAGACAACCGCATGCATCGTGGGTACGACG
>Ga0247843_1006659_pt1 | contig 14882 bp, 17 predicted proteins | sample LaCruzMarch2017__FD_192420 | JGI IMG/M metagenome (GOLD analysis project Ga0247843, IMG submission 192420) | Freshwater microbial communities from meromictic Lake La Cruz, Castile-La Mancha, Spain - LaCruzMarch2017_8m | ecosystem: Environmental > Aquatic > Freshwater > Lake | place: Spain...
TCAGCGCGGATGACCTTTGGAGGTTAGACGCCCGCAACAGGGCCGCCGCAATGGGCCTTCTGCGGTTTGCTCTTGCGAAGGGCTACGATACCGCGCCAGCCCCAGAAGGGTTGCGCCAAGCCATCTACGCCGAGGCGCACAACACCAAACCGTCGCGCACTTGACCCACCCCCCCCGTCCCTACGGCCCTCTATGGTAAGAGCGGGCCGGGGGGGGGTTAGTCGTCAGGGCGTCGCGCGTGATGGCTTGCGTTTGGGTTTCGGCTGCATCTTGGCAGCGAGTTGCTGAATGCTCCAATCCAAGTCTGGGCCATGGTTCTGCCGAAGGACACTTTCGCGGCCCTTCGCCAAGGCAAGGAAATCAGCAACGGTGAGCGGGTCATTCCCCGGATGCTGGCTTTGGAAGACCCAATGTCGAGGCTTGGGGATGACCAGCCGCAAGCGTTCCGCCGCCATCTCATCTAGTTGCTTGCCGGAGATGTTCGACTCCAACGTAATGAGGTGTTTGTCGGATATCTGGTGGGCCTCGCTCAACACCTGACGCCAACGGTCCTTACAGGTCGTCTTTGCCCCCAAGGCGATGAGCAAACCCTGTGGGACGCCCTGACGCCGATAAAGGAAACCGTTGGGGAGCATGAAGTCCAACTTCTTAGAGTTCTCGGTGTTCACTTCGCTTTGGAACAGAGTGCTGTTAGCCGAGAAAATAGCCCGGATGTGATGAGCGAAGGCGTGGCCGGCGCGGGACTTGCGCCGGTTGTGAACCCCCAGGAAGAAATCGGTCAGGGCCTCGACATTCACACGGCCCGACGTGTCGAAAAGATGCGGCTTGACCTCTTCGCCCACGACGACGCTTTCCAACTCACGGAAAAGCCTATCTTCCCACTCAAACCAACTCACCAAGGCTTGGTCAGGGTCAGCGAGGGCGTCGATGCCCTTGGCAGTTAGACGAGCAAAAGCCGACATTGTGACCGTGTCGGGAAGACCCCCGCCGAACTTCTTCAACATCACATCGAGCTGGCCCGTGGTCTCGGCCGACACGGAAATGTTCAGCTCTTCCAAGAGCCACCGGGAAAACGCATCGAGTGTGGTGGTCAGGTTCGCCAGTGTGGCGGCATCGCCCAATGGGTCAGGCGATGGAATGTCAAAAAGGCGGGCGAGCTGCGCCGCAGTCGTGGATCCAGCCGGACTGATGATGACAGCGAGGGTATGATCCGGCTTCAATGCGACGATACACAGGTCGCCTGGCGATGCCTTCGCCATCACCGGATTAGCCCGGCCATAGTAGAGGCGCCACTCGGCGGCGCGGTGTTCTTTCCCCTCCCGGGGGTCGTACCAACTCGCGGCAGAGGCATGGGCCAACCGGTCATCCTCATCATCAGGGAACCAGAAAAAGGTGGCCTCGAAGCCTTTGCCGTCCTTCATCTTGCGAGGAGCATCACCAAGGAAACCCGAGAACACGCTGGCCTTGCCGATTTCGGACTGGTTCGACCCTTCCGGGGTATCGACAAGGGCGAGGAACTTCCCGCCAGCGCCCACGAAGTAATCCTTGATAGACGCCATAAGTCAGTTCCCCAGAGTGCGACGTTTCGCAGGTTTCAAGGCCACCATGTTCGAAAGCCAAGGGGCCATCGTCTCGGCAATCGCCACAGCGACAGGCGCGGCGACAGCGTTCCCAAACTGTTTGTAGGCTTGCGTGTCGGAAACCGGAATGACGAAGGGCTTGTTGCTACCCGGACGGTCGAAGCCCATGAGGCGCGCACACTCACGAGGCGTCAGGCGGCGCGGGTTCTTACCCGGCTGGGCAATCAGAATCTCGGAACCGTCCTTGTAATAACGCGCCGACAGGGTACGGGCGACGCCCGTACCATCGAACAAGCCAAAGCCGAAACCGTTGCCCGCTGCTTTATGCTTGGCCGCGTAGTTTTGGAGGTATTCCCAGAGTTTCGGCGTCAGGGTGTAGCGGTCAGCAACCTTCGCATCGGGGCCTTCGGTATAGTGCGGCTCTGCCGTCTCGGTACCGTCCTCTGGATGGAGAATATCGGCCAAGGTCGGATGCTGCTTGGGGCGCACCAACTGGTCGAAATCAAAAGTGGTTGGTTCCCTGAAACCGACGATGAAGATGCGTTCCCGATGCTGGGGAACCCACGAACGCGCATCGACGATGCGCCAATGGACCTCATAGCCCAACTCTTCGGTAAGGGTGCGAATGATGACCTCAAACGTCTTTCCCTTGTCGTGGGAGACAAGGTTCTTGACGTTCTCCAAGAGGAAGGCGCGCGGGCGATGGTGGGCGATGATGCGCGCCACATCGAAGAACAGCGTCCCTTGGGTCTCATCCGCGAAACCATGGACGCGGCCCAAGGAGTTCTTCTTTGAAACGCCAGCGATAGAAAAGGGCTGGCAAGGAAAGCCAGCCAGCAACACATCGTGGGCCGGAATGTCGGCCTCGTGGATGCCCGTTATATCCCCCGCGATTGGATGCTCTTCTCCGAAGTTCGCCTTGTATGTAGTTTGGGAAAAAGCGTTCCACTCGCTCGTGAAGACGCAGCGCCCCCCGATGTTCTCAAAGCCGACCCGCAGGCCCCCGATGCCAGCGAAAAGGTCGATGAAGTTAAAGCCTACCTGTGGCATCCCGTTCCTCGTTTGTGTTGCTGGGGTGAGATTGGTTCGCCCACCCTTTTTAGAAGATAAATCGCCGCTTTTGTCTCGGTAGATAACGCCCCGAACTGCCGAGCGCCGCAATATTCGCCCCCACCCTATTCCAAAGGGTGAAACTCCGCCGCCTCTCGAAGGTCAGCCAAGTAAGCCCGGATTCCGGCCCTGCCGTCCTCTTTTGCCGCCCGCTTCAAGTCGTCCCGGTCCAATCCATACCGTTTGGCCTCGGCCCAGAGGTCGCACGGCAAGAGGTCAATCAACGGCAGCACCTCGCGCGGCGCTTCCTCTGGCCGCTCGCCGTCGCCGTCGTCTTCCGCCGCCTGCTTGTCGGTCATATCGGGGACGCCCGCCATCTTGCGCAGGCCCGGAGAGAACCGCAGGACGCTCTTGCCCCTCATCGCCCGCTCATACTCACCCCACAGGCGGGACGCCCTCTTGTCGCCCTCATACCCCCGGCGCAGCAACTGACTGGGCGTCTGACCCTTGTCCTTGCCTTCCTTGGCGGCACCCGCCGCGACCTCATGGGACAAGTCCCATTTGGCCATATAATCCGCCGCCCGATGGCCAGCATCCGCCCGGAACCCAGCCCGCCCAGCATGAAGCCCTTCGGCCTTCGCCGCCGCCACCCACGCGGCCCGCAGCCCCGCGACAAGTCGCAGCGCGCGGCCCATCGTCTTCGCTTTCACCAATAAAAGCAGATGAAAATGGGGGTGCCATCCGTTCGTCCATCCGTGTGTAGTCTCAAAAGCCGACACGACACCGACGATGGACTCGCGGCGGTCCTTGATCGCGTCCCGTAGCGTGGTGTAACTGAGGCATGGCCTCGACGCTCTCCGGCATGGGCCGGGCTGATCAGCGTGCCACCGCTGGCAGGCTGACGAGGGGATCATCGCTGATCTGGCCGATGGTTTCCAGCGTCATGTATCTCGATCTCTGCACGGCCCACTCGTCGTTCTGCTCGAGCAGGATGGCGCCGACGAGCCGGATGATGGCGTCGTCGTTGGGGAAGATGCCCACGACCTCGGATCGGCGCTTGATCTCCCGGTTGACCCGTTCGATCGGGTTGGTGCTGTGCAACTGGACGCGATGCTCCCTGGGGAATGTCATGTAGGCCAGAACATCGGTCTCGGCGTCGTCCATGATGGCGGCCAGCTTTGGCACCTTGGGGCGGATCTGGTCGGCAACGGCCCGCCATTGGCTGCTGGCCGCTTCGGCCGTCTCCTGGGCGAAGGCGGTGGCGATGAAGGCGCTGGCGACCCGCCGCCCGCTCTTGCCGGCATGGGCCAGCACGTTGCGCATGAAGTGCACGCGGCACCTTTGCCAGGTGGCGCACAGCACCTTGGTAACGGCGGCCTTGATGCCCTCGTGGGCGTCCGAGATCACCAGCTTGACGCCGCGCAGCCCGCGGCGCGTGAGCTTGCGCAGGAACTCGGTCCAGATCGGCTCGGCTTCCGAGGTGCCGATCTCCATGCCCAGAACCTCGCGACGGCCGTCGGTGTTGACGCCCACCGCGATGATGACCGCGACCGACACGATGCGGCCACCGCGGCGAACCTTGAGGTAGGTGGCATCGATCCACAGATACGGCCAGTCGCCTTCGATCGGTCGCTCAAGGAAGGCCTTCACCTTGACGTCGATCTCCTCGCACAGCCGGCTGACCTGGCTCTTGGAGATGCCGCTCATGCCCATGGCCTTGACCAGGTCGTCGACCGAGCGGGTCGAGATGCCCTGGATGTAGGCCTCCTGTATCACTGCGGTCAGCGCCTTCTCGGCCAGCCGCCGCGGCTCGAGGAAGCCGGGGAAGTAACTGCCCTTGCGCAGCTTGGGGATGCGCAACTCGACGGTGCCGGCCCGCGTCTCCCAGTCGCGCTCGCGATACCCATTGCGCTGCGCCAGGCGCTCGAGGCTCTTCTCACCATAACCGGCGCCGGTGGCCCCGCCGACCTCCAACTCCATCAGCCGCTCGGCGGCAAAGCCGATCATCTCGCGCAGAATATCGGCGTCGGGGGTCTTCTCCACCAGCGTGCGCAGGTTCATCATATCGTCGGTCATCGGTTGTCCTTCCGGTCAGGGGTTGGTGTAAGCAACCAGACCATACCGAAGAGCGCCGATGACCACCGCGCTACTCAGCTACACCACGTCTGGGGACACGACCTATGGGTCGGCAGCCGAACCCTACTGCCCAACTCTGCAAAGCATCGCCAGCACAGATCGCGGGCGCATTGTCACTCCTCAACAGAGGTGCGCCTCCGAATTTGTGAGAGGTCCTGCCAGGCGTTGGGCCGGCGCAAGTGGCTAGTGAACCGGTCTGGCTCGGCCTTCCAGATTTGACGGGCCCATGTTGTAGGCGATGTCGGCCGGCGTCAGTTTGGCCTCACTGCGCAGCCCGCCCGACCGACCGCTTTCGCCGCAAGACGTATCTTAGGCCGAGGGCGGCCGCCGCCTCTCGGTTGGTCAACCCTTTACGTTTCAGGCTCTGCCACTCCTCCTCGAGCTCGGACGGCACATGGCAACCGCGGAGAACGGCCTTCATCTTCTGACGCGACTCCGGGCTCTGCAGCCGTTCTATGGCCTCGCGTCGCCGCTCAGCCGACTCCCCGGGGTGGGCATAGTAGGCCGCCAAACGCTCCGCACCCATGCTTCCTTTGCTTCTGCGCTTATCCATCTTCATCTGCCCGAGTAACTGGCAGGGCGGGCTTTCGCCCAGTTGCCATTGAGGCGTTCGCCGTGAAGGTAGTTCAGGCTGTCCGCGATCCGCTCCAGAACAGCCGCGTCCTTCGCGGTGAGCGTCACCAAAGCCAGGTCGCCATCAGTGCCGGTCAGGGGGCCCGCCTTGAACCGAAGCCGAAGCCGAAGGTCCATCAGCCAGTAGGACATATCCGGCAGGCTGATCTTGGCGAGTTCATAAGGGGCGTCCGGCCGGATAGACGGGTCGAGGAGCGTGGCCGCCTCCTTGACGATGGCGGCGGCCTTCGGCGCGGGTTCCTCGATGTCGGTGGTGCTGCCGATCACCGGGCCGAGTTTGGGTGCTCGGTCAAGGACGTGCGTCATGGCCTTGGCACCCCGTCACGTTCGAGGCCGACAGCAATGGCGGCCAGCGCCTTGTCCCGGTAGCGATAGGCGGTCGCCCGGCTAAACTCCCGGCGGTGCTCGACCACCTTGTCGAAGTTGCCGCGGTAGACCTTGCAGCGCAGCCATAGGTTGAGGACGCGGGTGGCGGTCGGGAGCTCGACCACTGAGTATTTGGCGGGCCAGTAGAGCGCTTCGATCAGCGCCGACACCTCGCGCGGCTTCAGCCGCCGCCGATAGCTCGGGACTTCAGTCGGGTCGATGACGTTCTCCTGCCCGTCCCAGCCAGCCTCCTCGCGTTCCTTGGGGGAGGCGATATAGGTTGGCATAAGCGCGCGGACAGGCGCCGGTCCGGTCGGCCCCGCATTGTAGCGGGCCCACCGGATCGCCTCGATCAGGCGCTCGCCGACGAGCTTGGGGGTCCATGTATCAACGTGGTGCATGGCTGGCTCCTATTCGGCGAAGGGGATGTCGTCGGGTGGGGCGTATGCGGGCCCGCTGGCGGGCTTGCGGGTGCTGAACCCGGGCGGTGGGCCGAAGCCCATCACGGGCCGCCCCGTCGCCCACGCGGTGGTGCTGTCGAGGCCGATGATCCCCTTTGACACCAGCAGGTCGCGAACGCGCTCGAATTGCTTCCGCAGGTTGGCCCGCGACGTCTCCTTCTCATCGTCGGCGAGATCGTCGAACCCCTCCGGGCGGCTGATCTCGTAGAACCTGGCCGACCACGCCTTCCGGTCTGCGACCCTTGCGCCATAGGGCAGGGCGAGCTCGGGCGGGGCGAAGAACCCGGTACCCTCACCGGCCAGCAGGTCGTAGAGCACGCGAAGGCCGACCTGATTGGCGCCGCCCAGCTGAATGCCTGACGGCTTCCCGGTGGGCGACCCGCTCTCGGCGCCGCTGGGTGTCGCGACTACGCACGAGGTGACAGGCTCGCCGTCCTCGTCGGTGCCGATGTCGATCACCGGCAGGACGAACCGGGTCTTTGTGCCGGCCTCCCCTTCCTTTTGCTTCCGCAACTCGAACTCGCGAAGCACGCGGCCGTCCCTGTCGTGGCGGTCCTCGAGCTTGCGGGTGACGATCACTGTCTCAACGTTGGCGAGCAGCGAGGTGTGACCGCGGGGCCTGGCGCCCTCAGCGTTCATGTGGTGGACCAGCATCACGTGGGCGCCGGTCGCCCGCCTGATCCGGTCGCACCGTTCGAGCACCTTGCCGATGTCGGCGCTGTCGTTCTCGTTGATCCCGGGCGTCGCCTTGGACAGCGTGTCGATCACCACCAGGGCCACCGGCACCCCCAGGTAGCGACCGAGGGCGCCAACTTCCTCGATGAAGGCGTCGGTCTGGTCGTCGCCGGAGTAGAGATCGATGGGCCGCTCCAGCAGCGTGAAGGGCACGTTCTCGTCGGCGCACTGGAAGTGGCGACGATAGGCATAAAGACGCTTCCGCCGAAGCGCCCGGGCGCCTTCGCCTGCCTGATAGACGACGCCGCCCTGAGTGGTCTTGCGGCCGAAGAAGGGGATACCGCGGGCAACGCACATCGCCATGTCGAGCACGAGGAAGGTCTTGCCCGATCCGCTCTCGCCTGCGGTCATCGAGGTTTCGCCCACCGACAGCAGGTTCTTGACCAGCCATCGGTGGGCCGGGCCGGGGGCGTCGAGTTCGCTCCACATGACGGCGCCGAACTTGCTCTCGAACGGAGCCTGCGCGACGCCGCGGCTGATCGCGTTGGCGAGCCGATAAAGCTCCTCTGCAGAGCCACCAGCGGGGAGCCAGTCGTCCACGCCCCCTTTGAGCGGCAGGCCAGGGATTTCGAGGATGCGGACGCGAGCCGCGGTGTTGATCAGCTTCGAGCCGACCTTTTCGGCATGGTCCTGACCGGGGCGCACGGGGCGCCCGTCGGGGTGGAACATCGGCGAGCCGTCCGGCTTGTGCGACTGCGGGTCGTTGTCTGGCAGGATGGTGACACGGGCGCCGCGGAACCACTGGACCAGCGTCTCGGGGAATTTCCCCGCGCCCCCGGTATTGCATGTGGCCGGGACGCCGAGCGCCCACAGCATGTCGGCCTTCTTCTCCCCTTCGACGATGAACACCTCCTCGTCGCTCTTGATGGCTTCGAGGAGCTCGGGGAGGCGGTAGGGGATTTGCTCGATCCCTTTGGTCGAGAAGGTCCAGCCGTCCTTCTTGGACGGATCAGGGCGGCGCTGGACGAAGGTCTTGTCGCGGCCCTTTTCAGTGGTCGCGTCCGCCCATTCCCAGCGGCAGACCTGATAGATCAGCGCGCCGTCGGCGGCCCGGTAGTCGTGGGTGGCGGTGAGGCGCCCGCCATCGGGCACCCGCTCGGGCAGGCGGTTGTTTCCGATGTCGTAGCGCTGGGGCTTATAGTCGCTCTGCTGGGGCCCGTGGCTGGTGCGGTGCGGTGCGTCACGGTCCTCGACGGGGAATCCATGCTCCCGCAGCCACTCCACCGCGTCGCGGCCGCCACGGCGGGTTTCCCGCTCGATCAGCTTGAGGAGGCCGCCGCCCTCGTTGGCCTTGTGGTCGAAGAACGTCCCCTTTTCGAGGTCGACGCTGAGACTGCCCCGATCGCCAAAGCGGAGCTCCTTTGAGGTGGAGAGGGCCTTGTTCGGATCGCCGATGAGCTCTCGAGCCACCGCCCCGGCAAACCTCGCAAATTCGTCCGAGTTGCCCGCCGACACTGCCCGTCCCCTGCTATCCAAAGATCAAGCCCCGGCTTGAAGGCCGGGGGCATTCGTCACTGCGAGTAGGGAGGCGCCGCCAAAAGCGCCGCCTTGGGATCGAGCTCGGCGCACACATGGTGCCAGCCGAGGATGGCGTCGGCCTCGTTGTCGTCCGCCGGGTCGTAGCCGAGATCTCGAACCCGGCTCATGATGATGCCCTTGACGTCCACGCCCTTGCCGCGAGGGACGTAGCCGAGCTCGCCCTTGCGGATCGTGCTCAGGTTCCGGCCCTCGCAATGGATGCCGTAAATCTCGCACAGGGTCTGGACCATGAAGGCCAGCCCGTAGGTCACCCGGACGGTGTTGGCGTTCATGGTAGCGGCGAGGAACGGGCTCTCGTAGTAGACGCGGGCGGGCTTGAAGGCCTGGAAGCGGGCGGCGAGGAAGTTGTTCAGGCCGCGGCCGATCCCGCCGGGGTGGGCGACATTGCCCAGCCGGATGCGGCCGCTGACGGCACGCGATCCGGGCTCGCCCTCGGCCCAGCCGGTGGTGGTCGCCAGATCAAGGAACATGATCGAGCGGTTCACCCGGCCACCTCGAAGGCGGGCGGCGAGATCGCCGTCACCATGGCGTCTTTCGCGAGGATGAACTCGGCCCGCCGGATCACCCGGCGGTTCCCGGTGTTGCCTATGGACTCCGTCTCGACGCGGATGCCGTAGACGGTGCCGTCCTCGACGAGGGCCTCGTTGAAGTCGAACAGGCTGTCGTGATCCGTCTCGAAGATGAACCACGACTGCCGCTCCTGGCCCTGATGGACCGTGCGAATGGTGACTTGAGTGCGCAGCATTTCCGGGGGGTGTTCCTTCAATCCGGGTGATCCATCGGGGGGTGGGGGCGGCGGCCGGTACTCGTTACCGATCCGGCCGCCGCTCCCGTCGCGCCAGCCACACCGGCTAGCCGGGCGCACGGGGCTGTCGCTGAGGGTTGGGGGCGGGCAGGGGCCAATCGGCCCGCCCCTCCAAGCCCGCCGGGCAGGATGCAGCCAGCGGGCCTGTAAACTCAGTGGTGGAGGGCGCCGAGGCCGTCCGCCGGGGGAGCCTTGGGTTCCCCGCCATCGTCGGCCTTGGGCCCGGCCGCCGACGTCTCGGAACCACGGACGCGGTCGATGATCGCCTCCATGGTCGGGATGAGGTCGTCGAAGGCGTCCATCTGGTCGAACAGGCCGAGCTTGTCGGCGTACTCGATCACACCGCGCAGGGTGCCGGTGGCCTTCCCCTGATCGTCGGCCTTGACGAGCCCGGTCACGAGGCCGAGGGCCTTCTTGTCGAGGTTGTAACGCTCGCAGGCGTTCTTGGTGGCCTGCCCGGCAAGCCCCGAGTTCTCGGAGGCGTTCGCCTTGTGGCGGATGATGTCGGTCACCACGCGCTGGAGGTCGGACGCGGCAACGCCCTTTTTGGGGGCGTCGGGCTTGGCGGCGGCGTTGGTCCTGGGCTTAGCCATTGGCGTAGGTTTCCTGATTGGCCCGGAGGTTGGGGCGGGGGATGTCGATCGGCCATTCCGCGCCGCCGGGCAGGGCCCGGTAGCGGTGTTTCTCGGCACGGGCCGCGAGGTCGGCGAGGACCTCTGGCTCGATCTCGGCCGGGGCCTGCCGCGGCACGCCAGCAGGCCAGGCGACGCCAGTCGGCCACAGGGCCGAGAGGCGCGAATTGACCGTGTCGTAGCTGCGGAAGCCGAAGTCGTTGACGCGGTAGGAGCGGGCGAACTTGGGCTCGCCGCGGGCCAGACGGCCGACCAGGGTGGGCGGATAGCCGGTGATCTCGCCGAAGCGGACGAGCAGGATCGTGATGTGCTCGCGAGCGATTTCGAGGCTGGTTCTTGCGAAGGGCGACTGGCTCATGGCGGGACTGGTAGTTGCATCTAATCCAACTGTAAACCCTCCTTTTTTCCACCGGCTGGCTTGCGGGGGGCTCCTGCCGTAAGTTGGCGCCAGCCTAAGTGTCTGGCAGGGCGGATTGTTTCCGCTGGCTGGGTGGGTATTTCGGAGTTTTGAAAATGTCGCAGCGCCTTCGTTCGCGGATCCAAACAAGGCTCGCCGCCCTGGGGATAAACCCCTTCGAGGCCGACCGCCGCGCCGGGCTGGCCCGCGGCTACGTCAACGACCTGCTGATCGGCAAGAAAGCCTCGATGCGGCCAGCGGCGCTGGGGAAGCTGGCCGACGCGCTGGACTGCGATCCCGATTACCTCAACGGAGTTCTGGCCACGCCCCGGCCGGGCCAGACCCCGGCCGGGACCGGTGTGGCCATCGAGGGGATCATCGAGCCGGGCGTTTGGCGTGAGCCGGGCGCGGAACTGCCGACGCGCCCGGCGCCTCTCGGTCCTGATCCCCGCTACCCCGCCGACCGGCAACACTGGTTCATCGTTCGCGGCGACAAGTCGGCGGCGCTTGGGATTTTCGATGCGTCCTACGTGGCGGCGGTCGAGGGCATCCCGCCGCGGGAGGGCGAGATGGCCGTGATCCGCCGCAGACGGGCGACGGGCGAGATCGAGACCAGCGTGCGGGTCAAAACCGGGGACACGTGGACGGCCGCGGGCACCGGAGCCGCGGCCCAGGAGATCGACGACGCCGCAGCCGAGCTCGTCGGCCTGTGCGTGCTCTCGCTCCGAGTCTTCGGCTGATTGGCGACCGCTCGCGCGGCAACATCCACTGACCTATCTACCAGTACCTAGATGGGGGGGAGGGGCCTAAAGCCCCTCTCCCCCTAACTGATAGGTAAGTTACTAATCCCCCGCGCCCACGAAGAAGCGCCTGCGCACGAAGCAGCGCCCGCGTGCGAAGAAGCGCCCGCGCCCACGAAGAAGCGCCCGCGCACGAAGCAGCGCCCGCGTGCGAAGCAGCGCCCGCGCGTCGCGCCGCGGCTACACCGGCCTGCGAGGGCGGGGCAACCCCTGATCACAGATATTTTTCTGTTGTAGCCCCGAAAGTTCCTCTTTCATTCCGCCGTATGTCCGGATTTATTCCCACTTGCAGCCGAGCGTTTGCAGCTGCTCGCTGGATGGATGGAGGACGTTTTCTCATGAACGCAGTCAGCGCTTCGGCGCCCTTCAAGGTCGGCAACTTCGACAAAGGCGAGGCTCACGGCGCCGTATCGCGTCAGTGGCTCTTCCGCCGGCCGGACGAAAAGTACCTGTCGCTGACGGCTCTGCTCAAGCAGGTGAAGGCCCGGCGCGACGCCTCCTATGAGGAGGGCCACCCGGCGCGCTCCATCTGGGACATGGCGCAGGGGATCACGGCAGTGGCGCGGGACATCCCCCACACCGACGACCGGATCGGCTTCGAGCTCGAAGCCCGGAAGTTGCTGGACAAGGTCGCCGCTTAGGCGGGCGAGCCATTCAGGGGCGCCCCGCGCAATCTGGGGCGCTGCACAACAGAACCGGCACCTAAGTTTTGCACACGTTCTCCACAGCTGGTGAGAACATTTGCAGAACAGATAGGAATTTTTGCCCACATGTGGCTCACTAAGTCCTGAAGAATATGACTGCGTTCCCAAAGACCGGAGCCGCCTCCATGAGCAACCGATTCACTACCGATGCCGCTGATCCCGAGCTTATCTCGTTCACCGCCTCATACCTGATCGACCAGATGGCACCAAGGCTCCGGGCCGCTGGCGTCGCCGGGCGCGAGGCAGCGGTTGCCCACCTCCTCGCAGCGGGCTTTGGCGCCGCCTCGACGGCCGCCCTTGTCGATCAGGCGCTCGTCGCGGCCGCGGGGCCTGCCGCCCATGCGTGACGCGGCCGCCGACCTATTCCCCGCACAGGCGGGTCCAGTTGCCGCAGCCCGCCCGGCGTCAAGAGGCGAGCACACCTCTTATCGAAAGGCAGAGGACATGACCGACCACCACAGCGCCGACGACGCCGCCATCATCGGGCGGATCGAAAGATACATCAAGGAGCCGCCGGAGAACTCCCGCATCTTCACCGTCACCCCGGGTGTCGCGACCCACATCCTCCGGGTCTACAACACTCAAAACCGGCCCGATAAGCGCAGCAAGATCGCCGAGTACGTCGACGACATGAGCGAGGGGCTGTGGAAGCTCACCGGGGACACTCTCAAGTTTTCCGACCGCGGCCTGCTCCGCGACGGCCATAACCGGCTCGTTGCCTGTGTCGAAGGTGGGGCCTCCTTCCGCACGCACGTGGTTTTTGGCATCGACGACGACTGCTTCTGGTGGATGGACCGTGGCAAGCCGCGCAGCGCCGCCGACAACTTCGCCGTCGAGGGGGTGCAGAACGCGAACAGGACCGCCGCGATCCTCCGGTGGATATGGCTGTTCGAGAACGGTCGTGTGAAGGCGAGGGATACGCTCAGGCCAGCGCAGATCGAGGAGGTATACCAGGACGTCAACCGGCGCGCGGGCGGGACGGGAGCCGAGGCCCTCAACAAGGCCGTCGCGTACTCCGAGCGCCTCTACAAGCTGCACCGGGTTCCGGCGGGCATCGGCGGCGCCTTCCACTTCTTGGCGCACGCGGTCAACCCGGAACGGGCCCGTGGTTTCTTCGACGTGTGGGTCAACGGCACCTATGGGGACAGATACGCCGCGCTGGCTAAGGCGATGGGCGAGATCGCCTCCATCCAGGCCGCGAGCTCCGGCCGCGTGCACGACGTAGTCCGGGCGGCGATCTACGTAAAGGCGTGGAACCTCGTTGCCGAGGGCAAGAAGGGCCGCGGCGCCACCGACCTTCGCTGGTCGACCTCGGAAGATTTCCCGGTGATCAGGCCATGATCAGCGAGGTCATTATGGCGAGCCGGATCGTCGTCGTTGAGGGGCGTTTGCCCCTCAACGAAGCGGTCGTCGCCTCGCTGATGGAAAGCATGGCAGCGGTTGGCCTGCTCAACGCGATAACCGTCTACCGCGACGTCGGCCGCCAGCCCGTTCTGGTCGCCGGTCGCCACCGCCTGGAGGCGGCCCGGCGGCTCGGCTGGGAGACGATCCTGTGCCGGGTGATGCCCTCCGAAGGGCTCGACGCGCAGATCGCCGAGATCGACGAAAACCTCGTGCGGCAGGTGTTGTCGCCCGCCGCCGTCGCCGACCTCATTGGAAGGCGGAAGGGGCTGTATGAGGGGCGGCATCCCGAGGCGGCGGCGGGATCAATCCGGGCATCGGCCGCTAACCGCGCCATGGGGAGAGACGTTGCGGCCAATTTGGCCGCAACGTTCGCCGCCCACACCTCCAAGGCCACCGGCAAGTCCGAGCGGTCGATCCGGCGGGCGGCCACCCGCAGTGACCGGCTTGGCACCGACGCCCTCGTTAAGGTGGCCGGAACCTCGCTCGACAAGGGCGCCGAACTCGACGCCCTGTCGAAGATGCCGCCCGCCGAGCGGGCGCCGCTGATCGAGCGCGCCGCCGCGGGCGAGCCGGTCACCGCAAAGGCGCCGCAGCCGTCGAGGGCTGTTCGCATCGCGTCGGCGTTCCGGGCTGATTGGGACGAACTGTCGGCCCCCGAGCGCGCCTCGCTCTCGCCCGTCATCCGCAAAATCCTTGACGGAGACGCGGAATGACCGTCGAGCGCATCGTTCCCGCCGACCGCGCCGCGTGGCTTGCCGCCCGCGGCCGGGACGTGACCGCCAGCCAGATCGGCGCGCTGTTCGGGGAGCACGAGTACGTGACGCTCTTCTCGCTGTGGGGCCTCAAGACCGGCCGCATCCCCCGCGAGGAGGAGGAGACGCCCGCCATGCAGCGCGGGCGTCTGCTGGAGCCGGTGGCGGTCCAGATGCTGCGGGAGCGGTTCCCCCGCTGGAAGATCGAGCACAACGCCGCCGAGAACGTCTACTTCCGCGATCCCGAGGCCCGGATGGGCGCCACCCCCGACGTCATCGCCACGGCGAAGGATCGGGGCGGCAAGGGCGTCGTCCAGATCAAGTCGGTCGAGGCGAGCATCTTCAAGCGGAAGTGGCTCGATCAGGACGGCGAGGTCGAGCCGCCCCTATGGATCGCCCTGCAGGCCACGCTCGAGGCCCACCTGGTCGGCGCCCGGTGGGCCGCCGTCGCCCCGCTGGTGGTGGGCCACGGGCTCGACATGCCGCTGATCGACATCCCCCTGGTCGATGGCGTCGTGGACGCCATGAAGGCCAAGGTCGCCGAGTTCTGGGCGATGATCGAGGAGGGCCGCGAGCCCACCCCCGATTTCGCACGGGACGCCGACGCGATCGAAGCGATCTACCACGCCGACGAGGAGGCTGAGGCCGACCTGACCGGCGACAACCGGATCATGGCCATTCTCGCCGAGCGCGCCTTCGCCAGGGAGTCCATCGGCAAGTACGGCAAGCTCCTCGACGCACTCGACGCTGAGATCAAGTCCAAGCTCGGGAACGCGACCGTCGCCCACCTGCCCGGCGGCCGGAAGATCACATGGCGATCCTCGAAGCGTGAGGGGTTCTTCGTCGGCCCCAAGACCGTCCGCGTCCTCAAAGTCCCCACCCCGAAGG
>Ga0247843_1006660_pt1 | contig 14880 bp, 13 predicted proteins | sample LaCruzMarch2017__FD_192420 | JGI IMG/M metagenome (GOLD analysis project Ga0247843, IMG submission 192420) | Freshwater microbial communities from meromictic Lake La Cruz, Castile-La Mancha, Spain - LaCruzMarch2017_8m | ecosystem: Environmental > Aquatic > Freshwater > Lake | place: Spain...
GGGAACCGCCCCGCGCGCCCATCGACGCACGCGGCGACGGCGAGGGTGTCCGGCGCGCGGAACGCGCGGTCAGGCCAGCGGTTGGTAGCGAGGTCCCGGACGCCACCTTCCCATGATGCCTATCCCCATCAGAGCCGTCGCGAGCAGCATTGCTGACTTCTTGGCGGGGCCCGATCGAACCCACTACGGTCCGCGGCAATGCTTCCTCCGCTCGAGGCTCCTCACTCGTCCCTGCAAGGGTTTCAGCGGTTGGCGGGCGGGCTGGTGCTCCTCTTTCTCGCAGCGTCGGGGGCCGCCCTCGGACTCGTCGGCGTCGGGCAATGGCTCGGCTGGATCCCCGGGGGGCTGTCGCACACCCCGAGAGACTCCCTGCGCATGGCGGTGTCCGGCCTGGTCGTGTGCCCGGTCACGCTGCTTCTGCACTGGATCCACGAACACCACCGGAGCGAGTGGCCCCTCCGGTCGCTCGGGCTCTTCCTCGTGGCCGCGATCGTGCCGACGATACCAGCTTCCAGCTTCCAGCGCGGCGTACCGCAGGCCATCTGGGTGCCGGTGCTCATCGCGTTCGCGTTGACCAGCCTGCGTTGGTCGCTGTTCACCACTGCCCTGACGATCGGCACCACGGTGCTCCTGCACCGGCACCATGGTGCGTTCATGACGCCTGCCAGCGTCTTCGTCACGGCCGTGATGGTCGTAGCCATCGTGACCCCGCGTCTGGTCTATGACCGCACCTTCCGCGCCGAGCGCGCGATGGCCGCCGATGCGCAGCGCCTGGCCTTCCATGACGCCCTCACCGGCCTGCCCAACCGCCGCCTGCTCTCCGATCGGCTCGCTGAGGCGCTGAAGAAGGCCCGGCGCGAGCCGTCCCCGCTCGCCGTGATCTGCGTGGACATCGACCAGTTCAGCCAGATCAACGCCACGGGCGGCCACCAGTTGGGCGACCGGATCATCACCGAGGTCGCCGCCGCCCTGCGGGCGAGCGTGCGGGAGTCCGACACCGTGGCGCGCATCGGTGGCGACGAGTTCGTCGTCGTGCTCGGACCGCTCACCGACCCCACCGGCGTCGAGCGGGTACTGACGACCATCCGGACGTCGGTACAGCGGGACGTCAAGCTCGCGGACCGCACGATCGCCCTGACGACCAGCCTCGGCGTCGCGCTATTCCCGAACGACGGCGAGACGGCCGAAGAGCTGATGCGCCACGCCGATCAGGCGCTCTCTCAGGCCAAGAGCGACGGACGCGACCGGGCCTGCTACTTCAACGCCGCTCAGCAGGCCGAAGCCACGCGCCGGATCGGCCTCGGGCAGGACCTGCGCGGGGCCTTGCAACGGGGCGAATTCCACGTCGTCTATCAGCCCATCGTCAACCTGAAGACCGGTAGGATCTGCAAAGCCGAGGCGCTGCTCCGCTGGACACACCCCAGCGAGGGCCCGATCAGCCCCGCAACATTCATCCCCATCGCCGAGAAGAATGGCGTCATCTCGGAGATCGGCGACTGGGTGTTTCGGACTTCCGCGCGGCAGGTGAAGTCGTGGCGCACGACGCACGATCCCGCGTTTCAGGTGAGCGTCAACCGGTCGCCGGTGCAGTTTCGGGATGAGCTCGGCGCGCGCACCTCCTGTCTCGATGAGCTCGAGCGCCTCGGCCTGCCCGGGGACAGCATCGCGCTCGAGCTCACCGAAGGCGTCCTGCTCGAGTCCAACCCTTCGACGTCCGCGCAACTCGCCGAGCTGCGCACGGCCGGCGTGCACCTCTCGCTCGACGACTTTGGCACGGGCTACTCGTCGCTCTCGTACCTCCACGAGTACGAGATGGACTTCGTGAAGATCGACCGCTCGTTCGTTCGGGGCCTCGCCGAGGGATCGAAGCAGCGGGTGCTCTGTCAGAGCATCGTGGCCATGGCGCACGCGCTGGGCCTCGCGGTGGTCGCCGAAGGGGTCGAGACGGAGGCCCAACGAGACCTGCTCGCAGCGATGAATTGCGACTACGCCCAGGGGTACCTCCTGGGTCGACCGATGTCCGCGGACGACCTCGATGCGCTGGTCCGACGCGCCGCCGCCGCAGCCGTTCACGGCTGAGCCGGGCGGCGTCCGGACGGCTGTCCCGCGGCCGATTCGTGATGCCCATCCTGGCCCCTGAAGCGTCCCGTCGCCGTCGCCCTCTGCCTCTCCGCCTGCGCTTCGCGCCCCGCGCTGCCCACCCTGCGCTGGTAGCCCCGCTCGGGCCCGACGCTCGACCCGCTGCTCAACGTGCACCGCGCGTGGGCTCCGTCCCCCCATAGGCGTTAACCGATGGATGCCGATGCGGGCGGGGCAAGCCCCGCCCCTACGCAGCGAGAACTCTCCGCGTAGGGGCGGGGCTTGCCCCGCCCGCCCTTCAATCGACGGTTAGAGCGGTTCTCCAACGCGTCGGGTACGCGTTCAGCGACCTCACCCCCCAAGCCCCCTCTCCATGAATGGAGAGGGGGAGCAATGAGCGAGAATTCAAGCGATCTCGTCTCACTCCGACCCCCTCTCCATTCATGGCAGGGCGGCGTCCTCAAAAGCTCTGGTTTTCCAGGCCTGCTCGTCGCCGCGGGCGGAAGCCCACGGCACCGCCAGTGAAGCCCGCAAGCGGGCTGACCACTGGCGATGACATCGAACAGGCCGCTCGGCGGCCTTCACTGCACCGTGCCGTGGGCTTCCGCCCGCGGCGACGAGCAGGCCTGGAAAACCAGAGTTTTTGAGGACGCCGCCCTGGGCCTGGGGTACGGCGTGCGGCCTCTGCATCGGCGTGCAGCGCCGTACCCCAGGCCTGAGAGCACCGACGATGTGTGGAAGCGAAAGCGTTTCCAACCCGCGGGCACGGTGGGCACCGGGCCATCCATCGCACGCATCGACCTGAATCCCAGGCGTTTCGTGAGATGTGTCCCGAAGTGAACCATTCATGGAGAGGGGCATCGCGGCAGCGGGGGTGAGGGAATGGAAGGGGACGAGGGGGGGGCGGCGGCTACGGGCTGGAGGACTCGCTCCTCGCGGGGAACGGGTCCGTGGCATTCCCCGCAGCGCCACCGATGGTCGCGAGCACCGCGTCGTGCACGACGTGTGGGCGCAGCCAGTCAGGCCAGCCGATCGCCACGACCTTGTCGTCCGGGCGCGGCGCGCCGCGCAGGCGCCCGGGTGTCACCAGCACCGAGCCCGCGAAGTCTGACAGGTGTCGGGCGTAGTCCACCGCGTATCCGATCGCCTCATCGAATCCCCGGTGCAGGTACGACGGGTCCCTGCTCAGCTTGACCTCGATCACCACGGCGCGCGGCTCTCTTCCTGGTCCGTCGCCGAGGACGACGACGTCGGGGCGAGACGATGCCTCGCCGCCGAAGTAGTGGGCGATCGCCTCCTGACGACGGCCCGAGGCGAGCGGCGACTGGTTGTAGAACATCCGGAGTCGACGCCCGTCGTCGCACTCGAAGACGACGATCTCCTGGCGGCGCGGGTCGACCACCGCATGACGGATCTGCCAGCGGCCGGGCGCCTCGCGGGTGAGTCGGTGCTCGATGGCGTGTGCGAGCGTCAGGGCCACCGCCAGTTCGAACCGCTGCCAGGGCTCCATCGGCCACAGCGCTCCCTTCGCGACACATCGCGCGACGGACCGCGGATCGTTCGAGTCGAGGGTCTCGCGGAGCGCGTCGAAGAGTGTCGCGGCGAGGGCGAATGCCCGCTGGGGTCGGCCCCGCAGTGCGTGCGGCGCCACGTCGTCGAAGGCCACCACCGCGACCCGTCGCAGCGCGGTTCGCTCGAGCGTGCTCCGAAGCGCGCGATCCCACGCGATGGCGTGCGTGGCCCAGCCCGGAGGCGCTCTCCCCCACCCGCGGAGCAGCGAGGCGAGCACCGCGCACAGCCGCACCACGACAGCGCGAACGACCACCTCCGCGGGCTGGTCGTACCGACGAACGCGCACCCGCGACACGAGCGTCTCGCGGTCTCCGCGCATCCTGGCCGCGAGCGTGCGAGGGACGTCGAGCCGCCCCAGCAGCCGCCCACGATGGGCCTCCGGCGTCACCTCCGTGCGCCCGCGCAGTGCGCGGCAGAGGTCGGGCAGCGCCCGCAGGGCGAACTCTGCGATTTCGTTGCCGTGCGCGGCCACGAGGGTCGACGCGCGAAAGGTCGCGAACGACGCGCCCGGACCGAGCACGCGGCGCACCAGCTGCTCGGCCGCGGCCGGATCGATGGCGCCCTGCATCGCGCTCGGCAGGAGGTACGCGGGGAAGAGCGCCTCGAAGCGGGCCTCCCAGGGGTCGTCGAGCGGCGCGCTCACGCCGTCGGGCCGAACATGTCGATGAGACGCGCGCGGAGCATCGCGACCGCGGCGGGCGACGCGGCCCCATCGATCGATCGGTGCAGCGTCGCGGTGACGCGAGCGAGCGCCTCGGCGTCGAGCCCATCGAGCTGTGGCAGGAGGAAGAACGCAATGGCCTCGGCGAGCGCGTCGGCGCCGCCCTGTCGGCGGCGCAGGTACCGCACGACGTCGAGCGCGAGCGCGGGTCCGACGGGCCGATCGCGCAGGAGACCATCGCGGGAAAAGAGCGACTGCACGCGGCGCATCAGCGTCTCGTCGATGGGCGGATCGAAGCCCGGGCGAGAGGCGTGCGCGGCGATGAGCGACTGAAACGCGGTGTCGTCGGGCGGGTCGATGGTCACCACGGCGAAGCGGCGGAGCAGCGCGTAGGAGAGGCGAAAGAGCGACGACTTGTCCCAGGTGTTCATCGTGGCGATCACGCGGAAGCTGGGCGCGACGAGGTGTGTGTCCGTGGGCTCGAACCCGAGCGTGATAGGCCTGCCGTCGTTGCCGAAGAAGGGGGTCTCGGCGCCGCGTCCGGCGAGGACGGTGAGCAGCTCACCAAACGCGCGGTCGACGTCGGCGCGGTTGAGCTCGTCGATGAGGAGCCAGTGGTAGCTCGCGAGCGCGCGCAGAAACACCCCGGGCCGAAACTGCAGCGTGTTGTCTTGCTGCAGCGCATAGCCTCCGACGGTCTCGAAGGTCGACCAGTCGGCGGAGGCGGTGGTCGTGAGCAGCCCGTGGCAATAGCCCTCCGCCTTCGCGGCGGCCGCGATGGCGCTCGCGAGGTCCGTCTTGCCCGTGCCCGGAGGACCGATGAGCAACAGGTGCTTTCCGGTCGAGAGCGCCGCGGCGATCTGCGTGAGCAGCATCGGCGGGAGCACCAGATCCCTCAACTGCGTGGCGATGCGGCTGGGATCGAGCGCGAGGCGCTCCGCGCTCCACCCGACGGGCTCGCCGGACGGCGTGGGTGCGACGGGTGGTTCGCCGACGCCCGGGTCCGGATTCACGACGCCCGGTTGCACGTCGACCCCGTGGGCGCGGAGCACCTCGCGGCCGAGGGTCGTGGCGCGGTCGATGTCGTCCTCGCGCTCCGTGAGACCCAGGGAGATAAGCCAGTTGCGTCGAAAGCTCGGCTGGGCGTTCGTTCGCCAGGTGGTACCGAGCCTGGTGTTCAGCGCGGGCAGAGCGCGGGCCGACGTGCAGCCTTCGGGTTGTGCAGAAAGCTCCAGCGTGTCGAGCATGCCGCGGTAACGGGCGTCGAGGCGCTCGAAGAGCACGCGAGGCTCGGGAGACGCCAGATACGAGCGTCCCGCCTCGGAGATCGTCAATCGCCCGTCGTCGCGGTCCGTCAATCCCAGGCTGAGGAACTGGCGTACGTAACCGTGGATCGAGGTCTTCCCATGCGCACCGTATTGCTCGCGGAGCATCGTGCGGAGGTCCTCCACGGTTCGCTCGGCGTCCGCGATCCAGCGGAGGAGTGTGTCGTGCGTGTTCTTGTACTCGCGCATTCCGCCGGGCAGCGGCCAGAGACCGTCGTGGCGCTCGTCGTCGGCCGCCGCGACGTCACTGGGCACGAGACCCTTCGCGACCGTTTCCCCCGGCGTGACGGTCTCCTCCGTGGGCAGTGCGACCGCGTCGGCGATCACCCCCGGCAGGGCGTCGATCGTGCCTCTCCCCTCTCCTCGCGCGATCTTTTCCACGAGCAGCGCGCGCAGCGTCGGCCATGCCGTGGCGGCCACGGGGAAGTTCGTCCCCTGCGCATTGCGGATGATGCTGACCTCGCGAAGCGCCGCGTCGGCGACGAGCGTTGCGCGCGGAATCTCGCGCGTGAAGATCGCGAGGTAGCGAAACTCCACCCGCCATTTGACCAGTTGGTAGGGCTGCAAGGCGGTGTCCGTGCGCGCGTCGTCGTCGCGCTCGAAGGGCGGCGCGGTCAGCACCCCGACGGCGTGGATGCCCGCGCTGCGGCCCGAGGACCACAAGAGCACGATGTCGCCGGGGCGCATCCAGGCGCGCCGCTGCGAGGCGTTCCACCAGTCCGTGTCGCCCGGCGACACCCCCGGCAGATGGGCCGCCAGATCGAACTGCCCGGGGTTGGCCTGGAAGATCCACGCGCGCGCTTTCCCTGACACGTCGTCGTTCATCGTCGCCCATCATCGGTCCGCGCCCGTCGCGCTGTCGACCTGGAAGCCCGTCGCGCGCACCGTCCCCCTCGCGCGGTTGCTCCGGAGCTCAGGTACGCTCGCGGGATGGCCACTCCTCGCGCGAAGAAGCAGCCCGTCATCCCCAGGTCGAAGCCCGCCGCCGCGCCCGCGAAGCGGAAGCTGCCCGCCGCGCTCGAGCGGCGCGCGAGGGCGCTGCACGACGCGGCGCAGGCCCGACTCGTCGAGCAGGGCCGCGAGGCCATCGCGCTCATCCGTGCCCGCCGCGAGGCCATCGCCGACGACTACTTCGACGTGGGCCACGCGCTCATCACCCTGAAGAACACCGCCGTCGCGCTGGCCCTCGGCTACGACGACGTCGCGACCATGCTCCGCGCCGAGCTCGACCTCTCCGTCGACACCGCCCACAAGCTCATCGAGCTCGCGACGCGCGTCGACCGCTCGCTCCTCCGCGAACTCCAGCAGGAGCGCGCCGCGGCCATCCTCGCGCTGGTCGACGCCACTCCCGCGGACGACACCGTCGAAGACCTCCTCCGCGCCCCCTTCGCCCTGCCCGACCGCAGCGGAGTCCTCGATCTCCGCACCGCCCCGATCGCCGCGATCAAGTCCGCCGCCCGCGCGATCCGGCAGCTGCACGCCCCCGCGGCGAAGCGCTCGGAGGGCTTCACCACCACGCCCGCCGAGCGCAAGGCGTTCGCCGCGCTCGTCGCCCCCGTCACGAAGCGCGCTTCGCTCCGCGGCGTGGCCACCTTCAAGCTCGTCGCGTCACGCGGTGAGCACGGCCCGCTCGTGGAGTCCCGCATCCCGCTGCGCGACTTCGAGCGCGTCACGGCCCTCCTCCACCAGCGCCGCTGACTTGCCGCGCACTGGGTACGACCGCCGTACCCGGGAGTACGACGGTGGTACTCGACGGAAGGCGGGAGCCCCGCCCCGTCACCACGCCCAGAGGGTCGCCAGCGCGAGCTCGATCGCGTCGAAGGGCTCCGCGCGCACGACCGCGTCGCCGCTCGCGCTCAACACCAGCAGCCACCCGTCGGCGGTGCGCCGGAACACCTCGATGCCCTGCGCCTCAGGGTCGACCATCCAGGCGTGCGCGACGCCGTGGCGGAAGTACATCGGCATCTTCTTGAAGCGGTCGTGGCGCTGCGTGGACGGCGACCCCACCTCGCACACCCAGTCGGGCACGACGTCGATCGTCGCCGCGGCGGGCATCGTCGGCAGGCGCTCGCGGCGCCACCCGGCCAGGTCGGGCACCACCAGGTCGGGCCGCGCGCCGAGGCGCAGCACGGGCTCCGGGAGGATGATCCAGCCGCCCGGTCCGCCGCGGCTCCAGCGGAACGGGGGCGAGAGCGACTGGTCGACCACCGAGGCCGCGCTCGCGTGACGCGGCGCCGGCCGGGGCAGCATGGAGAGCTCGCCGTCGATGATCTCCGCGACGACGTTCTCGGGGGCGCGGCGCCACGCGTCGACGACCTCGGCGGGGAGGTTGGGGTACTCCGGGTCGATGACTCGCGCGGGGTCGGACGCCATGGCCCACGGTATCACGCGCCCCGCGCCGACCGATCGGGCCCAGCGGGGCGCCGCGCCCGCCGGCGGGTCAGCCTTCCGCGAAGACGGCGTCGAGCGTCGCGGCGACGAGCGCGCGGTCGGCCCAGCGCTCGATGAGATCAGCTGCTCCATCACCGACGGGTGCAGCACGGCCGGAATGCCCGCCTGCGTCGCCCGGCGCGCGAGGTCCACCGCGCGAGGACCTGAGCCTTCCCTGCATCACCTACGCGGCGAACACCGCCATCTTCGGGGCCTCAGGGCCGACCGCGAGCCTCGTTGCCGAGCAGACCCAGGAGCACCCGGTACCGCAGCGGTAGCTCCGGGTGCCACTCGAAGCGCGCCCGCTCGAACCACTGCACCCAGTACTCGCGCCCGTCGGACAGTCGCTCGCGGCGCACCTGGGTCAGCGGGAGACCGAACAGCGCCAGTGACTCCGGGTAGCTCGTGCCCCGCCGTCCGTCGAACTCCAGCCCGTGCTCGCGCCAGTACGCGAGGAAGCCCGGGGCGCCCACGGACGCGACCGAGTCGCACACGTTGATCCGGGTCTCGGCGAACCACTGGCAGCCCGGCCGCGGGCCTTCGTCGCGCGGGGTACTCCAGAAGTCCATGCCGCCGTGTGACGCGCTGAAGCGCTCGGCCCCGAGGCGTCCGAGCTGCACGTCGTAGGGCGCCTGGTTGGCGCCGTGAAACTCGAAGCGCCCCCGCTCGAACCACTGCGTGAGATGGCCTCGACCGTCTTCCCGGAGCTCGGGTTGCGCCGCGGTGATGGGGAAGCCGAACACCGGCAGCCCGCCGTGCTGGTCCCAGTACTGTTTGAAGCGGCCGCAGAGGGAGTGCTCGCCGCCCTCGGTGCGACACTCGTTTCCGCCGACCGCGCAGGCGCTGGCCGGGGTGTACTCGAAGCACGCCGCGCGGGCGGCCGTGTCGCGTTCGAGCAGCTCCGACGCGACGGAGACGCTCGCACCGATGCCGAAGCCGATGAGCCCGAGGCCCCGCGCGTAGTACGAGTTCTCGCCGTTGCCGGGCCCCGCCGTGACCTCCAGGTGCACGACGTCGTGGAAGCCGCGCCACTCGCGGTACCTCCGCGCCGTGACGGCGCGCCGCACGGTGGCGCCAGGGGCCGTGTCGAAGTTCGTCGTGCAGGGCGCGCAGCTCTCCCGATCGATACCGCCGAAGGACATCTCCGCCGCGAAGCGCGCCTCGCCGCCGACGGGCAGCCGGAGCCGGCGCTGGACGAAGGGCGCCGCGAGCTCGGGCCGCCCCGGCGAGCGGTACTGGGTCGCGGCCCACGGCGCGCGCGGTCGCAGTCCGTTGTAGCGACTGCTGGCGTCGCGATCCCACCGCCGCTGGCAGGCCGCCACCGTGTTGTCGCGGGTGCACTGCACGTCACACCAGATATGGTTGCCGTCGGCGCCCGGCCCGCAGAGGGCGCCCGTGTCGGTGATGCAATGCGCCCAGGTGCGGTCGAGCCGGATGCGCATCCAATCGCGATCGACCCACCACTCCTCGTACCCGTCGCCATCGGGGCTCTTCACGAACACGTAGTGCGCCATGCCGTCTCGCACCCCGAGCGGAACCGTTCGAAACTCCTCGCCCCGCACCCGCCAGGTGCGCGAGCCCACCTCGCACGACGGAAACATGTACTCCGCCATGTCGAGGGTGTTCACCCCGACCACCTCGACGCCCTGCACGCCCGCGCCGAGGTCGCTGTCCGGATCGCCCGCACAGCCGACGAGCAGCGCCGCCGCGAGGATGGCTCCGAGCCTCTTCGGTTGGATCATCCCGTCATCGGAGTCCGAGCGATCACCGCCCGTCAAGCCATTTCATCGACCGCTGTCTCAACACCGGTCTGCGCTTCAGGGTCGACCAACGACGGCCGCGCTCGCGTGACGTGGCGCCGGGCGCGGCCGCGTGGAGAGCCAGAGGGCGGCGTCCCGGGCGCTCCTGGCAGCGCTCGCGGGACGGTGTCCTGCGGATCATGGGTTCTCTGTAAACCCGAGCGAATCCGTGCCGGGCCGGGGTGCCTCATTGACGATGGGCCCCCCCCCGCATCGACGACCGGCGGCACCGGCGGATCGCCCCCGTCCTCGGCGAGCGGCGGCGGAGGATCAGGCGGCTCGCCCGCATATTCGGGCCAGGTCATGGAGGGATCGGAGCCCTTCGGTCCGGCGTCTCCCGCGGGAAACGGGAAGTCCTCTGGACCGATGTCGTCGGGGTACGGCCGCCGTGCTCGTCTTCGGCCCACGGATCCTTGTCGGCATCTCTGGTCGATGGGTCGGTTCCGGTGTCTTCGGGCGGCGGACCGGAGTCCCGCCCTTCGGCGCAGCCCATCCCGGCCAGCAGCACGGCGATGAACCCAAGATGGCTTCTGCTCATCATCCGATTCGTGGCGGCGCCCATGGTTTTCCGGGTGTACCGCACTCCGCCCGAGTCGGGTGTCGGTTGGACCTTTGTCACGGAGACATGCTGGAGTCCGTCCCATGGCAGGACATGTGACTCGCGCGGGAGAAGAGACGGACGGCGTTCTGGGGGTGCAGGCCAGTTGCGACGCCCCTGGAGGGAGGCCCGCGGCATTTCTCGCGGTGGACGGCACACGGCTGGTGTCGGTGAGCGCCGACGGCCTCCTCGCCGTGTGGAGCGGCCCCGCGGTCGCGCGAACCTTCGCGGGCGAAGGTCCCGTCGTGGCGCTCGCGGCGGGCCACGGCCTCGCGGCCATCGTGCGGGCCGACCACGAGTTGCAAGTGCGCGGGCTCGACGACGGGGCGGTGCGCGCCCGCTGGCCGACCACCTACTCCAACGACGTCTTCGTGTGCGCCGCCATCGCCGGACCGGATCGCGTGCTGGCCGAGACCCAGGAGCGCGGCGGGCACCCCACCGACCGGGTCGCTCGGCTCCTGGAGTTCCGCTTGTCCGCCCCGTTGGCGCCACCACGTCAGCTCGCGCTGGGCCAGAACGTCCTGCCTCCCTGGTCGCTCGCGGCGACCTACGAGTACGCCTACCCAGACCACGAGCGGGTTCTACTCGGGGGCACGGCGCGCGAGAAGCTCGGTCTGCCGCGTGGCGAGCTCGTCAGCGTGGATGATCTGGGATGGCTGATCCTGCGCGCCAGCGACGATGGGGCCCTCATCGTCCGCGCGCCAGACGGAGCCCGCACGACGCTGCGGATCCCAGAGTTTGCGAGCGTCCCACTGCGGCTGACCCCGGACGCGAGGCACGTTGTGGCATGGGACACGACCGGCATCGTGGCCATCTTCGACGTCGCGACGGGGGCCGAGCGCGGACGCTGGCAGCGCGTGCGTCTCGAACTCGGCGGTTTGCGCGCGGTCGTCGCGTGCGGAGGAATGCTCGCGGTGCTCGAAAAGGAGGGACGGGTGCGCTGGCTCGGGCCCGACGCCTACTGAACCCATCCCGACGACCTCGTCGGTTTACCTTCGTCCGGGACGCACCGCTCCGCTGGACCACGACCGACGATGTCCCGGCGAGTCCGCCCACAGACGCCCGCGGGGGCGGCGTCACCCTCGACCCGGCGCTGCGCTACGCGGCGATGTGCGCCTCGTGCCAGGGCGGCGTCCCGGGCGCTCCTGGCAGCGCTCACGGGACGGTGTCCTGCGGATCATGGGTTCTCTGTAAACCCGAGCGAATCCGTGCCGGGCCGGGGTGCCTCATGGGACGCCGCATGCACCGGGGAGGCCCGGGCCCCTGCGCCGGTGAGCGGTCGTTGGGCGGGGAGCGGGTGACAGGCGCAGGGGAATCCGTCAGGGTCCGCGCGTCGGGTGACGGCTGGAAGAGGAGCGAGGGTATGAAGCGACTGCTGATTTCGATGATGGCCCTCCTGGGCGGCTGCGGCGCTGGGGTGTCGGTCAGGCCGACGTCGGTGGGTCGCGAGGCGTCGTGGGTGGACGCGGTGGTGGATCGGTCGTGGGAGGAGGTCGTGGCGCACCTCGGAGCGCCGGTCTCGCGGGACACGAGCACGCCCGGGGTGGAGGTGGCCTGCTTCTCCGTCAGGGCGCCTTCGTCGGGCCAGACGGCACCCGGTCTGGTGGCGTCGCAGGTGGCGCGCTGCGTGACCTTCGTGGGAGGTGTGGCCCTGTACGACCAGGCGACGGCGCAGGTCGCTCCAGAGGGCCTCGCGGCGGGCTTCCAGGAGGCCCTGGCGGGTCTGACGAGGGCGCTCGGCGCCCCAGACCGCCGGGTGCAGTTCACCTTCGTGCGCGGCCGCCACGTCGAGTCTCGCCTCGGGCCGGACGGGGTGTTCATGTTCGGCGAGGGCTGCATCGTCCAGGCGGCGATGCAGGAGGCCCTGGCCGCGAACCCTGGTGGTATCCCGGGAGACGCGCCCGAGCTGGCGCAGGCCGTCGCGAGCGGGACCGCCTGCTTTCGAGCCGAGTGGGAGGGGCGGGCGCTCCTCATGAGCCGGTCTCTCGAGGTGGCAGCCGCGCCATCGCCGGGCTCCGCACCTGTGGCAGCGGCGCCACCGGAGGCCTACGCCTTGAGCCTGCGGTCGCGGTCTCGGGACGCCGCGCGGCACGCAGCCTATGAGGCCGCCATGGCCGCGCGCTTCGAGCGGTTCCGCCAGCGACGGCAAACGAACCCTGCGGCTGCCTCCGATGGTGCCTCGGGGGAGTGACCGGTTGGGTTGTCCGGTGGTTGGTCTACCAACCAGCCCTTTCAACGTGCCTTTGATGAGGCCTTCTTCGGTTTCTCCTTCGCGGTCCCATCCAGCAGCTTCTTGGTCGAGACGTGAGGCTCGTTCTTGAAGAGATTCCTCTTGGGGACGGGCTTCTTGGGTACTCGCTTGTGCTTGCGGATCATTCGCAGGTCGATTCGCGCCGCGATCGCCTTGAGCAACGCCGCCGCGGCGGGCATCGACAGCTGCTGCCACAGCTTCCAGTCGTCCGGTTCGATCAGGTCGTCGATGGCCCCTACGGCGTCGCGCCCGAACTGCGCGATGTAGTAGCCCGACACCTGGTCGCGCACGACGGCCTCGCCGTGCGCCGCGCGCGGCGACTCTTCGGCGCGGGCCACCTCCTCGGCGATGTTGCGGCGGCGGTTGTCGCCGGTCACCGCGGCACCGCGTCGCGGGCGATCTCTGCGGCGATGAGGCGCTCGCGGGAGCGCAGGCGCGTGATGTGCTCGGTGCTCACGATGAAGGGCGCGACGAGCACGTCGTAGGCGGTGAGGAGGTCGCCGCAGCCCTGCGCGACCGCGCGAGCCCCGGAGCCGGCGAGGTCGTCGACGACGATGAGCACGTCGAGGTCCGAGTGCTCGTGGCCCTCACCGCGGGCGCGCGAGCCGAAGAGGGCGGAGCGCGCGCAGGCGTGGGCCGAAGCGGGTGCGAACGGTGGCGCAGAGGTCGGCGAGGGCGCCGGTCTCGGCGCGCGTGAGGTTCCCGAAGGGAGGGATGGCCGAAGAGGCGGGCGGAGGGAGCGGCGCGATCGCGGCGACGGACGGCGGCTGCATTGACCAGGGTGGTCAGGTTGCTACCGTCGGCGGATGAGCGATCGGACGAAGGCAGCGGTCTACAACATCGCCGACGCCAAGGCCCATCTGCCGGAGCTGGTCGAGCGGGCCAGCGCGGGGGAGACCATCATCCTGGCGCGCGCCGGGAAGCCGCGGGCGCGCCTCGTCCCGCTGGAGGATGGCGCGGTGAAGCTGCGCGTGCCCGGGAAGGGCAAGGGGCGCTTCGTGGTCGCGAGCGACTTCGACGATCCGTTGCCCGACGACGTCCTCGCCGCCTTCGAGGGGAGCGCGCGTTGAGGCTGCTGCTCGACACCCACGCCTTCCTCTGGTGGGACGAGGGGACGTTGCCCGCGAAGGTCGTGCGGCGCATCCGCGCGGCCGAGGAAGTGCTGGTGAGCGCGGCGAGCGCGTGGGAGGTCGCCATCAAGGCGGGGCTCGGCAAGATCGCCGTGCGGGGCTCCTTCGCCGAGGCGGTCGCCGACTACGGCTTCCGCGAGCTGCCGGTCGGCTTCGCGCATGCCGAGCTGGTGCGCACGCTGCCGCTGATCCATCGCGATCCCTTCGATCGCATCCTCGTGGCGCAGGCGATCGTCGAGGGGCTCACGATCGTCACGCGCGACGTGCTGGTGACCGCCTACGCGGTCCCGAGCGTGTGGGAGCAGGCGTAGGGAGAGGTCCGTCGGTGGGCTTCGCGGCGGCCCTCGCGCGCGGCGTTCGGCGTGAACGACAGCAGCGGCGCAACGTGCTGCGCGGCGTCGCGTCCCCACAGGTGCACGGCGGCGCGCTCGTGGCCGTGGGGGCTCTCGAAGCGCTGCACGAGGAGCGTCCAGAGGCGGTCGCGGTGGTCGGCGGCGCGGGCGACGTCGGCGGGGGTGGCGCGGGCGCGGGCGCGCTTCGGCTGGAGAATCTTGAGCCGCGCATTGCCCACGTCGCCGGCCTCGACGATGTCGGACCTGGCCAGCGGGTGGCGGCCCTTGATGGCGGCGGCGTGCCGGATGAAGAGCGCGTTGAGCGCGACGCAGTCCGTGACGGCGTCGATGTTGCCGCAGCCCTCGCGGATCTTCTCCACCGCGCGCCGCGGGATCAGCGCCTTGGCGGCGAGGGCGGTGGCGACGTCGAGGAGGAGCGAGCGCGAGGCGAAGGCGGTCTTGAGGAGGCGCGCGGTGCTGCCGTCGCTGTGGGCGCCAAGGCGGCGTCCCGGGCGCTTCTGGCAGCGCTCGCGGGACGGTGTCCTGCTGATCATGGGTTCTCGGTAAACCCGAGCGAATTCTGTGCTGACGAGGGTGCCTTATTGGACGCCCTATTCTCCTACCGAAGGTACTGCACCCGCCCGGCGCCCTGGACGATCTCGAGGCCGTAGTTGGCCCGCACGTCGGTGAAGGTCTCGACCGT
>Ga0247843_1006662_pt1 | contig 14865 bp, 10 predicted proteins | sample LaCruzMarch2017__FD_192420 | JGI IMG/M metagenome (GOLD analysis project Ga0247843, IMG submission 192420) | Freshwater microbial communities from meromictic Lake La Cruz, Castile-La Mancha, Spain - LaCruzMarch2017_8m | ecosystem: Environmental > Aquatic > Freshwater > Lake | place: Spain...
GAACTCATACCAAACTCATACCATCCAAGAATTTGGACGCAGTAATGAGACTGATGTATGCTCAATCACGCTTAGAAAAACCCTGGTGGGTTGCCCGAGTGGCCAATGGGAGCGGACTGTAAATCCGCCGGCTCTGCCTTCGAAGGTTCAAATCCTTCACCCGCCACCAATTAAGAGTTTTGAACACTACTTAATTTTTATCGCAATAAGATCAACCTCGTTTGTACCGTTGGTAACAAATAGATTTAATTGAGAAGCTGCAAATCTATGCAGTAATTTCGCCAAGGTATTAAACAGTTGTACTCTTAACCGTGTAAGTGCCCCCTTAGCTCAGTCGGTAGAGTGTTTCCATGGTAAGGAAAAGGTCAACGGTTCGATTCCGTTAGGGGGCTCGAATAAAGCAGTAACTGTAAGAAAATTAAATATAGAAAGTAATTTAAAAAAAGTTTGGCGGGGTAGCTCAGCTTGGTAGAGCAAGCGGCTCATAATCGCTGTGTCGTGGGTTCAAATCCCGCCTCCGCTACCAACTTAATTTCACTAATAGGTGAGGATCAAGTAGCCTCACCTTCAGTAACTTCAATATCCCAACAAGGCTAGGAGCTCAACCATGGCAAGCAAAAGTGCAGATGTTCGTCCAAAAATTACAATGGCATGTGTTGAGTGCAAAGAGCGCAACTACATCACACGCAAAAACCGTCGTAACGATCCAGATCGTTTAGAGCTGAAGAAGTTTTGCCCTCGTTGCAAATCTTCTCAACTACACCGCGAAACTCGTTAATTAATCTCCCGCCAATGGCCGGGTCAATTCGTATCTGCTTAATTGCAGAGGGCTTTGTCGATGATCTATTAATTTGTGTTAAATCGATCAAGGAGTTTACAAATACTCCAATCACAATTTACGCCAATGGAAAAAGCAATTGGCTGCCATTAGATAAATTCACCGATCCACAGATTTCAATTGTGGAGGCGAAAAATCCGTTGGGTTGGGGAAATGTAATAAATCATTTTCTTGAGCTTTGTACCGAGGATTACTTGGTAATCATGGATCCATCCACCACATTTACTGGGGATCCGATCACACCAGCTTTAGCTGAGATTGAAAAAGGTTTTGCCGCTGTTGGCTGGAAGGGCGGCTTAGTGAACTTGGCAGATGATTGGCGAAGTACAGAGGATAAGGGTGATGGCGAAGTCGATGTTTTATTCTCATACTTTTTCTTAGTAGATCGCAAAAAGGCGATTGCTGCAGGTGGTGCTAATGCCAGCGCTAAGTATTATCGCAATGCTGATATGGAGTTATCACTAGCGCTTCGTGCAGATGGCGGAAAGTTACTTCAGATGAGTTTGCCACTAACGCAAGGTCGACATCATGGCTACCATGACACCGATCCCGATTATCGAGATAAAAACTCAAGAAAAAATTACCAACGAATTCTTGATCGCTTTAGAGGCAAGAATGAGATCCTCACACCTCGCAGGTAGGCTTACGATATGAATGAGCTCTCAAACTTCACCACCCTTCGCGTCGGTGGACCTGCGCAAAAGATTGTGCACGCACATTCAGAGGATGAGCTAATTCAATTTGTTAAGAGCGCTGATGAGGCAAAGGAGCCAGTTTTGATCTTAGGTGGTGGCTCTAATTTATTGATTAGCGATGCTGGATTTGCTGGCACAGTAATTAGAGTTGAAAATAAAGGGAACGCACTTGAATACGATGCTTGCAGCGGTGGGATGATTGAGGTTGCAGCTGGTGAGGATTGGGATAAGTTTGTTGAATTAAGCATCAACCAAGGCTTTGCAGATCTAGAATCTTTAAGCGGCATTCCAGGAACTGTTGGCGGTTCGCCAATTCAAAACATCGGCGCATACGGCCATGAGGTTTCCGAGACAATTGCTCGAGTCCGTGTTTATGATCGAATTGCAAAAGCGATCAAAACCTTTGCCGCGGCAGAGTGCAACTTTAGTTATCGAGGTTCAATCTTTAAATCTGAGAAAGATCGCTATGTAATTTTAAATGTAACCTTTCAACTGCGAAAAGGTGATCAATCTTTACCAATTACCTACGCTGAATTAGCAAAACATCTAGGGGTAAGTATTGGTGATCGTGCACCGGTCAAAGAGGTGCGCAAAGCTGTTCTCGAGTTACGCGCTCGCAAGGGAATGTTGTTAGATTCCTCAGAAAACCAAATCATGTCAGCTGGCTCCTTCTTTGTTAATCCAATTATTTCAAAGGCAGCAGCTGATAAGTTGCCAGCAGATGCACCACGTTGGCCGCAATCAGATGGCCAGGTTAAAACTTCAGCCGCTTGGTTAATGGAGCGAGCAGGAGTTCTTAAGGGCGAAAAATTTGCTGGTGCCCAGATTTCAGAGCGTCATATTTTGGCGCTAACCAATAGCGGAACAGCAAAGGCAGAGGACATTGTTAAATTAGCGAAGGTGGCAAAGCAGCGAGTTTTTGAAAAGTTTGGAATTGAATTAAAGGCAGAGGTGCAATTAATCGGATTAGATTTAAATTAAACCGCTTCTGAAAGTAATTTTTTAACGCGAGCGATTCCCTCAACAATATCGGCATCACTTGTTGCGTATGAAAATCTAAGGTAACCAGATGGACCGAACGCCTCACCTGGAACTGCAGCAACCTCAGCCTCTTCTAAAATTGAGGTTGCAAGTTCAGCTGAAGTTGTTGGAACCTTGCCACGAATACTTTTACCAAGTACGCCTTTAACAGATGGGTAGACATAAAAGGCACCAGTTGGTGTTGGACAGGTGATACCTGGAATCTCATTTAGCAAGCCAACAATTAATTTACGACGTCGATCAAATGCTTCACCCATTTTGTGAACAGCAGATAAGTCCCCTGCTACCGCTGCGATGGCAGCACGTTGTGAAACATTTGAAACATTTGAGCTTAAATGTGATTGTAGATTTGTGGCTGCTTTAATTACATCCTTTGGACCAATCATCCAACCTACTCGCCAACCAGTCATCGCATAGGTTTTAGCAACACCATTAATGATTATGGTGCGATTTGCTAGCGCAGGTACTGCAACACAGATTGATGGCGCAGTAGCTCCGTCATAGAGCAGGTGTTCATAAATCTCATCGGTAATTACCCAAATATTATTTTTTAATGCCCACTCACCAATTGCCTTTACCTGCTCTGGTGAGTAAACCGATCCAGTTGGGTTTGAAGGTGAGCAAAATAGCAACGCCTTAGTTTTAGGAGTTAACGCTTTTTGTAACTGCTCAACTGAGACAAGGTAATTTTGACTCTCATCTGCAAAAACTTCAACCGATACGCCACCAGCTAATTTGATCGCCTCTGGATAGGTAGTCCAGAACGGCGAAGGCAAAATTACTTCATCACCTGGATCAAGAATCGTTGCGAAAGATTGGTACACCGCTTGCTTGCCACCATTGGTAACAAGTACTTGATCAGCAGTCACTTCATATCCGGAGTCACGTTTAGTTTTTACAACAATCGCTTCACGAAGCTCTGGTAAACCAGGTGATGGTGTGTAGCGGTGGTTAGCAACATTTTTTGCTGCAGCGATTGCAGCATCAACAATGTAATCTGGAGTTGGAAAATCAGGTTCACCTGCACCAAAACCAATTACTGGTTTTCCAGCAGCTTTTAATGCTTTTGCTTTTGCATCAACTGCCAAGGTTGCAGATTCTGCGATTGCAGCGATTCGCCGAGAAATACGTGGCTTCTCAGAACCACTTTTTTGATCTGCGCTCATGGGGAAAAGTGTGCCATCTACGCATAAATACCGATTACCTTTTATCTGATTTTACCTATGAGCCTTGTCCCACCTACACTTTGCGACCCGGCGCTTGTTTTAGGTCATGATTTTTCATGCCTTAATGCGGGCCGAAGGGCAGTAGCTCAATTGGCTAGAGTTGCCGTCTCCAAAGCGGCCGGTTGGGGGTTCGAGTCCCTCCTGCCCTGCAATTAGGTCGAAGATTTAAAAGTTAAGAAGAAAGAGAAGGAAAAGGTAAATGACAGAAGAGATCGTAACTACCGAAGAGCCGAAATCACTCTTTGGTCGGATCGGGCTGTTCTACCGACAAATTGTTTCTGAACTTGGCAAGGTTGTTTGGCCAACCAAGAAACAATTAACTACCTATACCGCCGTAGTTTTAGTTTTTGTTAGCTTTGTAATTTTAGTCGTTTCAATCTTTGATCTGGTTTTAACCAGAATTGTTTTCTGGATATTTGGATAAGGAGCAAATTATGTCAATTGATACTCCTGCTAATCCACCCGTGGATGCATTTGAAGCCGCACTCTCTGTGCCAGAGGCTGTTGTTGCTCCAGTAGAAGAGATTATTGAAAAGGTAGAGATCGCTGAAGCAGCGGTTGATACACAAGCTGCTGAGGTTGAGAGCGAAGAGATTGATGAGAACTCTGAGTTTCGCGCCGCACTTCGTAGCGCACCTGGTGAGTGGTTTGTTGTTCACTCTTACGCCGGTTATGAGAAGAAGGTTAAGGCGAACTTAGCTAACCGTATTCAATCATTAAATATGGAGGATTATGTCTTCCAGATCGAGGTTCCAGAAGAGGAAGTTCGTGAGTTAAAAAATGGTGCGATCAAAGTAGTAAAGCGAAATGTATTTCCTGGTTATGTTTTAGTACGTATGGATTTAACTGATGAGTCATGGTCATGTGTACGTAATACACCTGGCGTAACTGGCTTTGTTGGCAACGCTCACCACCCATCACCATTAACTCTAGATGAGGTAGAAAATATCTTGGCTCCTCGTCCAGTTAAGAAGGATGGCAAGATTGAGATGAAGGATATTGATTACATCATTGGCGAATCAATAACTGTTATGGATGGCCCATTCGCCACCCTGCCAGCCACAATCTCTGAGATCATGCCAGAGCAAGCCAAGTTAAAGGTTTTGGTCTCAATCTTTGGTCGCGAGACTCCAGTTGAACTTTCATTCCACCAAGTACAAAAGATCTAAGTAAATCTAAAGCGATTTAATAGAAGAAAAAAGAAAAGGAAAAAATATGGCACCGAAGAAGAAGGTAACCGCACTAATTAAGTTGCAGATCCAGGCTGGCGCAGCAACACCTGCACCACCAGTTGGTCCAGCGCTTGGTCAACATGGTGTGAACATCATGGATTTCGTCAAGGCTTACAACGCTGCGACTGAGAGCCAAAAGGGAAATATCATCCCAGTTGAAATTACCGTCTTCGAAGATCGCTCATTCACATTTATTACCAAGACACCTCCAGCTTCACGTTTAATCTTGAAGGCTGCTGGAATTGAAAAGGGATCTGCTATCCCTCACAAAAATAAGGTTGCAAATCTGACTCAATCACAGGTAGAAGAGATCGCTAAGCAAAAGATGGTTGATCTAAATGCTAATGATTTGGCAGCTGCATCATTGATTATCGCCGGTACTGCTCGATCAATGGGTATCACTGTCGGTTAATTAAAAAGTAAGTAGTGGGAGAACCTCGCTGGTTCGCTAAACCACAACCCCAAATCTTGAAAACAATTTCAAGATTTAATCAAGAGGAGATGAAATGAAGCGAAGCAAGAAGTACCGCGCAGCGGCTGAGAAGATCAAGATTGATAATCTCTACGGTCCTGGCGAAGCAATGAAGTTAATTAAAGAGACTTCAACTGTTAAATATGATGCAACTGTCGATGTTGCACTCTTTCTAGGTGTAGATCCTAAGAAGGCAGATCAAGCAATCCGCTCAACAGTAAACCTGCCACATGGAACAGGTAAGACTGCTCGCGTTTTGGTATTCGCAGGTGGCGAGCGAGCAGAAGAGGCTCGTGCTGCTGGCGCTGACATTGTTGGTGCAGATGAATTAATTGATGAGGTTTCAAAGGGTCGTCTTGATTACGACGCAGTTGTTTCAACACCAGAGTTAATGGGAAAGGTTGGTCGTCTAGGTAAGGTACTTGGACCTCGTGGCTTAATGCCAAACCCAAAGACTGGAACAGTTACAACTGATGTTGCAAAGGCTGTTACCGATATCAAAGGCGGAAAGATTGAGTTCCGCGTTGATAAGAATGCAAATCTGCACTTTGTAATTGGCAAGGTTTCATTTACCGATGTGCAACTGGCAGAGAATTACGCAGCTGCAATTGAAGAGGTAATGCGTGCGAAGCCAGCCTCCTCAAAGGGTCGTTTCATTAAATCTTCAACAGTTTCATCAACCATGAGCCCAGGCATCAAGATCGATACCTCAATCGCTCGTGATGGTGGGGCACAGATCCAATAAATTTTTGACTTGGGCAGGCCTCACCGCCTACCCTTACGTCATCATCAAGAGCTACGAAAGTAGATTTTGATAAACCGAAGACTGCAGGTCTTTTAAATGGTAACCATTAAAAGGTGATCGTTTAAAGGTAATTGTTGAAAAACATCCCGCATAGGTGCAACCGATAGCCTCGTGTGCATTTATGCGCCGAGGTTTTTCTTATTTTAGAATGTTTTAGAGAGTTAGGAAAGGAAGCCAAATGGCACGCCCAGACAAGACAGCTGCTGTTGCTGAGATCGTTGAAGATTTCCGCAGCGCAAATGCAACTGTGCTTACTGAGTACCGCGGATTGTCCGTAGGACTTATGAAGCAACTACGTCGTTCACTTGGAACAAAAAACAAGTACTCCGTAGTAAAAAATACTCTTACCAAAATTGCTGCTAAAGAGGCGGGCGTAGATCTAGATCCAGCTCTACTTGCCGGACCTTCTGCAGTTGCATTTATTAAGGGCGATCCAATTGATGCCGCTAAGGCATTACGTGATTTTTCAAAGGAGAATCCACTTTTAATTATTAAGGGCGGAATCTTTGATGGCAAGGCCGTAACAACAGCTGAAATTATGCAACTAGCTAATCTTGAGTCTCGCGAAGTTCTGCTTGCCAAGATTGCTGGCGCTATGAAGGCTTCGATGGCAAAGGCTGCTCGCACATTTGATGCATTACGTATCAAGGTCGAGGCGGTGTCCGAGCCAATAGCAAAAACTGCCGAGGCAGAAGTTCCAGCTCCAGCTGTGTCCGAGCCATCAGCACAAAATGCTGAGGCAGAAGTTCCAGCTCCAGCTGTGACTGAAGAAGTTGTGTCAGAAGTTGTACCCGAAGGAACAGAAAACTAAAACCGACCCCAACCCCGCACTCATTAACAAGAGTTGGAGTCGGGATTAAAGAAAAGGAAAGAATATGTCAAAGCTAAATACCGCAGATCTATTAAGCCAATTCAAAGATATGTCTTTGGTTGAGTTAACAGAGTTTGTTAAAGCATTTGAAACAGAGTTTGATGTAACAGCTGCTGCACCAGTTGCTGTTGCTGCTGCAGGTGGCGCCGCAGGCGGAGCCGCAGATGCTGGACAAGATGAGTTCACCGTCATCCTTGAAGATGCAGGATCACAAAAGATCGCTGTTATCAAAGAGGTACGTGCACTTAACTCAAGCCTTGGTCTAAAAGAGGCAAAGGATCTTGTTGATGGAACACCTGCAACACTTCTAGAGAAGGCTGATAAGGCAACAGCTGATAAGGCAAAGGCTTCACTAGAGGCAGCTGGCGCGAAGGTATCTATCAAGTAATTACCTACTTATAAAAGCCCCGTCATTAAATTGGCGGGGTTTTTTACTTCCCCATACCTTTTCTAAAACGGGAATCTTCTGGCTCGAAAGCCACAAAAGCATCTTTAGCCTTTCTTCGCTCAGAAGATTCCCTCTTGAGCCAGAAGATCGCCGAATAGTTGAGAGGAACACCAGATGAGTGCGGGGGTTCCTTGCTTTTAGCATGGATTAGACATTATGGGTAGGGGTTAGATACCCTCGCCCTTCACAATTTTCAAAAACCGAGGGTCCAGGCATATAGCGGCTAAGACCTGGCGGTAGCCGTGTGTTCTAAAAGCTCTTTATTACTTGGAGGAAACTTTGGCCGCAGTCAAGAATAAAAATCATGCTCCACGTCGTGTTTCATTCGCAAAGATTCGTGAACCGCTAGAAGTTCCAAATCTACTTTCGCTACAACTAGAAAGTATTGATTGGTTACTAGGAAATGATGCATGGCGCACTCGCTTAGCTGATGCGGAGAAATCTGCTCGCGGTGAGGTTCCAAAGACTTCAGGACTTGAAGAAATATTTGAAGAGATTTCACCAATTGAAGATTTCCAAGGATCGATGTCACTTTCATTTCGTGATCATCGTTTTGAACCACCAAAGTACTCAATCGCAGAGTGCAAAGAGCGCGACATTACATATGCAGCACCATTATTTTTAACAGCAGAGTTCACCAACAATGTAACTGGTGAAATTAAGTCACAAACAGTTTTCATGGGCGACTTCCCATTGATGACACCTCGCGGAACATTTGTAATTAATGGAACAGAGCGTGTTGTGGTTTCACAGATTGTTCGTTCTCCTGGTGTTTACTTCGAGCGCACAATTGAAAAGACATCTGATAAAGATATTTTCACTACGAAGATTATTCCAAGCCGTGGCGCTTGGCTTGAGTTTGAAATTGATAAGAAGGATTTGGTTGGCGTTCGTATTGATCGCAAACGTAAACTTCCAGTAACAATCTTCTTAAAAGCATTAGGTTGGACTAGCGATCAAATCCTCGAGCAATTCGGTGAGTTTGAATCAATGCGTTTAACTCTTGAAAAAGATAATGCTCAGACCCAAGATGAGGCGTTGCTAGATATCTACCGCAAACTTCGTCCAGGTGAGCCACCAACAAAAGAGGCTGCACAAAACTTAATTGAGAATCTTTACTTCAATGCAAAGCGTTATGACCTAGCAAAGGTTGGTCGCTTTAAGATTAATAAGAAGTTAGGTCTTGAGTTAGATCTAGATAAGAGCTTATTAAGTATTGAGGATATTGTCGGAACAATTCGTTACTTAGTCTCACTCCACAAGGGTGAGGCGTTAATGGAGTACGGCAAAGAGGTTCGTGTTGAAACTGATGACATTGACCATTTTGGTAACCGTCGCCTTCGCACCGTTGGTGAGTTAATTCAAAACCAGGTACGTACAGGTTTATCCCGTATGGAGCGTGTTGTTCGTGAGCGTATGACAACCCAAGATGTCGAAGCGATCACTCCACAAACACTTATTAATATCCGTCCAGTTGTTGCATCAATCAAAGAGTTCTTTGGTACATCACAACTTTCACAATTTATGGATCAAACAAATCCACTTTCAGGTATGACACATAAGCGTCGTCTATCTGCACTTGGACCCGGCGGTCTATCCCGTGAACGCGCAGGTTTCGAGGTTCGAGATGTGCACCCTTCTCACTACGGCCGTATGTGTCCGATTGAAACTCCAGAAGGTCCAAACATTGGTTTGATTGGCTCACTTGCAACTTATGCACGTGTAACTCCATTTGGTTTCCTTGAGACTCCTTATCGCAAAGTTGTTGATGGCAAAGTTACAGATCGCATCGATTACTTAACTGCTGATGAAGAGGATGAGCATGTTATTGCGCAGGCAAATGCGCCATTAACTGATAATAATAATTTCGTTGAAGAGCGTGTACTTGTTCGCCGTCGTGGTGGAGAGGTAGAAAACGTTGTTCCAGCTGAGGTTGATTACATGGATGTATCACCTCGACAGATGGTTTCTGTTGCAACAGCGATGATTCCATTCCTTGAGCATGATGATGCTAACCGCGCACTTATGGGTGCAAACATGATGCGTCAGGCTGTGCCACTAGTTCGCGCAGAAGCACCACTTGTAGGAACAGGTATGGAGTTTCGTGCAGCAGTTGATGCTGGCGATGTTCTGCTTGCTCGTAAAGCAGGTGTTGTAACTGAGGTTAACGCTGATGAGGTAACTGTTAAGAATGATGATGGCAGTACCGAGTCTTACTTCGTTGAGAAGTTTGTTCGTTCAAACCAAGGCACAAGCCGTAACCAAAAGGTTGTAGTTGCTGTTGGCGAGAAGATTGAACCAGGTCAGGTAATTGCAGATGGTGCCAGCACTGAAATGGGTGAAATGGCTCTTGGTAAAAACCTACTTGTGGCATTTATGTCATGGGAAGGTCACAACTACGAGGATGCGATTATCTTGTCACAGCGTTTAGTTCAAGATGATGTTCTAACCTCAATTCATATTGAAGAGTATGAAGTAGATGCTCGCGACACCAAGCTTGGTGCTGAAGAGATAACACGCGATATTCCAAATGTTTCTGAAGAGGTACTTGCCGATCTGGATGAGCGCGGAATTATTCGCGTTGGCGCCGATGTTGTTCCTGGCGATATCTTGGTTGGAAAAGTTACACCTAAGGGTGAAACAGAGTTAACTCCGGAAGAGCGTTTACTTCGCGCAATCTTTGGTGAGAAGGCTCGTGAAGTTCGCGATACCTCACTTAAGGTGCCACACGGTGAATCTGGAAAGATCATTGGCGTAAGCATTCAAGATTCAGAGGATGGCTTTGAGTTACCAGCTGGTGTAAATCAGGTTGTACGAGTTTACGTTGCACAAAAACGTAAGATTCAAGATGGTGACAAACTTGCTGGCCGTCACGGTAACAAGGGTGTTATCTCAAAGATTTTGCCAGTTGAAGATATGCCATTCCTTGAGGATGGAACTCCAGTAGATATCGTTCTAAATCCACTTGGTGTACCTGGTCGTATGAATGTTGGTCAGGTTCTAGAAACTCACTTAGGTTGGGTTGCTAAATCTGGTTGGAAAATTGAAGGAAATGAAGATTGGCAAAAATCACTTCGCGAAAAAGGTTATGCCGATGCACCAGCTAATACAAAGGTAGCAACACCAGTATTTGATGGCGCACGTGAAGAGGAGCTATCAGGATTACTTGGCTCAACACTTCCAAATAAAGATGGAATGCGTTTAGTTCAAGCAACTGGTAAGGCGCAATTATTTGATGGACGTACTGGAGAGCCATACAAGCAACACATCTCTGTTGGTTACATGTACATCCTTAAGCTCCACCACTTAGTTGATGACAAGATCCACGCACGTTCAACCGGTCCTTACTCAATGATTACGCAACAACCATTGGGTGGAAAAGCACAATTCGGTGGACAGCGCTTTGGTGAGATGGAGGTTTGGGCACTAGAAGCTTATGGTGCTGCTTACACTCTTCAAGAGTTGTTAACCATTAAATCTGATGATGTGCTTGGTCGCGTAAAGGTGTACGAAGCTATTGTTAAGGGTGAAAATATTCCAGAGCCAGGTATCCCAGAATCATTTAAGGTGCTGGTAAAAGAGATGCAATCTCTTTGCTTAAATGTTGAAGTACTTTCATCAGAGGGTGTCGCAATTGAAATGCGCGATACCGATGAAGAGGTATTCCGCACAGCAGAAGAATTAGGTATCAACTTGTCCCGAGTTGAACCAAGCAGCGTAGAAGAAGTGTGAGGAGAGGATAACCATGTTAGATGTTAACTTTTTTGATGAGTTAAGAATCGGTCTTGCCTCCACTGAGAATATTCGTGAGTGGTCATTTGGTGAGGTTAAGAAGCCAGAGACAATTAACTACCGAACACTTAAGCCGGAAAAAGATGGCTTATTTGATGAGAAGATCTTCGGACCAACTCGTGACTGGGAATGTTATTGCGGTAAGTACAAGCGCGTACGTTTCAAAGGAATTATCTGCGAGCGTTGCGGTGTCGAAGTTACTCGCGCAAAGGTTCGTCGTGAGCGTATGGGTCACATTGAACTTGCTGCACCTGTTACACATATTTGGTACTTCAAAGGTGTTCCAAGCCGTTTAGGTTACCTACTTGATCTAGCTCCAAAGGATCTAGAAAAGGTAATTTACTTCGCTGCTTACATGATCACCGAGGTTGATGCCACCGCTCGTGAAGAGGATCTACCAACACTTGAGAAGAAGTACTTTGCTGATCTGAAGAAGATTGAAGTACGTCGCGACAATGAGTTAGATGCACGAACCAAGAAGATGGAAGCAGATCTTGCTGAACTTGAGGGTGAAGGCGCTAAAGCTGATGCTCGTCGTAAAGTTCGTGAGGCAGGAGAGCGTGAGTTAAAGAGCATTCGCGAAAAAACTCAACGCGAAATCGATCGTCTAGAGGCGGTTTGGAATCGCTTTAAAAATCTTAAGGTGCAAGATCTTGAGGGAGATGAATCTGTCTACCGCGAGCTTCGTGAGCGTTACGGAATTTATTTCAAGGGTTCAATGGGTGCATCAGCAATTAAGGCACGCCTAGAAACCTTTGATCTACAAACTGAGTACGACAAGTTAACTGAGCTTTCTCAAACAGGTAAGGGTCAAAAGAAGACTCGTGCAATTAAGCGTTTGAAGGTTGTTAACTCATTCCTACATACTCGCAACAAGCCAGCATCAATGGTGCTTGATTGTGTTCCAGTTATTCCACCAGATCTACGTCCAATGGTTCAACTAGATGGCGGAAGATTTGCGACCTCTGATCTAAATGATTTGTACCGTCGTGTAATCAACCGTAACAACCGTTTGAAGCGTCTAGCTGATCTTGGTGCACCAGAAATTATCGTTAACAATGAGAAGCGTATGTTGCAGGAAGCTGTTGACTCGCTATTTGATAACGGTCGTCGTGGTCGTCCAGTAACTGGCCCAGGAAACCGTCCATTGAAATCACTCTCCGATATGTTGAAGGGTAAGCAAGGACGTTTCCGTCAAAACTTACTTGGAAAGCGTGTTGATTACTCAGGTCGTTCAGTAATCGTTGTTGGTCCACAACTTAAGTTGCACCAGTGCGGTCTGCCAAAACAAATGGCACTTGAATTATTCAAACCATTTGTAATGAAGCGGCTTGTAGATCTAAACCATGCTCAAAATATTAAATCAGCTAAGCGAATGGTTGAGCGTGCTCGTCCAGTAGTTTGGGATGTTCTAGAAGAGGTAATTGCAGAGCACCCAGTATTACTAAACCGCGCACCAACTCTGCACCGTTTAGGTATTCAAGCTTTCGAACCACAATTGGTTGAAGGAAAAGCGATTCAAATTCACCCACTTGTATGTACTGCTTTTAACGCAGACTTCGATGGTGACCAGATGGCTGTTCACCTTCCACTATCTGCAGAGGCACAAGCTGAGGCACGTGTATTGATGCTATCTAGCAACAATATTTTGTCTCCTGCTTCTGGTCGTCCAATTACATCTCCAACTCAGGACATGGTTCTTGGTTTGTACTTCCTAACCTCACTTCGCGAGAAGCAATTAGGTGAAGGTCGTGCATTCTCATCAATCGCTGAAGCGGTTATGGCATTTGATCAAGGATCACTCGCATTACAAGCGAAGATCAAACTTCGTATTGATAAGAGCGGTGTTTCAGAGACACGTGAAACCACGCTTGGTCGCGCATTGTTCAATGAGGTTCTTCCAGCTAACTTCCCATTTGTTGATTACGATGTAACAAAGAAGTTGCTTGGATTAATTGTTGATAATTTGGCAGAGGGTTACGCCAAGGTCACAGTTGCACAAACTCTTGATGCTTTGAAATCACTTGGTTTTTACTGGGCAACACGTGCTGGTGTAACAATCTCAATTACCGATGTTGTAACTCCAGGTCGCAAACGCGAAATCCTAGAAGGTTATGAAACAAAGGCGGACAAGGTTCAATCACAATATGAAAAGGGATTGATTACTGATGATGAGCGTCGCCAAGAGTTAATTGAAATCTGGACCCTTGCTACAAATGAGGTTGCAAAGGAGATGGAAGATAACTTCCCTCGTACCAACCCAGTTTGGATGATGGTTTACTCAGGTGCACGTGGAAATATGATGCAGATCCGTCAGATCGCAGGTATGCGCGGACTTGTAGCTAACCCAAAGGGTGAAATTATTCCTCGTCCAATTAAATCTAACTTCCGTGAAGGACTTTCAGTTCTCGAGTACTTCATCTCAACTCACGGTGCCCGAAAAGGTTTGGCAGATACAGCGCTTCGTACCGCTGACTCTGGTTACCTAACTCGTCGTCTCTGCGATGTTGCACAAGATGTAATTATTCGTGAAGAGGATTGCGGAACTGATCGCGGTTTAACTTTGCGCATTGCGGCAAAGGATTCAACTGGCGCATTAGTTCGTGATGATCATGTCGAAACATCATTATTTGGCCGTAACTTAGCTGAGGATGCTGTTGCTGGCGGTAAGACAGTTCTTACAGCAGGCACAGATCTTGGTGATCGAAACATCGATGTATTGGTTGCAGCTGGCGTTGAAGAGGTAAAGGTTCGCTCAGTTCTAACTTGCGATAGCAAGGTTGGACAGTGCGCAATGTGTTACGGACGTTCAATGGCTGCTGGCAAGATTGTTGATGTCGGCGAAGCGGTTGGAATTATTGCAGCTCAATCAATTGGTGAGCCAGGAACTCAGTTAACAATGCGTACCTTCCACACCGGTGGTGCTCAGCTGTTAGGTGAAACCCAAATTACACATGGTCTACCTCGCGTACAAGAGTTGTTTGAGGCTCGCACACCAAAGGGTGTTGCACCAATTGCAGAAGCAGCTGGCACAGTTTCATTCCTTGAGGATGCAAAGGGCAAGAAGATCATCGTTACACCAGATGATGGTGGCGAAGCGGTTGCTTACCCAATTACTCGTCGTCAAAAACTTCTTGTTGAAGAGGGAAGTCGCGTAAGTGTTGGTCAACAATTAGTTGTTGGCGCAATTGATCCTAAGCAGGTACTTCGTATCTTGGGACCTCGTCAAACACAGATCCACTTAGTAAGTGAGATCCAAGAGGTTTACCGTATGCAAGGTGTATCAATTCACGATAAGCATATTGAAATCATTGTTCGCCAAATGTTAAAGCGCATCACAGTGCTAGAACCAGGTGATACTGATCTACTTCCAGGAGAGCTAGTTGAGCGCGGTCGCTTTGAAGAAGAGAACCGTCGCGTTGTTTCAACTAGTGGTAAAGCTGCT
>Ga0247843_1006663_pt1 | contig 14863 bp, 16 predicted proteins | sample LaCruzMarch2017__FD_192420 | JGI IMG/M metagenome (GOLD analysis project Ga0247843, IMG submission 192420) | Freshwater microbial communities from meromictic Lake La Cruz, Castile-La Mancha, Spain - LaCruzMarch2017_8m | ecosystem: Environmental > Aquatic > Freshwater > Lake | place: Spain...
GGCGGCCGCCCTGCGGGAGCTACTCTCCACGCGGACAGGAAGGAGAACCTGCCGACCCGCGACGCGCACAGCCTAACACATTCCGATACACAAGTGGCGCGTCTATGACCGCCGCACTTTGTAAACGAAGCGATCCCGGAAGCCCGCCTCAGCCCGTGTATCGAGTCGACCCCACCCGTCGCCCCATCACAGCCACCGGCGGTCGCAGACCGCCGCTACATCTTCGGCACCGGCTGCGCCGCATCTAACAGCGCCTGCCGCTCCCTCAGCAGATCCAGGCACGCATCGACCAGCCCCTCGTCCAGCGCATGGACGTCCTGCCCGGTCCCCGCCTCGCGCAGCAGCAGCACCGTCAGCTCGCCGCCCAGGTGCTCTCGAAATTCTTCCAACCCCTCATGAACCCGGCGCCGTCCATCGGCATCGCGCAGGTCGAGCGCCGGATGCCAGAGCGGCAGCTTGAGACCGGAAATCACGTCGATCACCCGCTCCGCCACGCTTTCGCGCAGCAGCCCGCAGCGGGCGGAGTAGAGCGTGTCCAGCGCCACCCCGATCGCCACCGCGTGGGCATGGCTCAAGGTAAAGCCGCTGAGCTGCTCCAGCTTGTGCGCCGCCCAGTGGCCGAAGTCGAGCGGCCGGCTGCTGCCGGTTTCGAAGGGATCGCCGCTGCGGGCGATGTGCCGGGCATGAAGCAACGCGGAGCGCTCGACGCATTCTTCCAAAGCCGTCGGCACCAGCGCCGCGAGATCCTCGACCTGCTTCTCGATCCACTCGAAAAACGCCCCGTCCTTCACCAGCGACACCTTCACCGCCTCGATCAGGCCGGCGCGGCGGGTCTCCTCGTCCTGGCTGTGGAGGAAGGCGAAGTCGTTGATCACCGCGAAGGGCACCGCAAAGGCGCCGATCCAGTTCTTCTTGCCGAAGCCGTTGATCGCGCACTTCACGCCGACCCCGCTGTCGTCCTGCGACAGCGTGGTGGTCGGGAAGCGCACCAGCCGCACCCCGCGGTGGGCGGTCGCCGCGGCGTAGCCCACGGCATCGAGAAAGGCCCCGCCGCCGATGACCAGCAGGTAGGAATGGCGGTCGATGTGCTGGCGGTCGATCGTTTCCCAGATCCGCCGGACCAGCGCGTCGTCGCGCTTCACCGCCTCGCCGCCCGGCAGCACCTGGATGCCGCGCCAATCGAAGCCGAGATCCGCGAAGTAGGTCTCGATCTGCCGGGTCAGCTCCGGCCAGGCCTTCGCCACGCTTTCCTCGACCGCGACCAGCACGCGCCGGCCTTCCCCTTCGGCAAGGATTTCGCCGAGCAGCGGGTTGCCCGCACCGAAGGCATCGCGGGTGAAACAAACGCGGTGCTTGAAGGTGACCGGAATCTGGAAATCGTGGCGCGACATCGTGGCGGGTGAAAAGTGCCCTCAATACGCCCCCGCGCCAACCATTCTTCACGCAATGTCGGAACCCGAGACCCTCTTCGAAACCCGCTGGCTGGGCCTTTACCGCATCGGCCACTGGGATTTCGTCAAGCGCCCGAACGCCGACGCCTGCGTCGGGATCCTCGCCATCACCCCGGACGACGAGGTCGTGCTGGTCGAGCAATTCCGCGTTCCCGTGCAGCAAAAGGTCATCGAAATCCCCGCCGGGCTGGTCGGCGACGAGGAGGAATTCCGCGGCGAAGCCCTGTCCGCCACCGCCGCCCGCGAGCTGTTGGAGGAAACCGGCTACCGCGCCGGAAAGATCGAACTGCTGCTCGCCTCCCCCACCTCCGCCGGGATGACCCCGGAAATCACGCACCTCTTCCAAGCCACCGGCTTGGTGAAGGAACACGACGGCGGTGGCACCGAGCACGAGGACATCCAGGTCCACCTCGTCCCGCGGAGCGAACTCCGCGCCTGGCTGAAAGCGAAGGAAGCCGACGGCTACCTCATCGACTTCAAGATCCATGCCGCTCTCTGGGCCGCGGGGATCTAACGGAGCGCTGGCTTTCAGGCGGTAGCCGCGGTTGCCACAAGCTCCGCATTGCAGTAGCTTCACGTCCGATGGCGCTCGATTCATCGAAGTTCACCGGCCTCGCTCGGTTCCACACCACCCGGTGGTCGATGGTGGTCCGCGCGCAAAGCCCGGCCACGGCAGGGGCCGATGAATCGCTCGAATCGCTGTGCCGGCAGTATTGGCCGCCGCTCTATGCCTACGTCCGGGGCCGTGGCCATCCGCCGCACGACGCCCAGGACTTCACCCAGCAGTTCTTCGCCCGCCTGTTGGAAAAGAACTGGCTGGCCCCTGCCGACCGCAGCCAAGGCAAGCTCAGGTCGTTTCTGCTCACCGCCATGAAGCGCTTTCTGGCCAACGAGCGGGACCGCTCCCAGGCGGCAAAACGAGGCGGCCTCTACGCCATCACCAGCATCGACTCCGAAGAGGGCGAACAGTTGCGGGCATCCGCCGCCACCTTGCCGGAAGAACCGGCTTTCGACCGCGCCTGGGCCCTGACCGTCCTTCAAGCAACGCTTCGCCGCCTCCGCGCGGAATACGAGCAAGCCGGCAAACTGCACGAGTACGAGCGGATCAAGCCGGCCCTGACTTCACTGCGCGGGGAAATCGACTACGACGCCATTGCCGCCGACCTGCTCGTTTTGCCCGCCTCGGCTCGAAGTATGGTCCACCGCCTGCGGAAGCGCTTCCGCGAGTTGTTTCGTGAGGAAGTGGCCGGCACCGTGGCCGCCCCTGAGGAAATCGATGATGAAATGCGGGCCTTGGTCGCCGCGCTGGGACACTCGTGAAGTGAAAGCAGACCCCGCCAACCCCTCCTGTCCGCGTTGCGGCGCGCCTTTCGCGAGCGGTGCCGTCGACGGCCTGTGCGCCCGCTGCCTCGGCGCGCTCAACTTCGACGCGTTCACCACCGTGGACGGGACCGGTGCCTTGCCCGCTTCACCGCCGCCCACCGCCGAAGAACTCGCCCCCTTCTTCCCCCAGTTCGAGATCCAATCGCTCCTCGGCCGGGGCGGCATGGGCGTGGTTTACAAGGCCCGCCAGAAATCCCTCGATCGCTGGGTGGCCCTCAAGCTGCTGGCTCCCGAACGGGCGGCCGACCCCGCCTTCGCGCTGCGCTTCGCCAGCGAGGCCCGCACCCTGGCGGCGCTGGGCCATCCGCACATCGTCGGCGTCCACGACTTCGGCGAGGCCGGCGGTTATTTCTACCTGCTCATGGAGTATGTGGATGGCGAGGACCTGCGCCATCTCCTCAACACGAAACGCCTCACCCGGGCCGAGGCCCTCGCCATCGTCCTGCCGGTGTGCGGCGCGCTCCAGTTCGCCCACGAACGCGGCATCGTCCACCGCGACATCAAGCCGGAGAACCTCCTCATCGATCGGTCCGGCACCGTGAAGATCGCGGACTTCGGCATCGCCCGCATGATGACCGGAACGGAGGGCGCCGATCGCGGATCACGCCTGACAGAGCCCCCGCCCGCCTCTTCCACCCTGGCCACCGGCACGCCCGACTACGCCGCACCGGAACAATGGGCCTGCGCCGCCACCGACCCCCGTGCCGACATCTACTCGCTCGGCGTCGTGCTTCACGAAATGCTCACGGGCGAACGGCCCGGCAGCGGGATCACTCCGTCCCGGCAGGCGCAGGTCGACGAGCGCCTCGATGCGATCCTCCGACAGGCGCTCGCGAAGGACCCGGACCAAAGGTTCGACACCGTGGAAGAGTTCCGCAGCCGCATCGAGCAGGTGCACGAGGCCATGCCACGCCCGCGCCGCGAACGCCGCCGCGCCGTCCGCCGGATCGCGGCCGCGGCAGCCGTCGTCGCGCTCCTCCTCGTGATCGCACTCTACGCCGCGCCATGGCTGCTTCCGTCCAGGGAAGACGCGGTGGAAAGCTCGTTTGATCTGACGCGGAAGGTCTCCAAGGCGGCCTCCATCCTGCCATCGCGGCCGGAAGAAAACACCGATGCCCGCCAGCAATTCGAGGAGAACCTGACCGCCCTCATGGAGGCACGCCGGCAGGCCTCGCTGAAAACGCCCGACGGCGGCTCGCCGCCTGCCGAGCTGGCAGCGGAGGTCCGCCGACTCGAAGCCCGCGACCGCGAACTGCGCGAACTCGTCCGCCCCGGCGATCCCCCTTCGAAGGAACAGCCCTGAAAGGGGAAAGTGATCCCAACGAAACCGGCGAAACTCAAAACGTCGTGCCAATCGCCCCAAACAGCCGCCGGGTGGGGCCTCCAATTTTCTCAACCCTCTGAAATTTCGTCCCTTTCGTGGTTACCATCCCCGCATTCGGAATCACCTGCTTGGCACCGTGATTCGGAAAAAATTTCCAAATTCTCGCCACATCCCGCCACAAGCGCCGGCGGATCTTTAAGCAAGGGATGAGGACAGGGCCACCGGACGATCCGGGGCCACGATCCCCAACAACGCAATCCACCAAATCAGAAAGGTCACATCATGAAATCAAGCTCCGTCATCCTCCTCTCCGCCCTCATCCATTCGGTCACCGGCTTCACGTCAGCCGCGGCCCAGGACAAGCCGCAACCGGCTCCCGCCGTCGTCGAACGCACGCTGAGCAAGGAAGAGATGACACGTCTCGAAAAAGCGGTGGCCGGCAGCGATCTCGTGGCGGCCGTCAAGCTCGGCCCCGCCCGATTCACGGGTGCCGTGCACGTGCATGAGGCGAAAGTCACCAAAATGTACAAGGGCCAGCCCAAGACGTCTTCCGTCTTTGCCATGATCCACCGGGACAAGACGGCTCCGCCTCTTCCAGGCCAGGCGCCCGCGAAGCCCTTGCCCCAAATCGCCCCCGGCGACTACGTCGTGATTCTTGAGCGCCATGAAGTCATCAGCTCGCTTCCGCGGCCTGCCGCCGGGAAGACCTACAACTACACCATCAAGCACGACAAACTCTCGCACTTCGCCTGGGAGAAGGATTCACCCGAGGCCCAATACCTGCGGGAATTGCTGGCCCGGCAATCGTTGTAACCTCGCGCTCACGATTGCTCAGGAACCCGTGTCACCGCCCGATTCCTTCCCCTTGCCCAGTGCAAACGGGAAGGGAAAGGGCCGCCAGCCCAACCAAACGACTGGAATCATTACTCCTCAACCCATTCTCTGCTCCACAACCCCAAGCGCCGGTCGACGAAATGCCTCTCGATCCTCGAGACCCGCTCTCCGCCATCGTATTGGACCTCCAGCCGCCAGTAGCGGTTGCCGAAGTCCGCAGCTGCGAAATCGGCTCCCTTCATGTCGCGCAGCCAACCATCGAGTTCGGGCACCGCGGCGTGGGCTTCGTCCCCGGTCATCCCCAATCGCAGCTTCTTCCACTCCGCCGGTTGAGAGGGACGAGGGCCGCCCGTTAGAAGAAAGGCGATGACGCCTCCCAGCAAAAGGGATCCGGCGATCACAGCCTTGGTTCTCCGCTGCATCGGTGGCTAACAGAACATCCCTCGCCGGCCAAAGCAAGCGCTCCCAAAACCGCGGGAACTCACTTCCCCTCCCACTCCCCGAACGCCCGGAACTTGGCATACCGTGCATCCCGGAGCTGGTCGACGCTCAGCTTCCCGAGTTCGTCGAGGTTCGAAAGGATCGCCTCTTTCAAGGCGGCCGAGGTCCCCAGGTGGTCGTGGTGCGCGCCGCCGGTCGGCTCGGCGATGACGCCGTCGACCAGGCCGAGCTTCAGGAGGTCCGGCGCCGCCAGCTTCATCGCCTCGGCGGCTTCCGGGGCGTGCTTGCGGTGCTTCCAGAGGATCGCGGCGCAGCCTTCCGGACTGATCACCGAGTAGTAGGCGTTTTCCAGCATCAGCACCCGGTCGGCGACGCCGATCCCGAGGGCCCCGCCGGAGCCGCCTTCGCCGAGGACGATCGCGATGACCGGCACTTTCAGCAGCATCATCTCGCGCAGGTTGTGGGCGATGGCTTCCGCGATGTTCCGCTCTTCCGCGCCGATGCCGGGGTAGGCGCCGGGGGTGTCGATCAGCGTGATGACCGGCAGGCCGAACTTCTCGGCGAGCTTCATCAGGCGCATCGCCTTGCGGTAGCCTTCCGGATGGGCGCTGCCGAAGTTGCGCTTGAGGTTTTCCTTGGTGTCGCGGCCCTTCTGGTGGCCGATCACGACCACCCGCCGGCCGCCGATGCGGGCGAAGCCGCCGGGCATCGAGTGGTCGTCACCGATCCGCCGGTCGCCGTGCAGCTCGCAGAAATCCGTGAAGGCATGGGCGATGTAATCGAGCATGAAGGGCCGCTGGGTATGACGGGCGATCTGCACGCGTTGCCAAGGAGTCAGGTTTTCGTAAATCAGCCGGCGGGTCTCCGCCAGCTTGGCCTCCATGCTGGCGATATCGCCCGACATGTCGATATCCTGTGAAGCGGATTTGGAGCGGAGCTTTTCGACTTCGCGTTCGAGTTCGGCGATCGGCTTTTCGAATTCCAGCAGTTGCATGGGTCGTGGAAAGGTGGGGTGTCCCGGAGGCGTGCGGCAGGCTAGGGTCCCGGCGCGCGGATTTCCACTTCATTCCCCGGGCGGAGGAGAAGGGCGAGTTCCTCGATGTCCTCGACGGCGAGATGGAAACCGGCGCCGGGCGAAAGGTCGGCGCCGTCCTCCGCTTCCCCCGCGGTCTTGAGGGTGCGGATCTGGAGCGACGATTTCTCCAGTGCGAACATCTTCGCGGAGTCCCGGTATTCCTTCATCCCGGGCGTCACGCGGCGGGTCCCGACCAGACCGGATTTGGAGGCAATTTTGGTCCGTAGCGCAGCTTTCAGGCCGGCCAGGTCCATCGCCCGCAGCGGATACTCTTTCACGAAGCGGCCACCGGCTTCCCACAGCGAAAGCACCTTGCGGGTGGGGTCGATCTGCACCCGCAGTTCCAGCGGCATCACGATCAGCTCCTCACCGGGATGCAGGCCCTTGAGGTCGAGCAGGCCGTTGAGGTGCATGATGCAGTCGAGCGTGGTGTTGTGCTGGGCGGCGATGCCCAGGAACGATTCGCCGGAGCGCACGACGTGGATCGCCTTGCCCTCCATCCGGGAGGCGGAAAGCAGGTCGTCGAGATTCATCTCGCCGACGATCCGGCGGGCTTCCGGCGCGGACTTGGAGCGCGGATAGACGCTGACCACCGTCCGCAATTTCTCTCGCGCACCGGCCAGGTCACCGATCGCGATCATGTCGCGCGCCTTGTCAAAGACCTTCGCGCCGGGATCGATCTCCGGCAGCGTGGCATCGGCCTGCGGCAGGTGGACGATCGGCTGGGGGTCGAATTGCACCGGCACCAGCTCCGAGAAAATCCCGCCGAGCGGTTCCTGCTGGACGTGCCAGACCAGCATCACGGTGAAGACGGTGACCCCGAGGACCACCGCTCCCGCCACCAGCTTGATCAAAGTCCAGAGTCGCATCCGCGGCGGGGTTGTATCAGAGCAGGCCGCGCCGGTGGAAGTCGAAGCGGTTGATCGGCCACGATTGCCGGATCATTTCGAAGGCGAACTTGAAAATGGAGACCTCCCAGGCGTCGTCCACGCCCTCGATCACCGCCCGGGCCGGGTTGCCGGCGCGGCGGGCGTCCTCGAGCACCCGCTCGCGGACGGCATCCATGGTGTCGTGGATGATTTCCTCGTTCACCTGGCCGCTGCGGAAACGGAAGCCGTAGCGCAGGAAGGCCATGTCCTTGCCCTCGGCCTTGAGTTTCTCGATCATCGCGTCCATCCGTTCGCGGGCCTTGTCGCCGAAGCCTTCCAGCTCGATTTCCTGCATCGAGTCCGGCCGCAGGATGCGCGGCCGCATGGCTTCCACCTCGCCGGTCCGCACCCGCACCTCGCCGGTCCGGTCCATCAGCTCGCTGAGGAGCTGGAACTCGAAGCGGGTGTCGCCGAAGGTGTCGATGCGACGGTCCGGTTCCAGGAGGACCCGGGTGGTCTCCATCGCGTATTGGATATTGTCAGGCGAATGCATGGCGCGCTGCCAGTCTCTCCCGCTTCGGCAAAAGTGCAAAAAAAAGGCAGACCCACCTGGAGTCCGCCCTTTTTCCTGTTGCTCTCACGAGCGGCAGAAATCAGCTCTGGCTCGTGATGTAGGTGACGACATCGCCGACGGACTGGAGCTTTTCAGCTTCCTCGTCGGGAACTTCGATCTCGAACTCCTCTTCGAACGCCATGACAAGCTCGACGGTGTCAAGGGAGTCGGCACCGAGGTCTTCGATGAACTTGGCCTCCAGGGTGACCTGGTCGGCGTTGACGCCGAGCTGGTCGACGATGATGTCCTTAACGCGGTCTTCGATGCTCTTGTCAGACATTGGTGTTCTTGGTGGTTGAAGCTGCCGAGGGATTACCGCCGTCGCCGGGGCTTGGCAACCCCGAAAAGCAACCTGTTTCGCGGGGCCCTCAGGCATCCACCGGAGGACCGGCCCCGGGGTCCGCGGGCTCGATCACGTATTCGATCAGTTCGCCCGAGAAATTCTCGCGCAGGCGGACCATCAGGCGCTCGGCGGGTTGGTCCTGCTCTTTCTTGAAACCGCCGTAGGTCAGGCCGTCGATCGTCAGCTTGCACTCCTCGCCGGTAGCGGTCCGGGCCCAGACAAAGGCCAGTCCCTTGGTTTCCCACTTCCGCAGGTCCAGCCGGGTCATATGGCCGAAGGGCACCTTGCCGCCCCCGGCCGGATAGAGCGCTTCATCATCGATCGCGATGCAGCGGCGGATCGTGCGCAGCAGCACGAACACCGCGGCGATGGCCAGCACCAGACAGACCCAGAAAACCACCCATTGCTCGAAGATCTTGCGGGCCGGAAAGGCGTTCTCCGGGGCCTCTTTCTTGATGTCGGCTTCCAGCCGGTAGTCGTTGAAAAGCTTGCCCGGCTGCTGGTCGAGCGAGGCTTTCAGCGCAGCGTGGTCGTGCAGGACCGGTGGCCAGGGCATCGGGACGGGCGTGCCTTCGGGGACCGGCACCACCTCCCCCGCCTCGTCGTCCGCACTCCGGTGGACGAAATCGATGGTCTGCTTCTCCGCGTAGGCACGCCAATCCTCGGGCGAAAGCTGGTCCTTCTTGAGACTGAACTCCTGGGTCGCCCGCTCGAAGGCCTTCGAGACGAAGAAGGACAGGTTTTTCTCGCGGTAGCCCCACTTGCCGTCGACGTAGAACATCACGGCGAAGACGCCGAACATCAGCAGCATCGCCGCGGCGCGGAGCAGGAACCAGGGGGTGGGCTTGCAGACGATTCGCTCGTTCATGGTCAGACGGGAGTGAGGCAGGAAAGCCCGTGTCCGGCGGCTTGGCAAGCTTCGCAGGATCGTGCTTTGACGACCGCCCGGTGCCGCCCCATGCTTCCGCCGCCCGTGAGCTTCTCCGAACACTTTGCCTCCGCCCTCGCCCGCAAGTCCCCGCTGCTCCGCCGCTTCGAGCGGATGATCGCGCCCGCCTCCGACCGCGAGCTCGAATCCCTGGCCCGCGAGAGCCAGCGGCTGACCCGCCGCCATTTCGGCCGCACCATGCGCCTGTTCGCGCCGCTCTACGTTTCCAACGAGTGCGTCAACAACTGCTCCTACTGCGGATTTTCCCGCGACAACGGGATCTTCCGCGTCACCCTGACCGTCGACCAGGTCGTCCGCGAAGGCCGCCACCTTCACGACCTCGGCTTCCGCAACGTCCTGCTGGTCGCCGGGGAGCACCCGAAATTCGTGTCCGACGGCTACCTCCAGGAGTGCATCGATGCCTTGAAAGGCCTGTTCCCGACCATCGGCATCGAGGTCGGCCCGATGGAGGACGACCAGTACGCCGAGATCGTCCGCCACGGCGCGGAAGGCCTGGTCGTTTACCAGGAAACCTATCACCGCGAGACTTACACCCGCCTTCACACCGCCGGCCCGAAGAAGAATTTCGACTGGCGGCTGGACTGCCCGGAGCGCGCCTACGCCGGCGGCTTCCGGCGCATCGGGATCGGCGCGCTGTTCGGCCTGGCCGATTGGAAACACGAGGCGCTCTCCCTGGCGGCCCACCTCGAATACCTCTACAAGCACTGCTGGAAGGCCCAGTTCACCGTCGCCTTCCCGCGGATGAGGCCCTACGCCGGGAACTACCAGTATGAGCCGGACCCCGACCTCTTCCTGTCGGACCGCGCCCTCGTCCAGCTCGCCTGCGCCTTCCGCGCCTGCTTCCCGCAGGTCGGGATCGTGCTTTCGACCCGCGAACCGGCCGCCCTGCGCGATGCCATGGCGCCGCTCGGCATCACCCACATGTCGGCCGGCGCCCGCACCGAGCCCGGCGGCTACACCGGCGCCGGCAGCGACGACCTCCACCTCACCGTCAAAGGCCGCCGCGTCGAACTGACGGAAGCGACCGGCTGCGAAAAGGCGACCGAGCAGTTCAAGATCGACGACACCCGCTCGCCCGCCGAAGTCGCGGCGATGCTGAAATCCAAGCAGCTCGACCCCGTCTGGAAAGACTGGGACGAGGCAATCCTGGCCCATTGACCTATCAGCCATGACCCTGACCCTCAACGGCAGCCCCCACACCTTCGAAGCCGATACCTTCTCCGTCGCCAGCCTGCTCGACGCCCTGGGCCTCGCCGGCAAGCCGGTCGTCGTCGAACTCGACCGCGAACCCGTCTTCCCCGCCGACTACGCCACGACGGAGGTCCGCGAGGGCGCGAACCTTGAAATCGTGACCATCGCGGCGGGGGGATAGCCATCGTCGGTCCGCTGATGCGGATGATCGGAACGAACCCGTTGTAGACGTGGTGCCTTAATCCGACCAATGGGGTCAGCGACCAATGGGGACCAATGGGGACCAATGGGGTCCCAATGGGGTCAGTCCCCGCATCCTAACATTTTCTCCAGCCGGTCCCGCCGCTTCGTCAGGCTTGGATCTTTCGTCACCTTCCCGACCATCCGACTCACCGAACCCGGATGCCCCATCGACAGCCTCGTCGCGATCCAATCGGTTCCGGCACCCGTCCGCTTCCGCACCAGCGCCGCAATCAAGGCCTTGCGCTCGTCCCCCTTCCGCAGTCCGGCCAACCCTGCTGCATCCGGCGGCAAGCCCAGTTCGCGCAGTCCCGCCGCCACCAGAAGCTCCGCGTCTCGCTCCCCGTGGTCGCGGTCGATCTCCGCTTCCGCATTCCCCCTTCTCCGCCGCTTCTTCAATCCCACCTTCTCCACCATCGCCTGCAAGGTATCCCGGAAACCCTTTTCCCCCAGATACCATCCACGCTTCAGCGAGGCGGTCGCGACGGCGTCGATCGCTCCGGCCGGATTGGCGGCGCGGGCTTCCAGCCACGCCACGTAAGCACGACGACCTCGACCATCGCGGACCAACTCGAAGGCGCGCAACACGCGATCTGTCGAGAGCCATGACGGGCACTTGCCGCTGGCATAGGCCGCGAGGCTGCTCCACGGGTATGCAGCCAACTCGCCCTTTGCCCCACCCGCAAGTCCGGCACGGGCCGGGTTGAGATGGATATAGTCCGCCACGATCCGGAAGTAATAGGGATCGGCATCGGTGGAATTCACCGGCACCGCCTTGTAGCGTCCCTGAAACACATGACCGCGGCGCTTCCTGACACGGTTCCAACCCTGGCCGAAAGTGCCGAGCAGCCATTTCATCCCCGCCACCAGGTTCGGCTGCGGGGTTTCCAGCAGCAGATGAAAATGGTTGCCGATCAGCACCCACGCATGCACCTGCCAGCCATGACTCGTGCACGCCTCGCCCAGCCGAGCCACGAACACCGAGTGATCTTCCTTGGACTCGAAGATCCTCTTCCCCCCGTCACCACGGGCCATCACGTGATAGACCGCTCCGGGATACTGGAACCGCAAGGGCCGAGCCATACCCCATGAAATCCGGCCGCCCCCGAAGGTCAATCCCATTTTGTTTCCTTGCGGGGACTGACCCCATTTACTAGTGTAATCATCGATACTTGTGCGTAGATTGAAGTCCGCACCATGTTTGTGAAGAATCCTGAGTGCTTCTACATCATTCCTTACAGCTGCATGATGCGCTGGAGTATATCCATGAATTCCGATCTCGTCCACGTCTGCACCCGCATCGATCAGAATCCTCATCATCTGATATTTGTCTTCCGTGCTGCGCTCAATCACACTGTGGAGTACGGTATATCCGTCATCGACTTCGATAGGGACGTATGCCCCATGTGAAAGCATCCAAGATAGAACTTCTACACTTCCGCAGTCGATAGCGTTGGTGATCCAGTGCCTTCCGATGAAGTCATCTTTGCCGCTCGGAAACTCGTCCCAACACTTGGAAAGCTCCTCCATCGCCTCGAAATTCGCTGCGGTGATCGCCTCCATGATGGCTCGGTAGTCGTATTTCATTTTATTGCCCAACGTTGAGCGCTGGCACCGGCCAGTAGTTGACTAGCGAGCGATCGTGAAATTGAAGCGCTTATGGCCGGTTGCCCAGTCGCGTCTTGTTAGCCATTTTGCTTACGTTGAATGTATAAGCTGCCTCCTGGGTTCCTGGCACATAAGGGCATTTCAGCATTGATAAAGTCCCCAAACATAAGGTGTGCATACGTATTAAAAAATTTTATGCTCCACTCAGAATTATACGACAGGAACATGCGCAGAATATAATTCTCGTTCCAATACCGACCCTCCGTTAGCCATTCGGACGGATAATCAAACGGATAAAAAACGTCATGGAAATGAACTATAACACCTGGATTCAAGCGCGGTAGAATCTCAAACATAAGAAAGTGCAAATCGCTACCGCACTTAACTACGTGACTTGAGTCAATGAACAACAAATCACCTGCTTCTAGCGTCAAAAAGACGTCGACTGGAACTTCTTGAACTCTTTTTTCTATTAACTTTACTTGTTCTCGGTCACCATCTTTGAAGAGGCTAATGAGCCTATCAGGGTATGGTTCAATGAAAGTAATTTCCGGTCTTTGAGAAATAAATCTATCGATTGTATCCATCATGACAGCAGATGAAAATCCTGAGCCAACCTCAATAATTCTCTTCGGCATATGCTTCCTCAGAAAGCTATAGAGAAAAATAGCGTCTGAATAGCTAAAAAAATCATTGTCGAAATAGTATCGCATTCCAGGTGTTTGCTTTTCTTGAAATGGAAGGTCTTTATAGAAGTGAACGTATTCCTTGAGTAGATCATGTTGGCAATGTTCGTTCAGCATTATTCCCAGGATCTCATTGTGGGGGGGGGCTTTCTTAATTTGACATACGCAAGAACATCTTCTTTCGACGGGATGGGAGAGTAGTAATGGCCCGCTGGATATTGTCCTTGCTTACTCACCTGCTCGCGGAGGCTCTTAATGAACGGGGCTCTGTTGATTAGCGTTTTAATGACATGTTTCATAATTCTAAATTTTTGAAGGCTAACGTTGAAGTGCGCTCGTCCATGTCCTCGGGCGATTGTCGCATGTTTATAGCTCTGCACCTCGGAGTGAAGCCAGAACAATCAGCGGGACATGGATCGTGCGACACGTCTTGTTCTGCCGGGCCGGTTTCTCCCTGGCGGCTTTAACGGTGAGTGCCTTGTGCCTTTCCCCCTGCCTTCACTGAGGAACGAAGAGAGTATCGGATTGCCCGATACGGAAGCAACCGGGGGTTCGGTTCGCATGGCCATTCACGGGGCGAGGGTCTCACGGTTCGCACTGCCCTTGTGGAGCACCTCCCCCACCTCGAAAGCCCGCAGCCGTGAACATGGGAAGCGGAGGGAGGCTTTGCGACTGAGCATTGCCTGGCGCGGCGAGGATTGCCCGAAGCTATCTTATTGAACGCCAAACCCTTCTAACATTCTTTTACACACGATAAAAAACACGTTGACCTTATCCCGCGGCCGGTTATCTTGCCTGCATGTCACGGTTTGCGCCACCTCACACTAGCTGTCTTTCGGTTCGTCCCGCGGGGCAAGTTGTCGCAAGCCGTCGATATCTTACCGATTCACGCGGTGTCGGTGGACGTAATTTGCGCGGCATGTCCCGTGTCCCGATCAAGTCTTTCCTGGCTTCATTGGGATACAGTGTCGGCCCGCAATAAGGGGGGGGCGGCTCGTCTTTCGATCAGGGGTTATCGCTGCGGCGGTAACCCTTTTTTCGTGTCTGCCTGGGAGCATCGAAAGGGGGTGCCCCGAGCCCGCGAAGCGGGCCGGGGCATGCCCTTTCCTTTCCTTGTTTAAACAAAACATAAGTGTCCACGGGACAAAAACCCCCTTGACCGGGTGCCGTCCTTCGTGCATCGGATCGGCATGAACATTCCGGTTGAGGTCGCACGGGCTCAAGGTCATCACGGCATCAAGGGTGCTGTGCATGGGTCCAAGGGTGGCCGGCCTCGCCTCGATCTCACCGAAGCGGAACGGATCGAGCGTCGGAAGGCTCAAAAGCTGGCTGCACGTCCCGCCAAACTCACCGACCTGGAACGGGCCGAAAGGAAGGCGGCGAAGGAACGGGAGTGGGCTGCCATCATGGCCAAGCGTTTTCCGAACGGTCGTGGGCCTCGTCCGGGGTCTGTGGCGCGTCGAACGGTCCCCGCCGTCACACACTCCCCGCGTGTTGCACCCTCGCCCCTGGCGGCTGTGGTGGGTCGAAACGAGCCGTGCCCGTGTGGAAGCGGCCGCAAGTTCAAGAAATGCTGCTCACCCTGAGGGCGCAATTCCGGGATTCCTTCAGGGGCAGAACAGTGTAATTAGTAGGATGTCAGGGAGTGATATCACTGACTTTTTGATGGCCCTACTTTGACCGGAAATCATTGCGCTGCAAGGATTTTCTTGAGGGTTGGGTGCGTCTATTAGGGCGATTGGCTTGAGGCTGTGGATCCATTGCAATGGCTTGAAGAGAACCAGTGCTAGACAAAAGGGCCCGAAAATGCTGGGTTAGCGTTGTAATGAAAGGCAATCCGACCGCGACCCCTCGTA
>Ga0247843_1006667_pt1 | contig 14856 bp, 9 predicted proteins | sample LaCruzMarch2017__FD_192420 | JGI IMG/M metagenome (GOLD analysis project Ga0247843, IMG submission 192420) | Freshwater microbial communities from meromictic Lake La Cruz, Castile-La Mancha, Spain - LaCruzMarch2017_8m | ecosystem: Environmental > Aquatic > Freshwater > Lake | place: Spain...
CGTTGATTGGTTCCTTGGCTTGGCCCACGTCGACATTCAACGCGAACTAAATGTCCTGTACAAGTGACGATTTCGTCACCTGGATATCACGCCTGCGAAGCAGCTATCGTGCCGAACACTACTGGGCACCGCGATTGTTTCCGCCATTTCACAGTGGGAAGTCTCGATGCTCGTAATGAAAGGCCGGCTGAACTTGATGCCGGATGAAGAATCCTGGTTCTCCGCCAATCTCGAACCTCCCGTATCCCTCGCCCCACTGACTGCGGAAATCTCCCTGATAAGTTGCCGCCTGCCCGACTTTCACGGAGATCCCGCCGACCGAATCATCGTCTCCACGGCTATCACTCTCGGGATCCCACTGATCACGGCGGATGAGAAGATCATTCGTTGGAACAAAGCCCAGGGAAAGCTTCAGATTGTCGAGTTGTAACGCCTGCTGACGGCGCTTCTCGCGGAACTCCACTCGGAACCGCCCCACAACGGGTTGGAAACTCTACTGGACGGTCCCCAGTCGGATTGAGCCGCCCTAGGGCTGGATGATGCGTGCCCCGCGCTGCCAGGTAAAGTAAGACCACACCCAATGGAGGAAGACCGTGGCGCGATTTCTCATCCCCATGAGAAAGACCAAATGCACAAACAGCCACATCAACCACGCCAGGATTCCGCGCACCTCCATTCCCGCGAAGCTCACCACCGCCGCCTTTCGACCGATCGTCGCCATGCTGCCTTTATCCCAGTAAACAAAGGCCGAGCGCGGTACCGCCATGCCCTCGCCCGGAATCAGTTTGGCGATGAACTCCCCCATCTGAATCGCTGCGGGAGACACACCCGGCACCCGCACGCCGTTCGGATCCGTCAGGGCCACCAGATCACCGGCGGCGAAGACTTCAGGGTGCCCGGGCAAGCTTAGATCTGGGAGCACCTCGATGCGCCCGCTCCGATCCAGCGGTATGCCCATCAGTGTGCGTGTCACCTCACTGGCTTCGACTCCCGCCGCCCAGATGATGATGTCAGACTCAATGCGCTCTTCTCCCATTTGCACATATCCTTGCCCCACTTCCTTGACGGGGGAGTTGAGGTGGACGGTCACGCCCATGTCTTTGAGTCGCTTGTGCGTGTAGTCTGGGAGATCTCCCGGAAACATCGGCAGCAGTTTCGGGCCCGCTTCGATCAAGTGCACTTTCGCCAGAGATGGATCGATCCGGCGGAAATCGTCCTTGAGGACCACTTGCGCCAACTCAGCCAGTGAGCCCGCCATCTCCACACCGGTCGGCCCGCCTCCGACCACGACCATGGTCAGTAGTCTCTTTGTTTCGATAACGTCTGCGGCCGATTCCGCTTTTTCAAAAGCCAGGAGCACTTCCTTTCGGATGTTCATCGCGTCAGCGAGGCTCTTCAGGCCCATCGTATGCTGAGCCCATTCGTTGTGGCCGAAGTAGCCCGTCTTCGCCCCCAGCCCGATCACCAGATAGTCATAGTCCAATACGTGCTCCTTGAGATGCACCTGTTTGGACTCCAGATCGATCCGCGTCACCTCATCCATCAGAGTCGTCACATTTTTTTGGGACGAAAGGATCGCCCGCAGCGGCTGTGCGATCTCAGCCATGGTCAGGCCCGCCGTGGCCACCTGATAGAGTAGCGGCTGAAACAAGTGATGATTCCAGCGGTCCACCAAGGTCACCCGGAAGCCGTCATCCGTCAGCCCCTTCGCACAGGCCAAGCCGGCAAAGCCACCACCAAGAATGAGCACGTGTTGCGGTTCCATCACTTCCCCCCCCTAAATGAAACGACTCCCGAAGCAACCAGGATGCGGGAGCCGTTGTGATTCAACGAAAGAGGTTCGGTGACGTTTTGGATTCTGAGTTGGCTGTAGACAACCTGCCCCCGGGTTTGCCAGGCAAGAACGTCTTCATCGTGCCAGGAGACATGACTCTTGTGTCGCCGCCAAGGAACGTCGATCCATGGCGAATGGTGAGTTGCTGGGGATGGTCCAGCGACAGGCCAAATTCATGCAAAATTCTTGACGAAGGCAACAGCCAAACCTCCCTTGATCCCACAATGAATGGCAAGCTCGGCTCCTCCCCGCCGCGTTACTTGGCGTACCGACTACTGGCGGGTTTTCTCTTTGCCTTCTCCCTTTCGTTTGGCGGACTCCGCGCCAGCGACTCGGCAGTGTTCCAACCGACCGGCATCTCCGGGGACCTCACTGCCGGGTTCTATGCGGAGAATGAACAGGGGCCGGTGCTGGTCATTGAGAAGAAAACTTCCTCCACCACCACTGCGTTTTTCACTTGGACCCCGATAGGAGGCATCCAACCTCTGCCAAATTCTTTTTCCTCCGCCTCGTTGCGAGGAATCAGCCGGGATGGCCGCTTTATCTGGTTCGAACAGGGAGGGGCGCGGATCTACGACCGCGACGCGATGGAGACCACGGCCATTGGACCAGTGGTCTCCACAGAGGGCGTCCAATCGGCGACTCATTCCGTCCATGCCATTCAGGGAAACCACATTGCGGGCCTGGCTAGATTTGACCTGCCGCAAGTGAGCGGCCCCGCTAAGGCCGTATGGCGCTATTTTACCCAAAACCTTGTCACCTGGGAGACTCGATTCATGACGCACGAGACCGTATCTCCCTATCGTCCATGGCACATTCTCGGTCTGAAGGAGGATGGAACCAGGATTCTGGCGGTTGAGGAGAATTACATTTTTCGGTTTCCTTACACAAGGTGGGTGGGGATTTTGGATGCTGAGCAGCCTTCTACCCTGATCAACTTGCCTGGGGGTTGGATGGCGGAGCCCTCGTTTCCGTTTCTGGTGGCCCCGAACGCGGAATGGGTCGTCACTCACGCATACGGATACGAGTCTGCCTACCGAAGTCCGTTCTCGGCCTCCGGGGCTGTCCAGACAAACCTGTCCCGGCCCGTTGCCGATACACGGAACGGCTTTGCCAGGCCCATCATCCGAGCTTGGTCTTTGCACGACGGAGGCCGGACCTACGGATCGGTGCAGGGCCGGAATGATCAGGCGGGCCACTCCGGTGGAGCTTGCGTCTGGCAGCCTAACAATGCCCGGGTCATGCTTCAGGAAGCGTTGGCCACTCAATACGGGCTCGCTTTGGGCTCATGGCGTTTGACGGTTGCCTTCGGTGCGGACACTGCGGGCTTACGTGTGGCTGGCTTCGGCATCAACCCCGAAGGGCTGACTGAGGCTTGGTTCGTTACCTTGCCGACACCTCTGCCCAGCCCAGAACCTCGTCCGGAAATCTGCGTGGATGGGTCCCGTGTGTCCTTTGGTCTCAATTTCGCGTCGACGCGGATCGGTGAAGAGCGCTGGTCCGGGCTTAACGTAGTGAACAACGGCTCGGCAAATCTGATCGTGACCCAAATGGAAATCATCGGAACCGACGCGCAGATGTTTCGCGTGAACTCCCCACCTTTTCCTCACACCATCCAACCCACCACAACCTTCGCTCCCAGCTTAATTTTTTCTCCAACGACGGTTGGACGCAAACAAGCGGTGCTGCGAATTCATACCAACGATCCCGTGCGTCCAGTTTATGAGGTCACCTTGTCCGGCCAGGGGCCAGCACCGATTGCCGAGTTCACGCTCAAGAAATTGTCCCTTAGCCCGATCCTCCCGGAAGACGGCTCGACACCGTTTGGCACCGCGACGGTCCAACGATCCCTGACCCAGGAGTTTATGCTTCGCAACGTCGGAAACGCTCCACTGACGATCCGGGGGCTGAGCGTCGGCAACACCGGAAACTTTCGCATCAGCAACGCACCCACTGGGTCGATTTCCCCTTTTCAGCCGGTCACTTTCCAAATCACCTTCTCCCCCCAAGATGTGGCGGAGATCGAAACCATCCTCCGCTTGGACATCGACCATCCCGACGTTTCGGCATGGCAAACCACTCTGGTGGGCACGGGCCGCCGTCCCGTCAACTTCGGTGCCTTAACCCTAGACAACCAGCCTCTGCCGTCGGGAAGTCTGCTTCCGCCTTTCGGGACGGTCACCGCCACGGACAAGCTGCGTAGGCCAGTCGCCCGGCTCGGATACAGAGATAGCGATCCCGCTAGCCCCGTTTTGCTTGATCTCGAAATTGGGGTCGAGGGACCGAACGCCAGTGAGTTTCAAGCAGGCGTTGATCCCGGCTACGGCACCGCCTTGCTGCGCAATAACAGGATCTACAAGTCGGGGAAGCTCACCCTTGAGGTAATCTTCGCTCCAACCTCACCCGGGCTGAAGGAAGCCTGGATCGTAATCGAAGACACCGATCAACGGACGGTCGCTCCTTTGCGCTTTCCAATTAGCGGAGAAGCTGCCCCTGTCGGCCGCCCCGTTTTCGCCCGTTACCCGAGGTCCTTCCTTCGCCCGGTGCAGCCGATCACCATTGGCGCCACCGGGAGCACGTCCTACACTTTCCGCGTCTGGCGCAATGGCCAAGCGACCACTGTGGGACAAGTTGGCCCGTCCTTCCAGGTCGGCGCAAGGCACTTTGAAGGTCAAAATGGACGCTACCGCCTGGAACTCGTGAACAATTCGGGCTCCACCCTGGGCCCTGAAATTTGGGTTGGCTCCGTCCCATCCGACATCATCCAAGTACGAGCACCCATCGCCAAGCCCTTGGTGCTGAAAAGTAGATCAGTCGGCCCAAGTCTTCGTTACCAGTGGCTGTTCAACAACGCTCCCTTGTCGAACAGCTCAAAACACAGCGGCGTAACCACCGCCGCCCTTCGGATCGCTTCCCTCACTGAGGCCGACGCCGGATCCTACAGCTGCCGTATCACTATGCCCGCGCCGGATGGAGACGTCACCGAGGTGGAAGGGGCGCAAGAACTGATCCTCTTTTCGGTCCCCCAGATTGTCCCGTTCTCACTGCGCCCCACTCGCGTGCTGGAAACTCATGATTTCGAAGTCTCGTCCGTCCCAGTGCTCAGTGATACGCCGACCACGTTCCGCATCAGCGGGTTGCCTCCCGGATTGACCGGTGCCGCCGACGGGAGCATCTCCGGTCGAATCTCCCCTAAGGCAAAACCGGGCATCTATCAAGTGGGAGTCAGTGCCCGGAACCCCGCCGGGCAAGGCCCGAGCTACACGACCACCTGGGTGGTGGAAGCAGCCGACCTCTCGCTGAACGGCACCTACCACTGCCTCTTCGACCGGTCCTTGGTCCCACTTGGAGGTCAGGCCACCATCACCATTTCGTCCAGCGGCACTTTTTCTGCCAGCGTTTGCAATGCCGGCGAATGGAAGTCCCTCCGAGGCATCTTCGGCGGCAGCGGACCTTCCGGGTTACCCCCAAGAAGCAGCTACGACCCACCGCTTCCGTCCTCCATGACCATGCCGGAAAACAAGGCTGGCGGAGCTGCTCTCTACTCGATTTCCGAAGGAGAGCTCATCTTCTTTCACTTCGCGGTGACGAACGGCGTTGTCGTCGGCGGCATCCATAGTGATCCGAGTCAGCTCCACTTCGTCGGTGCGAAGAGGCAGCCCGCTCCCGGACACCTCCTTAACTCGGCTCAATCTGCAGCCACTTATCACCTTCATCTGGCACCTCCGGACATAGAGTCTCTAACCCCTGATCCGAAAAAGCCCGCCGGACATGGCTTTGCCCGGCTCACGTTGAACAGCAATGGCACAGCAAGTTGGAAGGGCAAGCTGGGCGACGGCAGTCCTTTCTCTGGAAGCAGCGGTGGAGTCCTTCTCACTCCAGAAAGTCCCTGGATTATCCCTTTGCACCACACCTTCCACAGTCGCCAGGGCGTCTTCCAGGGCTGGCTCGCCGCGATCCCGAACGTGCCAGAAGGTGTCGCCCTCGGCGGGGTCATGGAATGGCACAAGGAGGTCTACACTCCACATCCCAAGGATCTTTCCTATCCGGACGGCTTCAGAGAACTCAAAGTTCCGGTTTCCGGCAGCCTGTTTGTCCCTCCAAGCCGCACGGAACTCCTGCCCGGTTGGCCAAAGCCTACGTCTCCCGAATCGATGGACTACCTCCTTCAGTCTCACGCTTGGCCCGCGCCAAAGCAGGAAACCTGGGAAACGACGGTCAACGCCCAGGGCTCTCATCAGTGGCAGCCAGTTTCAGGAACACCCTGGCGTTTTCTCAAGGGGCGTCTCGACTCAAAGACGGGGCTTTACTCGGGCACTGGCCAGCGAGTCGATGGAGCCGGAACGGCGTCCTCACCCACTGTTGTGAGAAATGCCACCTTCGAGGGCCTTTGGATTCCACACTTTTCCTCAGTTCTCGGCTTCAACCAGCTTCCGCTCACGCCGCAAGACAAACCTACTTCTCACCTACGACCGCCCTTTGTCACCGGCGCCATGCTTCTCTCGAAAGACGCGGCGTTGCTCCCGGACGAAATCCGTCCAGTTCCTTGAGCCGTTCGTGCGGCTACGAGCTCTCCCCACTCCATAGTGCCAGGTAACGTCTGCCAAAAGGTGAAACAGGTGCAAATCACCCATGCTCATTTAGCCTGCCCCCAGAGAATTTCATCATAAGATCATCACAAAAAGTTAGAAATCCTGGCAGCCATTGCTTCCTGGCAGATTCTGAGGTGACAGGGAAGTGGGGGGATTCGGAGAAATGCACCAGTCAGGACGAAGCGTTTCGCTCCGCGCGGAAGGCAGGCGGCGCTCGTGTGAAGGTCGTCGTGTGGTCATCCGGCGAAACGTTCTGCGCCTTGGCGATTGCTCCCAATGGCACTTATGGTTTTGGAACCGGGGCGACGGAAAAAGAAGCCCGGGTAGTGGCTCACGCCGGCTGCAGTGGGAAAAAGAGCCGGGTTGTCATGTGCGTTCGCGGAGGCCCGTGAGTGCGCCCGCTGAAGCTTTAGGCGCCAGGCATTTGTCGCATAGAGCACTCAGGAATGCAGATTTCCCATATTTCCTGAAAGTAAAATGGAGGAGGAGCCGATCACGGGGCCTTTGTTTATCTCTGCCGCCGGGGCAAAGAAGCGGGAGACGAAAGGCGCCAGGATTCCTTTCGCTCTGGGCTGTCGTATCCCGGCCCGCTGGACTTGATCGCCAACGGCGCATGGTCATCCCAGCCTGGGGCAACGCCCCAGGGGAACCTGTGCCCCGTGATTTTTTACTCCTTCTTGACCGGCTCCTCTTTCTTTCCTTCCGCCGGGAAGGGGACGAACTTCAGGACGGTGCCGTTGATGCAGTAGCGTTTGTCGGTCGGCGTGTTGTAGCCTTCACCGGCGAAGACGTGGCCGAGGTGACCGTCGCAAACGGCGCAACGGACTTCGGTCCGGGCGTAGCCGAGATGATGGTCCGTGGTCGTCTTGATGTTCTTCGCCTTGGACGGATCGTAGAAGGAAGGCCAGCCGCAATGGGAATCGAACTTTTCCTTGGAACTGAACAACTCGGTCCCACACCCGGCGCAGTAGTAAGTGCCGCCGCCTTGGTCTTTGAACTCGTGATAGACCTGGCCGTTGGCCCTTTCCGTTCCTGCTTTGCGTAGGATCTGGTATTGTTCCGGGGTAAGGATTTTGCGCCATTCCTCGTCGGTCTTGGTGACCGGTTCGGCGGCTTGGGCGGGGGCTTCCTTGAGCGTTTCGATAATGGGTTTCACGGGATCTGCGGCGATGAGGAACAATGGCGCGGCCAGGAGGGCGGCGAGGCTGAGGCGGGCAAAGTGGGACGGCTTCATCAGTTGGGGGATTGCGTGGTTTGCGTGGGTGCGTTCTCCAGATTGAGCTTCTTCAGCTTCGGACTAATGACCACGCGGCAGTAGCCAGCGAACTTGTTCTGGTTGTAGTAGTTTTGGTGAGAGCCCTTGGCCGGGTAGAAGGTGGAGGCGGCGGAGATCTCGGTGACGATCGGGTCTTTGAACTGCGGGGCCGCTTCCTTCTTGGCGGCTTCGGCTACCGTTTTCTGCGCCTCGCTGTGGTAGAAAATCGCGGACCGGTACTGGGTTCCCGCGTCGGCCCCCTGACGGTTGAGGGTAGTGGGATCGTGGAGTTGCCAGAAGATATCGACCAATTCCTTGAAGGTGACCTTGGCGGGATCGAACTCGACCTGAATCACCTCGGCGTGGCCGGTGGTGCCTTCGCAGACTTGCTCATAACTCGGATTGACCACCGTGCCGCCCATAAAGCCCGACGTGGACTTGAGGACTCCTTCGACTCGTTGCATGACTGCTTCGGTGCACCAGTAGCACCCGGCTCCAAAGGTAGCGGTCTCGGTTTTGACGGTTTCAGCGGCGGTGGTTTGACCGGCAAGGACAGCGGACATGGCGGTGAAGATGGTTGTGAAAGTTCGGTTCATCATGGGGGACGACTAGTTCGATGCGTTGGACGGAAAATCCTTACGTGGTTGCGCTTTTCCCTTTCACGCAAATTGAGAGGCGGAACGATCAAAGACTCTCTGGCTGTCCGGTCGATGAGAGTGCGGCTCTCCACAGTTCCCCGTAGAGGTTGAGGCGTTTGCCCCCCGTCGCGATCAAATCCACCGGCACATGGACGAACTGACCATGCAGAAAACTGATGACCAGTCCGGTTCGACCCGACATGGCGGCATGGACCGCGTGCCGTCCAAAGCGGTCGCAGAGCAAGGCGTCTTCGGTGTTCGCCGGGCAACCGCGGATCTGATAGCTCGGGTCGAAGTAACGCATCGTCATTTCAATGCCGCGCGATTTGAAGTAGCCGGTGATCTGGTCCCGGAGGAATGTCCCGATATCGGCGAGCTTGAGGTTCCCCGAAGCATCCCGTTCCCCGGATTCCCCGAGCAGGTTTTGGCCCGAGCCTTCCGCCACCACGACGACGGCGTGGCTCTTGTGGGCGAGTCGCTTTTCCAGGCACTCGAGGAGACCGCTGAGGGTGAACGGCTGCTCGGGCACCAGGCAGAAGTTGACGTCCTGATTCGCCACGGTGGCGGCGGCGGCGATGAAGCCGGCGTGCCGACCCATCAGCTTGACCACGGAAATCCCATTCTCCACGCTCCGGGCTTCCGTGTGCGCGCTGTCGATCACCCGGACGGCTTCGTCCACTGCGGTGCCGAACCCGAACGTCCGCGACACGTAGAGGACGTCGTTATCGATCGTCTTGGGGATGCCGACGACGGCAAGCGGATGCCCGCGCCGGGCGGCCTCGTCATAGAGTGCCTTGCCGCCACGCTGGGTCCCGTCCCCGCCCACGGTGAACAAAACGTTGATCCCGTTGGCCGAGAGGAAATCCACCGCGATTCCGATATCCACCGGACCTCGCGAGGTGCCCAGGAGGGTTCCGCCTTTCTGATGAATGTCAGCGACGGCTTCCTCAGTCAGTTCCATCGGTGGCCTGCCGCGTGAGGGATCAAGCCCGCGATATCCGCCGCGGATCCCGATGACCGATTTCACTCCGTAGCCGAAGCGCAATTCCCGGGTCACGGACCGGATCACGTTGTTGAGTCCGGGGCACAATCCGCCGCAGGTTACGATCGCAGCTCGGGTGGTCGCGGGATCGAAGAAGAGTTTCTTTCTGGGACCGGCTTTTTCAAAGAGGATAAGGTCCTCCGGCACCGCCGCATCCGGCCATTGCACGACGGCCGGGATGAAGCCGTCGGGCGCGAACCCGGCGGCAAGCGGGGAGTCAAAGTGCGCTTCTCCGAGCGTGGGAATGGCAACGATTTTCACGATATGGGAGTTAGATCGACGGCGATCTCCGCTTCGCAGTCAAGGAATTGGTTGGGGCTCTGTGCCTGGTGCGGCGCTTGGTCCTCCAAGCGCCGCCGTCATCGCGGTGCCCCAGACTGGCGGCTAGAGGACCTGCCGCTCCACCCACAATCAGATTCTTCCGTAACCGTTGGGCGATAGAACGGGAGTCTTCTCAGCCGCTTCGTCCGTAATCCTGTTTACCGTGAAATCGAATCACTTCTCCCGTTCCACCCCGTTGCCGGTTTCCGCAGCGGATGCCTTTGCCTGGCATGAGCGGACGGGCGCGCTGGAACGCTTGATGCCCCCCTGGGAAAAGGTTGAGCTGATCGAGCAGAGTGGGGGAATCCGCGACGGCAGCCGGGTGGTCCTCCGTCAGCATGCCGGGCCGGTGGCGATCACCCTGGAGGCGGAACATTTTGGCTACCGCGCCGGACGCGAGTTCAACGATCGTCTGGTCCGCGGGCCATTCGCGCGGTGGGAGCATCGGCACGGCTTCGAAGATACCCCGGGAACGCGCGGCAGCGTCCTCACAGACGAGATTGTCTACGCCATGGCGGGCGGCCCGTTGGCGACCGGCTTGGTGCGGCGCAAATTGGAACGGATGTTCACTTACCGGCACGCGGTGACCCGGGCGGATCTCGCTTTGTGGAGGCGTTGGTCGGACCGGCCCCGCCTCCGTATTCTGGTGAGCGGGGCCAGCGGATTGTTGGGGCGGACCTTGTGCCCGATGCTAACCACCCAGGGGCACACCGTGATCCGCCTGACCCGGAAGCCTTCCGCCGGCCCTGGCGAAACGGACTTGGAGCACCTCAATGCCGCCGGAAAGATCGATGCCGTCGTCCATCTCGCGGGTGAAAACGTAGCCGCCGGCCGTTGGACGGCGGAGCGGCGGCAGCGCATTCTGAAAAGCCGCGAGGAGGGAACTCGGAAGTTGGTGACCGCCTTGGGCAAACTGCCGGAGCCGCCCAAAGTCTTGGTGGGAGCCTCTGCCATCGGCTTTTACGGGAACCGGGGCGATGCGGTTTGCAGGGAGACGGACCCGCACGGGCGCGGCTTTTTGAGCGAGGTTTGCCAGACCTGGGAACGTGAGACGCTGGCGGTGCGGGAGTTCGACACCCGGGGGGTTTGTCTCCGGATCGGCGTGGTCTTGTCGCCTGCGGGCGGCGCGCTTGAGAAATTATTGCCGCTCTTCCAGGCGGGATTGGGAGGCCCGGTCGGAGACGGGAAGATGTGGATGAGTTGGATCTCCATCGACGACGTCGCCGGGGCGATCGTGCACGCTTTGATGGACGAAAGCCTGAGCGGGCCGGTCAACGCGGTGGCTCCCGAACCCGTGACGAACGCCGCCTTTTCTGGGGAACTGGGGCGGACGTTGGGCCGACCGGCGATCGTCCCCGTCCCGGCGATGGCCTTGCGAACGATGTTCGGCGAAATGGCCGATGAGACCCTGCTTTCGAGCACCCGGGCCGAGCCGGTTAGGCTTCGGCAAGCCGGCTACGAGTTCCGTCACGCGAGGCTGGGCGCGGCGCTGCGGCACGTGCTGGGCGTATAAGATCCGACCGATCATTAACCTAAATTCGGAGTTGGTGGCCCACGGAAGACACAGAATACACGGAAACAGAGGCGCATTCCGATAGTCACAGGGCCTCACCCAATCGATGACGACAGCATCGGCATCTCACTAGTTCTTTTCCGTGCTCTCCGTGTGTTCCGTGGGCATCCACTTTCCTTTCTAGGATTAAGGCTTCACCGCCAAGAACGTGGCCAGATCGATCAGTTCGGAGACGGTCAGTTCCCGGTTGAAATTCGGCATCGGGGTTTCCTTGGCGGCTTTGGGATCCCCGGAAGCCTGCATCAGGGTTTGGTATTGCGGGGCGACGACGTGCTCGGGATTCATGATGGCCTGGGCGTAGGCGTCCCGGGTCCATTGCTTCTGGTTTTCGCCAGCGAGATGGATCTTCAAGGAGGCCGGGATATCGACGTCGGGCAGTTCGGCTTTTTCCACGGTGTGGCAGCGGAAGCAGCTTCGCTCGACGAAGAGTTGCTCGCCGCGAACGGGATCACCGGCGGGGACGATGGACGGATCCCCCGCGAACGCGGAGGCGGTTAGGAAGAGAGTGAGTAGGGGGATTTTCATGAGATCTGACTGATTGGACGGATCTGACGGATCAGACCGATCTTACTTCTGCCAACGAATAAAGGGCGCTTCCAACGGAGTCACCGCTTCGGGATGGCTGGCGACGACTCGGGCGGTGTAGTTTTCTGCGGGGAAAGCCGCCGGGACTTCCGCCAGATAGAGGGAGGAATCGTTCGCGTGAGCCGGGGGCCGGACGAGTTGCATGGGGAGCTTCTCCGGAGTAGGGCGGGTGGGGTCTTCCCGGTAGAGCTCGACCCGCACCTCTCCTGGAGTGAGGCCGCCCAGGACAAGTTCCACTGCGAAGCGCCACATGCCTTCGACCCGGGTCACCTCGCAGGGACCGAACTGGACTGCCGGCCACGCGTGATGCATCCCGAGATACCAGGCCTGCAGATCCCGCGCGACCTTGGAACTACCCGTAGTGCGGTGCCGGTAGGCGCGAGTGGCGGGAACGTAGGCGTCCTCGGTATAGTCGCGTACCATGCGATCGCTGCTGAAATGCGGGGTGAGGGTGGTCATGCTGGCGCGGACGCGTTGCAGCCAGCGGAGGGGGAGCCCGTGCTCATCACGAGTGTAGAATTCGGGAATGATCTGGGTTTCCAGAAGGCTGTAGAGTTCGTCCGCGTCGGGACGTTCGCTGTCGCCGTTATCCTCCTCGGAGCCACCGAAGGCCCAACCGACTTCTGGGCTGTAGGCTTCGTCCCACCAGCCGTCGAGGGTGGACAAATGGAGCCCTCCATTGACGAGGGTTTTCATGCCGCTGGTGCCGCAGGCTTCCTTGGGCCGGGCGGGGTTATTGAGCCAAATATCGACCCCGCCGGTGAGGGCCGCCGCCACGCCCATGTCGTAGTCTTCCAGGAAAATCGCACGGTCCCAGACATCCTCCCTCAGGCAGAAGCGGACCGCCTCCCGGACCAATTCGGCGCCGTGCCCATCATTGGGGTGCGCCTTGCCGGCGATGAGCAATTGCACCGGACGCGAGCCGTTGGTGAGGATTCCCACGATCCGCTTCACATCAAAGAGAAGGAGGCCGGGCCGCTTGTAACTGGTGAAACGCCGGGCGAACCCGATGGTGAGCGCATGGGGATCCAGGATGGAGGCGGCGCGCTCCCGTTCGGCGGGGGAGGCTCCGCGCTCGTCGGTGCGCCGGACCATGCGGTGGCGGACATAGGCCACCAGCTCCGCCCGGGCGGCGTTGCGGAAGGCCCAGAGATCCTGGTCGCTGAGGTTGGTAAGAGAAGCAGCCGCATCGTCGAGCTTTCGGGACCAGCTGAAAGGATACCCTTTGCGCCAAAAGGCGTTGGCGACCGTGGAATCCCAGGTGGGGACGTGGACGCCGTTGGTGATATGAGTGACGGGGACTTCGGCAAAAGGCCAACCGGGGAAGAGCGGGGCGAAGAGTTGGCGGCTGACTTCTCCATGCAACCGGCTCACTCCATTGACCCGGCCGCTGCCGCGCATGGCGAGAAAGGCCATGTTGAACAGGCCCGCAGAGGGTTCCCGCCCCAGGGCGAGGAGTTCGTCCATGGAGATCCCGGCGGATTTCGCGAGCGGCGCGGCATACTTGCGTAGGAGATCGGGATCGAATCGATCGAAGCCGGCTTCGATCGGGGTGTGCGTCGTGAAGACATTTCCCGCGCGGGTGGCCCAAAGAGCGGTATCGAAAGGAACCGAGTGACTTTTTGCGTAGGACGCGGCCCGGGCGATCACCGCAAAGGCGGCGTGGCCTTCATTGAGATGGCAGACGTCCGCCGCGATCCCCAAGGTCTCCAGCAATTTCCAGCCGCCCACCCCCAGGACGAGTTCCTGGAGCAGCCGCGTTCTCCGATCCGCATTGTAGAGCTGAGCCGTGATCGGGCGATCCTCGGGCCGGTTCATCGGATCGTTGCTATCGAGCAGAAGAAGCCGGACCCGGCCGACGCGCGCCTCCCAGATCCGGAGCATCAAGGTGATCCCGGGCAGGTCTAGTGTGACTCGCAGCCAGCGGCCATCGGGACCTTGGGCCGGGGTCACGGGGAGGCTGCCGGGCTCGTTGTAAGGATGCATGGCAACTTGAGAACCGTCATCGGTGATGACCTGCCGGAAGTAGCCTTGCTGGTAAAGGAGACCGACACCAGTGAGCGGGACTCCTTGGCTGCTGGCGCTTTTGAGGTGATCCCCCGCGAGGATCCCGAGCCCGCCCGAGTAGATCGGCAGGGCTTCGGACAACCCAAATTCCATGCTGAAATAGGCGACGGAGGGCGGTAGCTCTCCTGCGGCCCGGGAATCGAACCAAGTCGGCTCGCTCTCGTGACGGGCGACCCGTTCGAGCCAGAGGTTGAGTTCACCCTGCAATTCCTCGTCTTGCGCGGCCTCCGCGAGGCGCTCCTCGGGCGCATTCATGAGGATGGTGACCGGATTGTGGGTCCGCTCCCACATCTCCGGATCGAGTCGTTCCCAAAGCCGGGCGGCGGTTTGGCTGCCCGTCCAGCGAAGGTCAAAGGCGAGATCGGCCAACGGTTTGAGCGGATCCGGGAGGAGGCGGGAAAGGCGGGAGGGCATGCGGAGGTGGAGAGGTTGAACCGTCTCACCTCTTGAGGCGCGCCGCCACGCGCCTCCTGTCAAGTCGTCGGCTTGAACTCAGAAAGTGGAGGAACGTTCCAGTGGTTTGGAGGAACGTTTCAGTGCGCCAGGACAACGTCCTCAGTCCCTGCGGCGCTGCCGGTCACCGGAGTGGAAACCCGTGTGGTGGCGGCTTCCGTTGACTGAGTTTTCTTCGCGCGGCGGCGCTTTTTGAAGGCGGGAGCGACCAGGCCGAAGGCGCCCCAGTGCGGGGAATCGCGATCGAGGTGGATTTCCAGTTCGGAAATCGTAGTCCGCAACCGTTTGCGGAGGACGTCGGCGGCTTTCACGAATGCGGTCCGCTTGGTCCGGAGTTCGGCCGGATGAGCTTCCACGGCGTCCCGGGTGGAGGTCAGTGCGGCATGAAGTTGGCGGCAACGATCGGCGGACACGGAGAACTCAACGGATTCATGTTCCGGATGCGCGGCGAAGTAATTGGCCAAATCCAGGAGGAGTTGTTTCCGGGGGGCAATGG
>Ga0247843_1006669_pt1 | contig 14855 bp, 19 predicted proteins | sample LaCruzMarch2017__FD_192420 | JGI IMG/M metagenome (GOLD analysis project Ga0247843, IMG submission 192420) | Freshwater microbial communities from meromictic Lake La Cruz, Castile-La Mancha, Spain - LaCruzMarch2017_8m | ecosystem: Environmental > Aquatic > Freshwater > Lake | place: Spain...
TGGATATGTTGGTTGGATTTATACTCTAGAAAATGATTGGTATCGTTTTGGAAATATAAGCATTTCTAAAACTGAAAATCATATGATTTTTGATCGTGTCGGTATTGCAACCACCAGTGCAGGAACCTCTAGACTTGTAATCGGTGCAGGTTCTTCACTCTTCTCTGTGAATGCAACTGGTGGTGTTGGAATTGGAACGACTGCAAATCAATTTAAACTGAATGTGAATGGAAACACAAATATTGGTGGGACAATTACTGCATCTTATTTCTCTGGTGATGGTAGTTCTCTTATAAACCTAAATGCAGCTGCACTTGGATGGACTCAAATAACCGGAGGAATATACAATACTGCACTGAATAATGTTGGTATTGGTACTTCTGTTCCAAGATTTAATTTGGAACTTGGTGCTGTTGGTTCATCATCAACTTCACTTTATGTAAATGGTAGAGCAGTCTTTGCAGGATTTACAACGACTCAAGATGTAGTCGTTGGTGGAATGTTGACCTCTACGTCATTCCGATTGGATGGTTCATCAAGTAATATTCGTACAGGTATTATTACTGCAACAACATTAAATGTTGGTACTGGTGGAACCATAATTACAACAGACTCTACTTCTGTTGGTATTGGAACCACAGTACCAAGAGCAAAATTGGATATAGAAGGTCACACAAGATTTAAGACTTATAGTGAAAATGTAGAATACTTATTGGTTGTTGCAAATCAGGTAACAATAGACCTTTCTAAGGCACAATCATTTATCTGTACTGCAACGAGTGATATTAATCAGTTTAATATACTCAACCCTCCTTCTGCATCCACTGAATTTACGATTAAAATAGATCAGGATTCTACAGGTGGTCGTACTGTTGGTATTGATACCTTTAAGAATTCTGTTGGTGTTGATATTCCTGTTTATTGGCCTGGTGGTGGTGTTCTGCCGATTGTAACTCCAACAGCAAATCGTTCTGATATTTACATCTTTAAAACTTTTGATGGTAGTAATATTACCAGTGTAGGACTTTATGGAGTGGTTGTTGGTCAAAACTTTGCTAACTAAAACAAAGTAAAATGAAACAAACAACTTTAGATCTAAACGGACCTATTTTATCATTTACTACAAATCCAGTAGGTGTTGCATCTACTGGTGTTAATATTGGATCAACCGGAGGAGGAACTGCAACTTTTACTGGGATTGCAACGGCATCTGGAACTGGAAGTATCTCATATCAGTGGTATGAATCTGATGTTGGACCATTAAGCAATAGCACAAATGTAACTGGAACTGCAACTACAACACTTACGATTACAAATTTAATTACTCCTACTGATAATAATAGAAGATTTTTTCTTACTGCAGATTATGTTCCCTCTGCATATCAATCATCATCACCAGTCACTGCAGGTACGGCACGTTCAACTGGAAATGCAATTAATGATCCATTAAGTTCTACTGTAGGTATTCTCACAGTATATCCTTTAATAGAAGTTATTGCACAACCAACAGATGGTCAGGCAATTTTAAATACAAATACGACCTTTAATATTGATGCAAGTTTAACTGATACTTCTTTTGGGTCTGGTGTATCTTATCAGTGGCAATTGAATGGTCAAAATGTTGATGATGGTGTGATTGTTTCATCCACAACAACATCTACAACAGTTGCCACCCCACAAGAATTTAATTATTCAAGTAGTGCTACAGTTACAGTACCAGCAAGTGCAACAAATATAGAAATAACAATTGCTGGTTCCGCAGGTGGTGGAGGTGGATCTGATTCTGGTGGTCCTGGAGGTGGAGGAGGTTCTGGCCGTGTTGGAAAATTTACATACGTATCAGGAACAACCAGAACTTTATCTTTTATTGTTGGCAGTAGTGGAAATGGTGGAGGTAGTGGAAACTTTGGTGCCTATGGTAGTGCTGGTTTAAGTAACATTGCACCTGGAGGTAGGGGTGGTGGTGCCGGTGAGAGTGGTTGGTCTGGTGGTGGAGGTGGTGGAGGTTCTGCCTCTGGTGTTCTTGATGGATCTCTTCTTGTAATGTGTGCTGCCGGTGGTGGAGGTGGTGGTGGTGGTTCTCTCAATGCATCTGGTTCTGGTGGAAGTAGTGGTGGAGGTTTTGATGCCACTACATCAACAATTCAAACAACAAGTGGTGGAACCGGTGGAGATAAGGGTGGTGATGGTGCTGGTGGTGGTGGAGGAGGGGGGGGTGCTACCGGAGGAGGTGGTGGTGGAGCAGGACAAGACAATAGTTCTGGTGGTGGAGGAGGTTCGGGTGGTGGAAGTAAATATCGGTCTGACCTAGCCACATTACAAAGTCAATGGACAAACAATGGCAGTGCATATGCTAATCTCAAATACACCGCAGTATCTACAACTGCAACAACAACCACTAGAAATACAACAGTATCTGGAACTAAAACTCCGATACTTACAATCAAATCAGATATTGTTGGTATACAAACAATAAGATGTATTGTCTCAAACGTTAATGCAACAAATTCTCCAATTATTTCTAATGTTGTAAATTTTGCTACTGTATCAGACACTCAACAATTTAATATAAATGTAGAGGCAATCACAAATACTACTGCATTAATTTCTTCAATTAATTTATTTAATGGTGACTATCAATTTTTAGTCACTTCTACAGATATTGTGGAAAATTTAAGCACAAACTTATATAGTTTTTATGCTCCAGATAGAAACATTAATGTTGAAATGGATCTTTATGGTGGAAAGGGTTCCGATAAAGGTTCTTATGCTGGTGGGGAGGGTGGATTTTCTAGAATAAGATTTACAATGTTAAGAAACACCGAATATGTAATTGCAGGACTTATAAGCAGTATTAATGCACTATTTCTTTATAGAAAAGCAAACTTAATTGCTGCCGTTGGTGGTGGAGGAAATGCAGGAACTTTGGGTAAAGGTGGTTTTGGTGGAGGAGTAAATATTGGTGGTCAATCCGGATTTGGAAGAGATAATGGATCTGGTGGTACAATTATTACTGCAGGAAATTTGCCCGCAAACGGAATTTTTGGTTCGGCAACGAACTTAACTGCAGTGTCTCCAGATACAAAAGCAGTTTCTCCAAATGGTGGAAGAGTTTTATCGTGCCCTAGAGGTGTTTATTGGAGACAACAAGGGTTCAGTGCTTGTCTAGATGTTGGAACTACACAATTTAGATTGTCTAATGGAACAATATTGACTAATACTGGTTCAATCGCAAGAGGATTTAAGGCAGGTTATGGAATTAATGAAACTGCAGGAGATGGAACTACAAATGGTGGTAGAGGTGGAAATGGTGCAACAGGTGGAAATGGTGGAATAAATGGTGGAGGTGGGGGAGGAAGTGGATATACTGATGGTTCGGTCACAGTGATTTCCACACAGCAAGGTGGATCAACAGGAACTGCAAAAGTTGTTTTAAGAGTTGTAAATTAACTAAATAATAATAACTAACAGGTTGGCGTTCTCCACCTATGGCTGCGATTAATAAGTCATTCGTCATAAAAAATGGATTGGAGGTCAGTACCAATCTGATTTTTGCCGATGCCCCAGAGGGTAAGGTTGGTATTGGTACCACAAATCCGGAGTACTTACTTCACGTAAAAGGTGGAATCGGTGCAACGAATTCTTTTGTTTCTGGTATTTCTACAACTGGTGTATTACACGTAGGAACTGCCGGAACAGTTATTACTGCAACTGCTGCTGGTTCTGTTGGTCTCGGAACCACAAACCCACAATATAAACTTCACGTAATTGGTGGTATTGGAGTCACAGATTCCTTTGTGACTGGTGTTTCTACAGTTTTAACAGAATTAAGAGTCGGAACCGGTGGAACAGTTCTTACGGTTCTTGGAGTAGGAAACTCTATTGGTGTTGGTACTGCATCTCCTCAATATCTCTTTCACATCAATTCACCTGTATCCACAGGACAAACAGCACTTTATGTTCAGGGTGATGTAAGAATCACTGGTGATCTATCTGTTGATGATATTACATTTGATGAGGCATCACTCACTAATCTTTATGTGAGTGGTATTGGTACGATTGTAAATGGATTCATTACCAATCTCACTGGTACTTCTGGTACGATTACGACTTTTAATAGTACCAATAGTACTATAACAAACCTAAATGTAACTGGTATTGCAACGATTGCAACACTGAATGCAACCGGAATCGGTGTTACCAACTTTACAGTTTATAATAATCTTTCTGTTGGTGGAATCTCTACATTCACCAATGGACCAGTACTGATTGGTTCTGGTACTTCTACAGGAACAGCATCACAGACACTTCAGGTCACTGGTGGTACTTATGTTTCTGGTAATCTTGGCATTGGATCCACAAATCCAACATCAAAACTTGATGTGATTGGTGATGTAAGAGTCACTGGTGTTATTACTGCTACTACATTTATTGGAAATGTGAATGCCGGTGTGGGAACTATTACTACACTGAGTTCTACAAATGGAACCATCACAAACCTGACTGGTACAGCAGGAACCATTACGACGTTTAATAGTACTTCTGGAACCATAACAAACCTGACTGGTACAGCAGGAACCATTACGACGTTTAATAGTACTTCTGGAACCATAACAAACCTGACTGGTACAGCAGGAACCATTACGACGTTTAATAGTACTAATGGAACTATTACGAATCTCAATGTAACTGGTATTAGTACATTAGGAACAGTAAAAATATCATCGGGTATTATTACTGCTACTTCAGGTATCGTAACTTATTTTGGTGATGGTAACTTTCTAAACCTAACTTCTAATCCAAGTAGAGGTATTGGTATTGGTACTACTGGTGGACTGGTTGGTTATGGTATTACTTTTCTGGACCTCAAAGGTGCAGGAGTTTCTACAACACAATATAACTCATCTACTGGTATTGCAACTATCTTCTTTGAGGGTGGTGGAGGTGGTGGTTCAATCAGTATCAGTACCACGGCACCGTTATTACCCGGTTCTGGTGACTTATGGTACAGTCCAGATTATGGAAGAACTTTCATCTATTATGATGAGAATGTTGTTGGATATGGTACTGATGCATTCTGGGTAGATGCCGCACCCTTTAATGTCGGTGTGATTACATCTACAGCATTTGCTCCTGCTTCGGCATCTGCTCCAAGTATTCATTTTGCTGGTGATGTTCAGACTGGATTTTTCTCTCCGAGTTCTGGAAATATTACTGCGGTTTCGGTTGGTTCATCAATACTTAATGTAAATCCTTCTGGTATTCGTGTCACTGGTATTGCAACTGCACAAGATTTTGATGCACTTTCTGATGAAAACTATAAAGAAAATGTAATCACCGTTAATAATGCTCTGAATAAAGTAGGACAACTTCGTGGTGTCTCATTTGATTGGAAAGGGAATGGTAGAAGTTCTTATGGTGTGATTGCACAAGAACTACAAAAAGTATTACCAGAACTCGTACACGGAGACAATCCAAAGACAGTCAACTATAATGGTATTATTGGTGTACTCATAGAAGCAATCAAAGAACTGAAAAAAGAAGTAGAAGAACTTAAGAATTTAATTGTATAAATAATAATAACTTAAGCCGAGTGATTACACGAACATGGCAATTAAAATTTCAGGAACAACTGTAATTGATGATAGCCGGAATCTTGTCAATATTAATTCTGGACTAGGTGTTGGTATTCAGTCAGCTGGAAGTTCTGTCGGAACTGGTATTACAGTTATCAACTTTGTTGGAACTGGAACTACAATATCAGTAAGTGGTGGCAGAGCTGATGTTAGTGCTGGTGGTGGAGGTGGTTCTATTGGGACCACGGGAATTACAACTCAAACAGTTTTCTCTAATCCAAATATTGTCAGCACTGCACAAACTTTGACAAATCCAAATCATAATTATGGTATGTTTGGTCCGGTTTCTATTGCTGCCACCGTTACTGTTGGTGTTGGCAATAGTTTTGTAATTGTATAAGGAGGTTAACAAATGTCTACTTTAAGAGTAAATAAAATTGTTAATCTGAATGATAATGGTGGAGTAGAGTTTACTAAAGGAGTATCTGTTGGTGCTGGATATACATTAACAATTGTTGATGGATATATTATTAATACTACCGGAATTTTGACTTCAACAACATTATCAGTTAGTAATTCTATAACTTGTTCTGGTATTATTACTGCAGTTTCTTTTGTGGGAAATGGAACTGCACTAACCAATGTTCCTGGTTTTTCAAAAGGAAAGGGAACTGCGTTCGCAATTTTAGGGTAAAATTATGTCAGTTAATTCAAAAATCAAAGTCAATTCAATCGAGGCATATGATCCAGTAGGACCAATAAATCTCCCATATGGTGCTACACTTCCATCCAATTCAAAATTTATATTGTCTGGTAATCATACCATATCTGGAATTGTTACCGTTAGTTCTTATGTGGGAACAAATATAAATATAAATGGTTCTTTAAGTGCTGCAACTCTTGTTGGTGATTCTACAAATATTACAAGTCTTCCAGTTATAAATGAAAGTAAAGCAGTAACGTTCGCAATGATTCTCATTTAAAAATATGTCTAAAATTAAAGTCAACTACCTTGTCAATAAAACTGAAGATGGACCAATAGAATTTACCCAGGGCGCTATTATTCCTGCTGGACAATCTTGGAATGTAAATGGTGATGTTAATATTACTGGAATTGCAACAGTTTCTCAACTGGTTGTAAATAATATAAATTCTGGTGGATCTGTAACTGCTGGAAGTTTTGTTGGAGATGGTTCTAGTTTAGGAAATCTTCCAACAATGACTCATGGAAAAATGCTAGCATATAAAAGAATTTTAGGTTACGATGAATATCGTGCATAATATAACCTATATAAATAAAAAAAAAACATTCAACACTAAAATAAATTATGGCCGCTCCAAATATTGTAGGTGTAACCACTATTGTAGGTGTAACCACATATCTAAATCTTTCAACTACTAATGCAACGGTTCTTGTAAGTAACCCTGCAAGTAGTAACTATGTTTATCGAATTAATTCCATCATCGTAGCAAATGACGATGGAACAAGTAGTGCAGATATTACAGTTGCATATCACGATGCAGCAGCAGGAGGTGGCACGGGACATAAATTAGCACACACGATTCCTGTTGCTGCCGATTCTACACTTGTTGTTGTTGATAGAGCATCTTCAATTTATCTTGAAGAGAATCGTTCGATTGTTGTTACAGCATCAGCAGCAAATGACTTGGATGTCATTTGTTCATACGAATCAATTATTGATTGAGGTAACGTAAATGATTAGCACCACAGACTTATATTCATTAAATGGAAACACTCCAGATGTTCTTCCTCACCGTATTAAATTTCCCGATAAGACGACTAAAACCGATATTTCTACTTTTACTGAAGACGATGTTTTGAGGTCTGGTTTTGAAGGTCCTTATAATGTTCCAGATTATGATCCAGACAGATATATTCCTAAATGGAATGCAGAAACTAAAACTTGGGATATGAAAGATCACCCAGTGTGGTTAAATGAAAATTTTGTTCAAACTATTGAACAACAAACTGAGCGAGTTAGAGAATACCGAAATTATTTACTATCTTTAAGTGATTGGACTAGATTAGACGATAATGGTTTGACAGAAAATCAAAAACAAAGTTGGAAAACTTATAGGCAAGAATTGAGAAACGTCCCTGAACAAGATTCTTTTGATGGAACTTTTGATAGCATCGTTTGGCCAACAAAACCGGAGTAATTTATGCCAGGATTTGAGTCTTTTAACAGAACAAGGAGATTAAATAATTTAGCTTTACTCTCAAACCGTGGTGGTTTAAATATTCCAGTTGCGGCCTCCACTGAATCTTTGGGATCAAATAACTATAGAACTACGTTTAATTCTCCTGGAAGTATTTCTACACCAAATACATATTCTTACAATTCATCTAAAAAAAGAACAATATCTGCCACCTCAGGGAGCAGCTGGCCTGGTTCCTTTGAAATTCTTGTAGTAGCTGGCGGCGGCGGCGGTAATTTTGGTGGAGGAGGAGGTGCTGGTGGAGGGGGTGGCGTTGTTTATGTCCCATCTTTTCCTACTAGTAGCAATGCGTACACTGTAGTGGTTGGTTCTGGTGGTGCTGGTGAAGGTCCTGGACCTTATCCTGGTCCGCCTTCCCCTGGCCCAGGATACCCCGCACCAGCAACCGGAGCTCCTGGAGGTAACAGTGAAATATATCTTACAAGTTCTGGTCCAGGACCTTCAGTAGCATCACCCTCTGGATTGAAGGCAATTGGCGGCGGCGGTGCGCAAGGCGCCTCCAATCCAAAACCTGGTGGTTCTGGAGGTGGTTCTGGAGGTACGGGAGGAACAGGAATTCAACCAAGCATTAATCATGTTGTCGCTGTTACGCAATATGGAAATCCAGGCGGTAATGGGCTGGCCCCGTCGGGATATTCCCATTCAGGAGGAGGAGGAGGTGCTGGTGGTGCTGGGGTTCCCGGCCCAGGACCCGCCGGCGCTGGCGGATCCGGATATAATTCTTCGATTAGTGGATCCCCTTATCCATATTCTGCCGGTGCTGGTGGTGGAACTGGTGGTAGATGGACTGGTCCCGGTGGAAGTTGGAATGGTGGATATGGTGCAAGAGGATCACCACTTTCCGGTAGAGGTGGTGGATGCCCTCCAGCTGGTCCAAATACTGCTCAAGACACTGGATATGCGGCAACTGGATATGGTGCGGGTGGGGGTCCTGGTGGCAGTTTTATCCACGTAGGACCATCAAGTCCTGGAACGAATGGATATCAAGGAGTTGTTATTATAAAATACTCTAACACCAATAATTAATGTGCATATGCCACGATAAAAAGATAATATTTATTCACATTCCTAAAAATTGTGGTACCTCAGTTCTTTCTTATTTGAACAGTAGTATTCAAAATACCCTCCCAGATTCAAACTGGGAGAATTATTGTTATCAGTATCAAGAATATTGGGAATCATATACAAAATTTTCAATTATAAGAAATCCATATTGTAGATTTAAATCAATATATAAATATTTGCGATTAAGATCAAATATAAATGAATTTGCAAATTTAGTAAAAGAAAAATCTTTTATGGTTGCAAAACCACAAAATAATTTTATATGTGATGAAAATAAAATAGTTGTCGATAAACTAATTAGATATGAAAATTTGAACCAAGAATTGCAGAAAATTGGAATATACAATTTTCCACAGAAAAATAAATCAAAAATAATCTCAAATGATAGGATACAAATGAATGAAAAAACAGTTAAAATAATTAATGAAATTTATAAAAAAGATTTTGAAATTTTAGGATATGAACAAATCTAACTTATTTTCAATTTCTTTATTGTCTGTACCAGTAAATAATTGGGAAGAAAAAAAGAAAAAAATCCTATCAAGCAATAATAATATTAAGTTGTATGGAGAAGTTAATACTAATTATGATCCTTACGGAAAAGATTTAATTAATATTAATTCCATTTTTAGTGAAGAAATTGATAATATTTCTAAAGAAATTGATAGGAAAATTGCAGTATCTGGATCTTGGATAGAAAGAGCAGAAAAGAAAATGCATCACACGGTTCATAATCATGGTCAAATTGGATTAAGTGCTATATGCTATGTAGAATTTGATTCTAATGAGCATGAACCTGTTATTTTTATTGCACCCTTTAATGATGCTTTTAATGGTCAATTAATAGAAGCAAGTTCTAAACAAATGAAAGAAGGATTGATATTATTATTTCCATCTTTTTTACTTCATTACACAAATCCAAATAAATCTGATAAAATTAGAACTACTTTATCTTTCAATCTAGAGATTTTTTGATGTATGATGTAATATTATACGATGCATTATCATTCACATATTCCATTTCATCCGAAAATAAAATTTGGGACATTTCTTTTGAAAAATTTAGAGCTGTCCATTTTGAAATAGAACATGCTATTCTTACATTGTAATTGATATCTAACTGCTTTACTTGTAAAAAACCACCATTTAAAAAATAATCTGGTGTTTGAATATATCTTTCTGCTCTTACGTATATTCCATTTACCTTTAAAACTCTTTTTATTTCTTTAACATAATCTTCAAATGGATCATAATATGGAGAGGATTCTACACAAGTTATAATATCAAAACTTTTATCTTCAAATGGAAGTGTTGTTGCAGATGAAGTATAAAAGTTTATATCTTTTGTGTGAGATTCTGCTATTTTTTTGTGATATGGATTTAAATCGATACCATATAGTTCCTTAAAATTATAATAATCTTTAAAAAAAGAAAGTCCACCACCTCGCCCACATCCCACATCAAGTATTTTTTTATTTCTTGATGATTCTTGAGTGATTTTTATGAAATCAAGTAAGATTTTATACATATAAACTTGATACTTCCAACGTTTATATTTTTTACTAAGATCTATGTCTATATCTGTTGGATATCCATCTTCATCAAGAGGACAATATCCATCATTCATAAAAATCACACTATCATCATCAAGTTGATTATATTTTTCTATGATTTCTTTTTCTGTCATTTAAATAAAGGTACTTACAAAAACTATTCTTCTACCTTTCGGTATCCATTTTATAGAATGGAAGATTGAACCATCAAAGCAAACTATTTTACCTTTTTCTGGTTTTACTTCTCCAATAATTTTTCCATGCTTATTGAAAAAAAGTGTTTCTCCCATTTCATAATCATCATTTAAATATATGATCATATTTTTGTGTTTAAAGTTATGATCGACATGAGGGTCTCCATGTTCAAAATCTTCACACGGAAATGTGAGATTTAAACACTGTCGATATATTTTTTTTATGTTAATATCATAAGTTTCGCAAAATCTTATTTGAATATTTGTGAAAAAATCATGAAGGGGAGATACTATTTCTGTTACACTAGACTCAGTTTCTGCTCTTGTAATTATTGTATGTTTAAAGAATGGAAATCTTTCACTTGTAGAAATTTTATCATAATGCCAGGGAACATGATCTGATAAAATTTCAGAATCGATAAAAGAAATTTCATCTCTCATTAAAAAATTTTTAACTTCAAACACTTCTTTAATTGACATTTATTATTTTTTTTATTATAATTTAAATATACCAAAAATTACAGATTATGTCAAAGGATTATAATATATATCATCCAGAAAATCATGGGTGGATTACAACCGATCTTACAACGGAAAAAATTGAATATTTGTGGAAGTTAATAAAAACAACAAACAAACAAGAAAAATATAGAATGACAAGTCAAACAGACGGATGTTTTCAAATATTTGATGAATATGAATATTTTTTTCAAAAGGTACTTTTGCCAACAATATCTGCATATGAACACAATTTTGGAAATAATCTGAGAAATATTCCTGTTCTAAATAATGTAAAAATGTATATGGATGGGATGTGGGTAAATTATCAGAAACAAAATGAATTTTTTCCAATTCACACGCATAACGGAATTTATAGTTTTGTTGTGTGGATGAAAATTCCTACAAACTTTGAGGAACAAATTAAAGATAGACCAAAAGTAGATAAAGTTTTATTTGAAGGATTATACACATCTAATTTTTTCTTTAATTATATGAATATATTGGGGAAAAATATAACATATGATTTTAAAATGTCTAGTGATTTAGAAGGAACGTTATTACTTTTCCCAAGTTCTCTACAACATGGTGTTTATCCATTTTATAAATGTGATGAGGAAAGAATATCAGTATCTGGAAATATATGTTTAAAATAAAAAATTTTTTATATATTAAGAGAAAAGCACTTTCCTCTGAAAAATGTAAATCTATTATAGATTGGTTTGAAAATAACCCATCTAAACAACAAGTTGGAGCATTTGGAACAAAAAACGGAATAGTCGTTGATACCAGTATAAAAGATTCAAAAGATATTGAAATATTTTTAGAAGAAGATAATATAATTAATGATTTAATCCTTGAAATTTTAAATGAATCTTTTTATGAATATCAAAGTAACTATGATGTTTTGCAAAATATAGACGATTGGAGAATTTCTGAGACATATAATATTCAAAAATATGATTCTTTGGGTGGATATAAAAACCTCCATTTTGAGTCTTCCGGAATAACATCATGTAATAGATTATTTGCTTGGATGATTTATCTTAATAATATTAGAAATGGTGGGACAATTTTTCCATATATTAATGAAAAAATTTCATCTGAAGAAGGTAAACTATTAATTTGGCCTTCTGGATTTACTCACACTCACAAGAGTCAAGTAACAACTCGTACAAAATATATTTTAACTGGGTGGGCAAGATTTAGATAAAATTATATTGATAAATATCTAAAAAACCACAATGGCAGTTCCAGCAGTCAATATTACAATTGAACAGGGTGCGGATTTTGCATCTTCATTTACAATTACAAATGCAAATGGTTCTGTATACTCATTATCAGGTGCAAGTGCAGTCGCAAAAATTAAAAAGTTTCCAGAGTCCACGACTTCTTATTCTTTCTCAACCACAATTACAGTTGCAACAGGTGTGATTGCTCTTGCGATGACCGATACTGTTACTTCCACAATCACTCCCGGAAGATATTTTTATGATATTTTAGTCACAAATGGTTCTGGTCTCAAAACCAGAGTGATTGAAGGAATGGCTCTGGTGACTGCAGGTATCTCAACATAAATACTTAAAATTTCTTACCTTACTCATGGCAGATTTTAAGGTATCTCAAAATAGTGAGTCAAGTGCTCATAGTGTGAAATTGAGTTCTGGTAATAGTTTTACAATCAGTCAGGAGAAAACCGTTGTGGCAGAATTTCTTTCAGATTTAGCAGACGTTGCAGTCTCAAATCTTCCTGCAAGTGATAATTATGTTTTGACATATGATGCATCACTTCAAAAATATACTTTAGTTCCTGCAGACCAAGTTTTACAATCTGCAGTTGAGGATGCTCAACTTCCTCAAGAGTTTATAGACCAATTGGATGTTGCTCTGGACGATAAAATTGATATGGACGCAGGGGGGTTTTAAAAAATCATAAATAGGTAGAAAGAGTATAAAAAGATGCCATCTCCTGTTTTACAGTTTAAGAGAGGTCTTTTTGCTAATCTTCCCGGACTCAGGGATGGTGAACCTGGATTTACAACTGATTCTTACGAACTTTATGTAGGTATTGATAGTACCACTCAAAACAATAAGTTTTTTGGTTCTCATCGTTACTGGACCAGAGAAACTACAACCACAGGAAGTGGTGTAAATCTTGTAGAAGGAACAAATAACGGCACTGATTTTGTTACAATCAAATCCCCAGGAACTCTTGCTGGGATTGTAACTTTTATACTTCCAGGATCTCAGGGTTCGGCATCTTCCGTTCTGACGAATGATGGTAGTGGAAATCTAAGTTGGTCAAGTGGTTCTGCATCTCCGGTTTTTAGTGGTATTGCATCATTTACCGACACAACCAACAATACTTTAGGTAATGAGAATACTGGTGCGGTTCAAATTGATGGTGGTTTAGGAATTGCAAAAAACCTTACCGTCAAAGAAAATCTTCATGTCGGTGGATATGCAGAGTTTGTTGGTGTCGTAACATTTAAGGGTGGTACAATCAATATTGGTGATGGAAACACCGATGATATTAATGTCGGTGGTGAGTTTATTTCAAGTCTCCTTCCAAATACCGATGATGCTCACGATTTAGGTACTAATGCAAAGAGATGGAGAAATCTGAATGTAGTAAGTGTTGCGACTACAAATATTAGTGTTACTGGTCTTTCTACCTTTACTGGTGCGATTGATGCAAATGGTGGTGCAGATATTTCTGGTGGTGAAACAACTCTTTCTTCGGCAACGGTATCTGACTTAACTTCTGGTAGAGTTGTTCTTGCCGGAACTTCAGGTGCTCTTGAAGATAGTGCTAACCTTACCTTTGGTGCTGGTGGACTCGTTATTGGTGCTGGTGGTATTAATGTAATTGGTGTTTCTACTTTCAGCACAGATTTAGTTGTTGGTGGTGATATAAGAATTAATGGTAATGACATTAAGGCATCTGATGGTACAACTGCGATTACACTTGCAGGTAATGATGTTACGGTTGCTGATGACCTCACAGTTGGTGGAAATCTTTATGTAAATGGATCTACAACTCAAGTCAATACTGCTGCTCTTACAGTAGAAGACAGAACAATTGACTTGGGTATTGTGAATGGTGCTGTCCCTGCGGGTGCAACCACTTGGGATTTGGGCGTCCTCTTCAATTACCATGCGAGTGGTGCTGCAAAGAAATCAGCAGTTATTTGGGAACACGTAGACTCAAGATTTAAGTTCGCAAGTGTTCTTTCTGCTGATACTGATGGTTCAACTGTAGACACTCCCCAACTTACAGTCACAACCTTTGCACCGATTGAGATCGCATCTCTCTTTGTGAATGATTGTGCAGGAGCATCACAGGTGATTTCTTGCACAGGAACAACAAGAAATCTGGAAAACATTACAATTGACTGCGGAACTTTCTAATAAATAAGAGAAACTTTCTTATTTTATGACTGAAGAAGACTATACAGCCGTGATTGCATCATATCAACAAAAAGCATTTGAGTTGTTTAATCAAAATATTGTTTTAGAAACACAGGTTAATAGTTTAACAAAAACAATCAATTCTTTAACTTCTCAAATTGAACAGTATGAATTGAGAGATATTGATTTAGGCAAAAATTAATATTGATAAATATATAATAATCTTCCAATATATATTGGATTCTTATGGTATATACCAAATATGAGGAATTTGAATGGCAGCACCCATTATTAAAATAAAAAGATCTTCTGTTCCG
>Ga0247843_1006671_pt1 | contig 14850 bp, 7 predicted proteins | sample LaCruzMarch2017__FD_192420 | JGI IMG/M metagenome (GOLD analysis project Ga0247843, IMG submission 192420) | Freshwater microbial communities from meromictic Lake La Cruz, Castile-La Mancha, Spain - LaCruzMarch2017_8m | ecosystem: Environmental > Aquatic > Freshwater > Lake | place: Spain...
CAAATGTCGTGTCGTTTAGACACTCTAGCCGACACGACATTTTCTTGTGTCTGCGACATGACTGAAACATGTCGGCGACATGTCGCCGACACGACACAGAATGTCGCCGTTTGGGCAAAAAAACGACGCGCCGACATCCGACATATGGAGCTAAGCGTCTCCGGCTTTGTGTTGAGGGTGATTGAGAGGTTGGAGAAGCGGGCCAAGGGAGATGTGGCGACTGTACTGGATGACATTTTATCAAATGCCAGGGCGACGAAAGAGGAAGTAAAGAGTCAGATCTTCCTACGCATTTGACCGAAGTGAAGGAAAAAGTGAGTCTCTTCTATGTCAACAAATCATTCTACTTGTAGCGTTTGTTCCCGAGACGGTTGTTCATGGTGATTATTTGGAAGCATTTCGGCGATTCATGCGATCGTTTGGGAGGCTACGTGGGAAGGATTGGGGGAGGAGGAAGGCACAGCCGGTTACATCTTCAATGAAGCAATGCGTGCCACCTTGGGAGTCATCGCTGCTGAGGGAAAGAAGAAAGCGCAGATGAGAGGAAAGAAGGGCAAGGGTAAAAAGAGATAATCCAGGAATGTATCTGACAAAGCTTCATCAGCAAGTCCTACCGTTCCAGCAGAACAATTAGCATTGGACCCAAGCCACTTGGAAGCAGCGGCGGATGAGGCGATGGACACAGGCATGCGAATGCGACAAACCAAGATCAAGCCATGGAAATGACAATGAATTTGATGTGTACGATGATGCATTTGATGAATTTGTGATGCGAGAGGAAGAATTATTACTTGCAAAGTTTGCTGAATACCGTACAATTGTAGATAAGTCAGTTGGTAATTAACATCATACACTACTCCCACCATGAGGAAGGAGAGGGAGATGGGGTTCCGGCTGGTGGCCAGACCTGATCGTCAGCATTATTTTGTCAACGTGAAATAGCCAGTGGATCCTTGAAGGGTATTTTCCAGTTGAAGTTTTTCCCAAAAAAGATTTCACGCGACCACTACTTTCTCACGAGAGGGGCTTTTATTACATATTTCGCATCATTTGTCTTTGTTACGGATGTGTTTCAAGCTGTTTCAAGAGAGACTTAGTTGGAGTACAACTGTTTGAGACCCCAAAAAAAAGACAATTGATGCGAAGTACGATTAGTACTTTCACACGATCAACGATCGTCATCAATACCTAGTGACACCGCAAGAGCACGCTCAATATAATATTTAATTTACTTCGGAGATTAACAGTAACAGGTAAGTGTTCCTCCAGCAAGTCGTAGTGGTTGTTTTGGATGGTGTGCTTGTGCGATTATAGAGAGGAACGAACGAAAGGAACGAGGATCGAAAGGAACGAGGAATGCACTTCGGCACCTACTACGATACCCCCAAGACGCTACTATGCCGACAATTTTCGTGTGAACACTCCCACTCCCATCCTTGTGGACCCCTTTTTGCTTTGTTCATGGACCTTTCATAACATCCCACATCTCGATCAATCAATTGATACTCGTTGCCACAGACCATACAAGATACAAGATGAAATTGTCTATCGCCGTGATCATTCTTCCTTCACTCCTGGCCCAAGCTCCAGCTGCCATGACAGGAGGTCCCCCTCTGTGTCCTGGTGGTTCGTCGAGTGTGATGGTGGCATAGTCCCTGGTACTAGTGATACCTGCACCGCAGCCTGTAGTGGGAGTTGCTGCCAAACTGACTCAAGCACTGTCCCTGCCAGTGACACTGCATGTACCGGATTCACGGGCAACGTGTGCAAGGATGGCTTAAGTTGCATGGGTATTGAGGCGTGCAAGAATGCTCGCATCCCACATGTTGCTGGGAGTTGCAGTGGAGAGAGGGCCTGCGGGAATGTTGGAAATCAAGGCCTAGTAGGAGACTTTGACAACTCGTGTCTTGGTGCTTATGCCTGTCATGATCTTGCTCGCAAAGGTGGTGAAGTGGGTAACATCAAGGACTCGTGTCTCGGTGAACAAGCCTGTGAGGATCTTGCAGATGATGGTGGTAAAGTTGTGGACATCATCAACTCGTGCAATGGTACTAGTAGCTGTGATAGTCTTGCATATCAAGGTGGTGAAGTTGGGGACATCAAGGACTCGTGCAAGGGTGAACAAGCCTGTGAGGATCTTGCAGATGATGGTGGTGAAGTTGGGGACATCATCAACTCGTGCAAGGGTGAAGATGCCTGTGAGTATCTTGCAGATGATGGTGGTAAAGTGGGTAACATCAAGGACTCGTGTCTTGGTGCTGATGCCTGTCAGGATCTTGCAGAGAATGGTGGTTATGTTGGGGACATCATCAACTCGTGTAATGGTGATTATGCCTGTGAGTTTATTGCAGGTGAAGGTGGTGAAGTTGGGGACATCAAGGACTCGTGCAAGGGTGAATTTGCCTGTGACAATCTTGCAGAAAAAGGTGGTCAGGTTGGTCACATCACCAACTCGTGTAATGGTACTAGTAGCTGTGCTAAACTTGCAGAGTATGGTGGAATTGCTGGGCGTATCTCATTCTCTTGTTTTGGAGAGTATGCCTGTTCTTATGCAGGGTTTGGAGTCCTTGGTGGATTGGGTGATATTGATAAGTCGTGTAACGCCAACTATGCGTGTGAATCTGCTGGATCGGATGTTGTTAATTCGAACTATGATGATGACGATAGTAACTATGAGGGTTATGGCGACGGCCCAATCCTTTCCAACTTGAACAGCTGCTGCAACACAGCTGATGCCTGCAAGAAGGCTAATCAGACGACGCTTCCAATGAACTGCAAGAGTGGCAAGTCGGGCAAGGTTAGTAAGGTATTAAAGTTTTGAAGTGACGTGTGACGTGTACGGGTATAGTTTGGGTAGGGGCGGGTGAATTGATTGTGTTGGTGAATATGTTCTCATTCTTTTAGTGCATTGATCAAGTAATTTCAGTATGCAGGGGGGGGGGGAGAGAGAGAGAGAGAGGGATGAGATGACAACTCTTGTAAAGAATGAGACCATAGGTATATCGAAAATATAAGATTAAATTAGATAATTGGATTATTGAGAAGCTGACAACATTATCCCAGTAGTGCCAGAGATTTCAATCTGAGTCGAGAGTGCATTAATACTCAATCACTTTTATGTGCAGCATCGGATTCGTCTCATGCAACGACAAATTTAATGTGCCCCGATGTCGATGGAACAATAATCTTCCGTCACTTATCCATCAAACAATGTTCGATCCAACACAATGTGGGGCCATATGGAGAACAAAAACCTCAATCAGTGGTGACAATAACATACGTAATGTGGGGGAGACTAGTGGATGTGAACGTAAGGGAGGCTAATGGATGTAAATAACACCTACTGAGTAATAATTAATAATATCACGGGCATTTAGATAGTTGCCACATCTAGATGATCGAATAAGGCAGGCAGTCACTATGCTGGTATTGGTATGGTAATATCGCGCTGGGAAATATCAGTGCTAATGTATGAAATAGATACCAGCTTCAATGGGATACTGCATCATATTTGTTGGATCGTCTCTACTTCGATCCGCTAGTTGCCTGATTTTTGCGCCGCTGATGTTCCAATAGCTGTTTCTGCATATGCCGCACATCCCTCGCGTATGTATCCCTCGTCCCCGACGGTACGATCATACGATACCGCAACTCTTCCGTTGATAAACTCTCAGCCAGCTCGAGTAGCGTTCCAAGCACTGTGCTTATATGATTCGGCGCAACCTTATCTGGACGCATTGTGCGGTAGTACCATTCGCCGGTGCCAGGATCAAACCCGACCTCGGCTATCCGTGATCCACTCTCATGACGATCGGCCTCGAGACGTCGGCGTTCGCTGTCGGGGAGTCGGAGGTAACGTGTCATATCTACCGACGTACCCTCCTCACCCATGACACCCACTCGTAATACGTCGTCTGCATCACTACCGCCACCATTGTTCCTGATTCCAAAGTTGTTATTTCGGGGTGGCAAAATCTCCACGTCGATCGTGACCGTATCAAGATACTTCCATTTTAACAAGTTAACATCCGTTCCGCAAACATAGGGTGAATTGGGCTGGAAGATTATCCCATCGGTTAAATGATGATGTGTATCACCATACTTGTATGTTCTCATTCCACGTTCCTCGGTCACGTATGACAGTAGTCGATCAAGATCGATTCTATCAACAAAGTTTTTTCGTACTAATGGCAATGCAATACTCAGGTCGGACACTGCTGCTGGATCAAAAACGTCCACCATAATACCTGATGAATTATTCCCTTCACCACCACCCTTTCCTCCTTTCATGAAGGATGCGGATCGTAAATGACGCAATCGTTGTTCAAATGGTAGATGCAATATTGGCTCATTTGCCGAATTGGCAAGCACATCAAAGACAATAAAGACAGGACGGCGTAACCGACGATGTACAACAACCTCTCCATCCAACACGGCCCCAGGTTTGATGGATAATGCTAAAGCATGCATCGGATCTTCAATATTATTTCCATTATCTCCTCTTGGTTTTGGTTGGTATGCCTTCTTACTTTCATGACTTGCTCTATCGACTAGTACAATACTAGACCCGGTGCATACCAATATATACCGTACACCATCGGTCTTTTCGCTCAAGTAATATCCATTCGTGGATGAGCGCTGTACGTCCTCAATATTATGTCGAGAGAAATTGACCGGCATGCACCCCACGAAGTTCCGTGGTGGGTCACAACTAACACCACCAATATTGTCAATATTTGGTCCACCATTGTTGTTGTCAGGTGATATTGCTGATCTCCAACTTTTCCATCCCGAATCGACATACTTTCGTATAGCACCACATTGTCCAATGGCCAATTTCGTCGCCTCGGCATTAGCATGTTCGCGTAAAAATTCAGATACCTCGAGCACGTCCTGTGTCGGATTTAATTGTTGAATCATGTACCATAATTGTTGCGATAATGTATCGGCGAGTTTACGCGCGGAATTATCATCCAATTGTGGATTTAAGAACTTGTTGGTCATGTTTGTCGATAATTCCATTTCAATTTCATATCCCATATGACCATCATTCTGTTGTTGTTGCTGCTGTTGTCGTCGTAGGTGATGATGATTATTATTATTGTTGTTCTCCGAGGTGGAAACTTCTGTAACATCCATACGCCATGCAAAGCTACCATCACCCCGGATATAACTCCGTCGACGTTTGAGTCTACAACTCGTCCAACCCGGTGGTAGTTTTGTAACATCTGATATTATGTCATCACCACGATTGCTACTACTGCTACTACTACTACTGTTATTATCATTATTATTTACCGATATTTCAGTAGCACATGTCAATCGTAAATCATACGGTGCTCCGGGCAATGCCATATCCATGGTAGATATCTTCTCCTTCTTTTCGATAGTGCCCACACTTGATAATCCGGTCTGTGGATCATGTATAAAGTTTATACGCGTCCGGTCGGGATAGGCGTACGAGGTCGTGACCGTTTCGGTTTCGACCAATTGTGATCGTAATATCGATCCCTCGCTCTGCTCTCCACCGGCACTACCATTACTCGAACTCGATGATGATGATGATTTAGCAGCACAGGAGAAGGATGCACTGAGCGGCGAATATTCCGACAGGCCCGACGATGTCCATTTGAGATAGTTGGATCGCGTAATGCCCCCCTCGAAGTTGGTCGTCGTCGTATTCGGTCGTCCATTATTATCACCACCACCATCGTCATCGGAAGGAGAAATGTTGGTAATGAATGCACGCACCATACGATCTTTCCCGCCGACATTGACGACCTTGGCGCCGCTCGACAGGGCACGACGCACGGAAGAGGGGCCGCCGCCGACGAAGGGAGAAATCAACGTCCCGAGACGCGCCTCGATCTCCACATTCGCGCCACTGCCATTACCACCGCCCGACGATGGATTATTACCACCGAGCGTACAGCGTCGTTTCGACATGCCCCGGACCTGGATTAAAAATATGCGTATCGCATCTTCCGGCTGCGTGGGGCGCGATAACAATGGATTCTTCGTCTGCGGTGAGAGGGAGGACGACGACGATGGAGGTCGGTCCGACGCCGTACGCTTCGCTTCTTGGGCCGATTGACTTAGCAGACCGGCTAATCCCGCGGGACGTTTGGAGGACGATGACGACGACATGGTGTGTAATGGTGTAGGTAGCTTTTTTCTACGTAAATATAATACACACGCCGTCCCGCATTTCCGAATTCTAACCCCCCCCCTTCCAACGAAACAACACATGGCGAATCTTCCAGCAATGTTGTGGTCCAACGGAGTGACGACAAAACAGCAACCGGGGCGTGAGGAGCAGATGATGCGAGTGGTGTAGTAGCGATCAATGCCTGTCTGACAAAAAAAGGAATTCGAGTATATAGACGTTAAATTACCACCGTAAATTTGCGTCGGAGACTACCCCTTTAAGCGTCAATAAATATAAATCGTTACAAAAAAATGGTTCGATCGAATAACGGCAAACACCGGGGACATCCGGAGGAGGGGGGCGGTAGTACGCCGGCCTTTACATCCTCCTCGCAGGAATCGAATGGAGCAGCATCATCATCGTCGTCGGAATCGATACGAGCCAAATTGGGCCGCGCCAAGGAAATCGAGGACGGTCTCGAGGCATTGCGCACCAACGACAACGAGGGGGGGGAACCAACGTCGACATCGACGACGAAGCGCAACGCATCGTCGTCGTTATCACAGGAGAATAAAAGTTCGTCATTACGATTACAATTATGCGGCATATTAAGCGACGTCATACTCGTCGACCCGGCATTGGCCGCGAACGTCGATGCCATCGGACGCATGTGGAAGGGATGTTTTTATGCCCGTATCAACGATTTGCGGTCGCGCATCGTCAAGGAAAAAAGTCGAGCGAAACGTCGTCGTCGGGAGGGCGGCGGCGCCGACGGAGGCGGCGGTGGAGGAGACGACGACTCCCGCAGGAGGATTGCCGATGTGGAGAAGCAACTATCCACGTTCCTGAATGAATCCGTCCAGCTTTACGATTATATCATCGGCAGATACGTCGAAGAATTGACGACGCCGCCGCCGCCGCTTCCCACCACCGCCCAATCTCAATCGCAGCAGTCTCGACAAAGCGAGGACCGCACCGACAATGATGATGATGATAACGACGACGATGAGAGCAGTAGCAGTAGACGTCGTCTTCACGTCCGCATCGTTGTCAAGTCACTCCATCGGATGCATATCCATTTAGGCGATTTACATCGCTACTCCTCGCAATATGACGCGGCCGAAATTTGCTACTCGCGTGCATCGCGATTGGCGCCCGGTTCGGGGAATGCGTATAATCAATTAGCCGTCGTGGCACAAACATCCTCCTCCTCCAACAACAACAAGGGAACGGGGGGGAATGATATGACGGTCGTGGCATTGTACTACTATGCACGCAGTTTAATGTCCTCCTGTGATATATTCGAAACGAGTCGGGCTAACTTATTACGATTATACGACAATAATCGCAAGTGGTTGGAGGAACACGCACGCGATAATAATAACAACAATGATGATGATATTCTTCCTCCTCCGGGTCGACGTCGTGATCTCATTGATCCGATTACGGGAAGACCCATGACGAGGACCAAAAAGGAAGAAAGGGAAATAACATTACAACGTCGTACCATTGCCAATCGTAAGATATTATCGCGTTTCGTCGATGTGCAGTATGACTACATACGTGGAATGGCCACCGTCGAGCCATCGGGTCGGGTGGATGATATGACGGATGGATTATTCATGGAGGGAAAGGCGTCGTCTCTCCTTACGGCGTTTCGTGAGGCCATTATCGTTAATGTATCATTTAGTGATACATTACTATGTAAATTGGTATCAATATGTGCATATACGACGCTTGGGGCGGGGAATGATGGAAGGTTAATTTCCAAGAATGATAACGGGGTCGACGTGTCGCCCGATCAGGCATTGGCATTCTCATTCGTACTGCGTTTTTGTGCCATTCTTGCCGAGGATGTTGATGCCGTGTTGGCCAAACGGCATTCTCCTGTCAGACTCGGTAATGCAATACGCTCATTCACGGCATTGTTGCTTGGTCTGCGATTCGCGTTGACTTTGTATGACGACGAGGTGTCGTTGTGTGAATGGTTTCATGCTATATCGTATTTCCCCACTATCAACGAGACGTCGGGGAAGAAGGGGAGTGGTGGTGGTGCCATTCGTGATATATGCGAGAAATCTCACATTTGTTTTTGGTCTGCAATTGCACAATTAGCCAATCGACTCGATGCCATACTGGCGAATGACCAGGGGTTTAAAGACGACGATGAAGGAATAAAACCTGTTGAGTTGGTCGATGTCAAGGACTTTGACGACTATCGTGGCTTTATTCCTTTTGCACCTTTTCTTGATACTGGCGACGTTGCGAGGAGTGGTAAGGGAAGGGCCAAGATATACGCAACCGCCGACGAAGCTATTCGTGCACTTGCGGAGAGTAGTAAGGGCCAAGGAAGTAGTGGTAGCGGTGCGAATAAGGGAGGAGGAGGAGGCGACGTGTCATCGACCAGGACGAAGATTAATCTATTCCTCTCTGTCGTGGATGGACCAATGGGGCTATGCGTTCTCAGGAGGAACGGCGAAACGAACGAAAGGGAGATTATAAGTCGCGATGAAGGGAATATTGATGCCGATTTCACCCCACCATCGCCATATTTCACAAACTTCAACGTGAACGACGATGCAGCGATGGACTGCGCCACCTCGATGATGACAGCAGCCTCTGCTCCTTTGAAAAGCCCGTATGCCGACATTGGCGTTGAGTTACTAACACCGGCCGCCCTCTTGGCTGGCAGTGCGATATATTCACCAGCAGGAAGTGTCGCGGCGAATAACGAGTCGACGAAGTTGCCTTTATCGTCGGCCTTGACTGGCCCTAACTTGGCATGGCCGAGCAGTGTCAATTTACCACCCAATCCAAACGTGGTACCGACGAGGAATATGAATTCTCTCCTCAACATTTCTCATGTGATTCAACCAAATACTATGCCGAAGATGCCCCTACCTCCACCTCCGGGTCTTTTGCCGCCTCCAGGACTGTCTGCACCTCCTGGTTTCTCCATCCCACAACAAGTGCATCAGCAGCAGCCATATCCATCAAACACTGGCATTTCTCTTTCGGAGTTGCCGGCCTTGATTCAATACGAACAAACTGGAGGTGGCATGCTGTCACGAGCGGGTCCTTTCGAGACGATGAATCCATTCGTGCAGCAGCAAGCATCCCTTCCGTTATCATTCAATCAAAATTACTTTACCACGTCGAATCCACCACCCGGATTAAATCAGCAGCAGCAACAATATGTTTCCAATATTGGAGGCTTTGACCCTACGCTTGACTTTCTTCTCGGCGACGGTCTTCGCAGTCAACAGCCAACACCTGACGTGATGGCATCGTCAGACCATTTCAATTTGCTGCTTCCGCCGTCCTCTGCGGAAGATGATCAATCAGAATCGATCCTTAACTTTTTGTTCAACTCAAACAATGATTCATCGCATTCTAGGCGGCCACTTTATGCCACCAGCCAGCGTTCGCAACATCATGATTTGCCACCAACAAAGAATCCATTTGCTACCTGATAAAGATGGTGAAGAAATTGGGGGGAAGCAGAGCAGCCAGCTCGATTTGCTTTCTCTGGCATATTCCCTCGAATTCTTACTCTGATTTATTCCGAAACGTGGCCGGCAGGGAAGTGGGAATAAAACTCATGTGTGCCTGGAGGAGGAGGGGTTAATTGATGGTTTCCAGTATTGAACAACGAGCATGACGAGTGTTTGACCTATTGAGTAGACTGTCGTCTGTTGATATAGACAATATGGCGTGGCCACAGATTGATGAGATACGATGCCGTATTAAGTATTAGACAGTAACTCTTCTATCCCCGAAATACCTTATGAAGTCTTAAGAAAAGTGGAAGGGTCGTTGATTCTTCTTCAATGTTTTACAAACGATTGCAATCCCAAGTGGTAAATGACGGTCTCAAAGCAAATCCAGAATCCTTTTTCTTTCCTCCGCATGTCGCCTTGAGGATGACTTTCATCTTCTGCCAGTTACCTTTGATGCACACCTCCTTCGATTGAGAAACGAACGATTCAATGTGGCTATCGCTCGCATCAAGATATTTGCCTGCGAGCAATTCTCCAGACCGAACGCCCCCAAAAGATGTAGAGGCTGTCAGTTTCGCCGATACTCGCAAAGTTTGAGCAAAGCCGGCATTACTACTACCAGTAGCAATGTATAATGACTGGAACAATTCAGGAGCTTCCTCAACTGTCCACGGCGGTAGAGCCCCTGAAAATGATCGCAATAGTGCTGCTATGAGAATCGCGGAGCCAGAGACGAAATTTGTGTCATTAAGTTGATTGAGTTGAATGATCGACGCGATGCTCGCGTCTAACAAAATACTGGGCCCGAGGAGAACTGATTCTGATATAAATGATTGTATAGCAAGCGTGTGCGGCCCATCGAGCGAACAACCAAGCTGTATTGACCTCGATGGATCCTTCTTTGTTCCCAGGTCTTTCAGAAAAATGAGTGCCGTGAAAAGAGCAAGCGACTCTCCGAAGAACTTATCGACTCCATCGTTTATCAAACACGCTGCAAACATATCATGACTTCGACATATTGAAACCAAGGAACATGATGTTAAGTACCACGCCTCGGCAATTGTTGGACGAGGGTCTACATGATTGCTCGGTTCTGGCGATGGATGAAGCAAGAGCTGCTTTACCAAAGGAGCACAATGTTGCAGGCATTTGAGGCACCTTTGGCATTCAATCAATCTCATTTCTAATTGACCCATGCTCTTTGCAATTCGATTCAAGCACTCTCTGATCAAGAGAACAAATAACCCAGCGTTAGCCATGTCCTCGCCAACTACGCAATCGTTGAATATGCTGGAACCCGCATTGGGGCCTACATGATAAATGGGAATGGATCAGGATATAATCGCTATACACGATGAAAAAAAGAGCACACATCGGCGGTACTCTATACCTTGATTGCATTGATCCAACGCAGCTTCACACTCGGCCCTAATAAGGCTCGATATATTGTTTGCAGAATGATCACTCAACGCATGTTTTACACTGGTAAGTAACAGAGAATAAGCACCAGCTCTCAGCCGACCCCACTGGTATTGCAGTGATAATTAAGTGATCGTCGGAGTTGTGCAAATCAGCAAGAAAAAAAGGTTGATTGTCATATGTTGAAGTAGTTGCATGTGTTCTCACCTGATGACACAATGCATCGACGTCAGACGAAAATTTAAGTCTCGAATATCCCTCAACTACACAATCAAACACCAAATCGAGATCTGACGGATTGTTGAGTATGTCTCCAACAACTTCAGGAGAAAAGTAAGCAAAGTCATAACCCGCTTCGCAGAGCCTGAACAACTTTTCGGGAGTCAGCTGAGAGACTTTCAATGATTTCAATTCATTTAACGGTGCCAACGCAAGGCTATGTAACACCGCCTGCCCTTCACCGGCGTCGTCTTTTGTAGTTTTCATTCGATGTATGGCTAGACGAGAAATGACCTTTAGGACAATTCGTCGTGAGACAGGACAGACTCCTGTTCCATAATCCACATTCACTCCCCGTTGCAACTCAGAATTCTTTAATCCCTCATGTAGGCGAGATAGATCGTTCAATATAGTAAATCCATACATGTCGAATATCGCGTCAACTAAATGATCACTCTCGTGCGAAAGTCGTAACAAAGCAATACATCCGACGTGATCTTCACCACCTGATCCCCTCATTGCACCGATGATATCGTATCGTGTTGCCTTAAGAGTTGATTCAGCCATTAGCTCAGGAATGGTGGCAGTGGATAACATCACATGCTGTAAAAAGCATCGGATGCTCAATATAAAGGTTTCCAGCATTTCCTTCTCTGTAACACTTGTGGGAGGAATCCGACTTAGCTCTGCCAACGACGATAGCATTGGTGAAAGCGAAGCTATTGCCATACATGCCAATCTACTCAAAGGCAAGATCTGAGATATGGACCTTTTGGAGAATGATGAGTTCAATTGATAGCACACATTTGCCAATGCTTGCATTGATATAGTAATAAGCGAGCAACCAAAGTTCGATTTTTGCTCTTTACATGCCCTACCGAGTTGATTCAATGGCTTGGCTAGAGCGGATAGTATATGCACGGCTGTTTCCGGAGGAAGTTGATCCATTGACACAGCCTCACAGATAGCACCATTGCATGCACCAATCAACCGTTCCAAAATTAGTATTGATGGTGATGTATCCACGATACATCCGTTGTCCAAACTGCATACGGTACGGGCCACATCTCGTATATCATTCCTTTCAATCTCAATTTCATCATCATTATTATCAGATAGATGATCAAAGTATGTCGATGGATATCCACACGATGAGGCTAAAGACAAAACACAATCGCATATGGCACCGATGGCAATCTGTTCCATATTTGATGACACAGTCACAGCTGCAGACAATGACGATGATAGTAGCATTAGTGGTTCGTACGCAAGCACTCGAATCTCTCTAAGACGAGACCCACACATTCTACGCAAAGTCGTTACCGTAATTGCCGAGAACAGCTCTGTACGCCATCGTCTATCATTCTCACCGTCAAATATCGTGTAGGTTGCACATCCACGTTCTAAGGATAGTAGATGAGGTAAGACGGATGCAGCCGCCGAGGCTGACGCAGCACACATCCCATGCTCGTGTTGAGACAGATTCGTACTACTACTCACTGATGCTGTTGGTCGTAGACCCCAGTCATCACTGACTGCAACCGAACCATCTGTTAGGGAAATACCGAATACTACCGCAGCTGCGATGCATGCAGCATTCCTCCTTGCATTCAATTGCATCTCCGCCTCATCCATGGACCGTCCAGCGTCTTGTTGTATGGTAACAACGTTCCTTCCCATCTTTTCCTCCTGTCGTCGTTTACTTTTACTCCCCTGCTTCTTCTTCTTATTGTGGTGCTGGCTGACACTGCCGCCTCCGCTTACTCCGAGTGATGCCGCTAGAATGTCATCCCTATTCAAGGAGGGTGATGCCGACTCAAATATGGTGATTAGGTACTGATAGGCAACCCCTCGTACCTTTTGTCTACGTCGTCGTAAATGATCCGAAAATACTGATGTGTCGTTTCCGTCAAGAACATCATGATGCAGCAGGTAAGGTATGGCAATGGACCCGATGGATACGTCTACGATACTTATAGGTACTGCGACAAAGCGTGCCCATGCCTCACAGCAGCTTAACAATCGAAGAGCGAGGTCATCTCTTTCTGTCTCCTCCTTGTTGTTGATAATGTGATGTTGGATGACCTCCCATACCCGATTCAGACCAGCATCGTCGGTACGTAACTCGTGCGACGCGGCGCGTAAGGCAGCACGATCAACACTGGGCGTCGAACGCGTCGATAATGTTCCCGTCGGTGCTAAAAGGACAGATTCTGGTAAAGCCGTTAGACAGGCTGATATTGAATTTGATATGGCATGACAATGTATACGTTTAATGCAGTCAACAACGTCGATGGCATTCGCACATTCTCCGACATATAACACGGTATTCACGATCATATCAATTAATATTGGACATGTTACCGATGATACTGGTGCATAGTAGTTCGTACCATCATCAATATTATTAGACTTGGTGGGACGATACCGTAAACGTAATGCCACGATTGATAAAGCAGATGCTAATTCGGAATGTACCGCATTCGCCCATGATGATTTCTCATTCTCTTCTTCTTTTACAATTGCGATCGATGACGTGTATAGACACACGGCTATTGCATCCATCATTAATATACCCTTAATCTTCTCTTCTTTTCCTTCATCATCATCATCATCATCATCATCATCATCGCCTTCCTCACTCCTCTCGTGGGAGGAGATTGGTAATAGGGATGGTGTACGTCTTTCAATTATAGTTGATAGTAAATTTGCTCCATCATTAAGGCATGGTGTACTATCATCTGAGGAATTTACACCACGTGCGAGCATGGGAATATACCGTCCGAGCCATGCATTCAGTATTAAATCACTCCGTTCTTTCAATTCGCGTCTCCTTCGAGTATGATGTTGCGTCGTCGTATCGTCATAATTCACGAAAGTGGAGGAGGAGGAGCCATGCATACTACTAATATTACTACGTTCATTACGAATAATTTCCCAAGCCTCGACTAATCTTTGTATACCATTACTAATCCCATCCTCTGCCTCGATATCCAATGCCTCCGTAATTTTTAACGACCGACATCGATGATTGAGCGTTTGGGACGCGAAGATGCGTTCGCGATGCGAAACGTCGTTCGCGAGTAATAGCGATATACATGCATGGAAGACGGAGCCGACGAAAAAATTGTCCATTTCATCTTCTTCCTCTCGTACGTCACCGCCGCCGCCGTCGTTGTTGCTGGCGCCGTTGGCGTTATTCGCAGACCTATCCTTCCGCGAACGCAATTTGGATAATACGGCACGACGGATATTGCTCGAACGAAAAATGAGCAAGAAGTCATGTGCCTCCTTCGCGCTGCTCACGTCATTGTTGCCGTTAATGCCGTCGTACAGGCAGGAGAGGGCGATGCGCAACTTCGAGAGTAGGAGAGGTGGAGGATGCGGTGGTTGACGTGTCGTCATTCGTCATGTGAAGGCGCTGTTCAAGTCCTTCCGGTTTGAGATCGCAGGTCCGGGGATCGGAGGTGTGACACTAATAGTTTTTCGTTGGGACACTTTTCGAGCTTCTTCGAACTGCGAAGGTGAAGTGCGAAGTCTTTGATCGCCAAAAGCCCTGAGAAT
>Ga0247843_1006675_pt1 | contig 14842 bp, 16 predicted proteins | sample LaCruzMarch2017__FD_192420 | JGI IMG/M metagenome (GOLD analysis project Ga0247843, IMG submission 192420) | Freshwater microbial communities from meromictic Lake La Cruz, Castile-La Mancha, Spain - LaCruzMarch2017_8m | ecosystem: Environmental > Aquatic > Freshwater > Lake | place: Spain...
ATCGGTGACAAGATCCAGAGCACCTCCAACTTCACCGGCGGCGGTGCCAGCTTCAACACCCAAGGCGCTGACCCTGCGCGCGGCACCGCCACTATCGGCGCAGGAATACAATACAAAGCCACGAACAACTGGACGCTGTCAGCGGGCTATGATTTTGAGATCAGGCAAGATTACACGGCGCATGCCGGTGTTGTCCGCGCCGGATATGCATTCTAAAGAATCATAACTATAGATGAACACGGATAGACACTGATCTTAAGAATACGTGTTCATCGGTGGTAAAAAACCTTCTCACTGCATAAGCGGATAAGTGGTCAGATCCCTCGACTGCGCTCGGGATGACGGGGTGGTTGGATTTGTGAGCGTGGGAATCAACAATATATTTGTGAGATTCCATAAAGATATGGTATACTAATCTCACATCTGAACAAAATCTGTATTAATACAATGAGTTAGGGCCTGCTGGCCTGACGCTTGCATATTGTTCAGCGGCCCAATGAGGGCCATGAAATGGACACAAAGTCGTAATATAATTTATAGACTGGAGACTTAAATCAATGAACTGCTCAGTATTTAGTGACTCAATCGATATTATTCTGCCGGGCAAGGACAAAGCCGGTCGCCGCAAACCGCGCGTAAACCTTTCTAATTCCTTGCAAAATTCTGATATTAACAGGTTGCAGCTGGCCTCCCTTCTGCGTCAGAACCAGACACCGCAAACGAAGAAAACGCGCAAGATTTTCTGGTCGGCCTTTATTAATAAGCAGTGCCACGACCACGCGAACTGCAATAAATAAGCGGCCTTTACCCGCCGAACCTTCCAAAAACGCCCTTCAGAGGGCGTTTTTTATTATCCCAAACCCGCAGAGAACAAGAATTTTCTTGATTCACGGGCCGATTTCCCCCTATATACCCGCATCCATAACCTCGCTGGCCTTATGTAGGTCAGCTTTGTTTGGGGCTCATCGGGACAGGGTGTTCTGATAGTCAGCCAGACATAACCGAGAGGAGACTAAAACTATGCCTTTCTATGAAACAGTGTTCATAGCACGGCAGGATCTGACGCCAGCTCAAGTTGAAGAGCTGACACAAGGTTTCTGCAAACTTGTAAAAGACGGTGGTGGCACAGTCCACAAAACCGAAAATTGGGGCCTGCGCACGCTGGCCTACAAAATCAATAAATCCCGTAAAGGCCACTATGTCCTGATCGAAACAGATGCGCCGTCCGCCGCTGTGATCGAAATGGAGCGTAACATGCGCCTGAACGAAGATGTCATGCGCTTCCTGACTGTCCGTGAAGAGAAACTGTCCGAAGGCCAGTCCATCATTCTCGACAAAAACAGAAGCGACAATGATGATGTCCCCGCACCCGCAATTGAAGAGGCCGCATAATGTCTGAGAGAACACCATCAACATCGGGACCACAAAAACGTCCGTTTTTCAAACGCCGTAAAACCTGCCCGTTCAGCGGTCCGCACGCAAAAGCGATCGACTGGAAGGATGTACGCACTCTAGGCCGTTATGTTTCCGAGCGCGGCAAAATGATGCCAAGCCGTATCACGGCCGTATCCCAGAAGAAGCAGCGTGAGCTGGCGCAAGCCATCAAACGTGCCCGCTACATGGCCTTGATGCCGTATGTTCGTACAGAACAAGACGCGTCAAGCAGCAGCAACCGTTACAATAAGGATTAATCATCATGTCAAATGCAATGGAAGTTATTTTGCTGGAGCGTGTTGAGAGCCTGGGTAAAATGGGCGAACTCGTTCGCGTAAAAACCGGCTATGCACGCAACTTCTTGCTGCCGCAGAAAAAAGCTCTGCGCGCAACAAAAGACAATATCGCTTACTACGAAGCTCAACGCGCTACGCTTGAAAAAGCCAGCGGCGAGCAGAAGAAAGAAGCCGAGAAAATCTCCAAGAAACTGGAAGGCGCCAAAGTCAGCCTGATCCGCCTCGCCTCTGAAGCTGGTCAGCTGTTCGGTTCCGTGAATGCCCGTGATATCGCCGATGTTATCAGCGAACAAACAGGCGTTAAAGTGGCCCGCAACCAGATCATACTGAACCTGTCCCTGAAAACAGTGGGCCTGTTCACAATTCCGGTTGTGCTGCACCCTGAACTGAAAGTGGATGTTGTTGTAAACATCGCCCGCTCTCTGGAAGAAGCGAAGATCCAGGCTGAAACAGGCCGGGCTCTGACGACTGCTGCCAAGGACCAGGACTCTGCCGAAGACACCAAATCATCTTTGCTGGAAGACAGCGCGCTGAAAGCTGAAGAGCTGGATGCTGCGGAAGATGCCGAGAAAGCTGCCGAAAAGGCAGAAAAAGCGGCGAAGAAAGCCGCAAAGCCAAAGAAAGCACCGAAAGCTGGCGCAGAAGAAGCAACAGAAGAGTAGTTTTCTTTCTCATATCATTCCAAAACAGCCGGGCTTATTGTCCGGCTGTTTTTATTTATTGGGTGTCATCCCATTAACTTCTCCCCGTTATTCACAGCCCCAATCAAAAGCTTTCTGGTATCTGGAGCTAAGACTGGCTACAATTACATCCATGGCCGACACCGTTTTAAATTACAAGCAAGCGCATGAAGACCAGACTGTGGGATACCGCATTCTGCCCCATAACCATGAGGCGGAGCAGGGTTTGCTGGGTGCGTTACTGGTTGATAACCGCGCGATTGAAAAAATCGGTGATTTTTTGCGCCCCGTACATTTTCATACGCCCGCACACCAGCGTATTTATGAAGCGATTACAAAGCTGATCGAGCGCGGGCAAACTGCAAGCCCAGTGACGCTGAAGGCTTATTTTGACAAAGACGAAGATTTGACCCCGGTTGGCGGTGCGGCGTATCTCGCCGATCTGGCATCAAGTGTCGTAACGGTTGTCAATGTCGGCGATTATGCGCGTGCGATTTATGAACTGCATCTGCGCCGTGAACTGATTACGCTGGGCGAAGATATCGTCAATGATTCCTTTGAACACACGCTGGAGCGCGATGCGACATCCACGATTGAGCACGCGGAAAGCCGCCTGTTCTCCCTTGCCGAAAGCGGTGAAATTCGCGGCGGGTTCCAGACCCTGCGCGATTCCGTTGTGACCGCAATTGATATCGCGGAAAAGGCCTTCAAATCCGACGGCAATGTATCCGGTGTGACATCGGGCCTGCGCGATCTGGATAACAAACTTGGTGGCCTGCATAATTCCGATCTTCTTATTCTTGCCGGCCGGCCGTCGATGGGTAAAACGGCGCTGGCCACAAACATTGCGTTTAACGCCGCAAAAAAATATGCGGAAACCGGCGGCAAAGAAGGCGCGATTGTCGGCTTCTTCTCCCTTGAAATGTCCGCGGACCAGCTGGCCACCCGTATTCTTGCGGACCAGTCCGGGATTTCCGGTGATGCCATCCGTAAAGGCAATATCCGCGAGGATGATTTCCGCCGCTTCGTTGAAGCCAGTCAGGTTTTGTCACAAGTGCCGCTTTATATCGACGATACACCGTCCCTTTCCATTGCCGCCGTACGGACACGCGCGCGCCGTTTGAAGCGCCAGCATGGTCTTGGCATGCTGGTCATCGATTACTTGCAGCTTCTGCAGGGCAGCGGATCACGCCAATCAACGGAAAACCGGGTGCAGGAAGTATCCGAAATTACGCGGGGATTAAAAGCCATTGCGAAAGAATTACAAATCCCGGTCCTTGCCCTGTCGCAGTTATCGCGTCAGGTCGAGCAGCGCGAAGATAAACGCCCGCAGCTCTCAGATCTTCGGGAATCCGGTTCTATTGAGCAGGATTCGGACGTGGTTATGTTCGTTTACCGCGAAGAATATTATCTGTCCCGCGCGATCCCCGATATTGAAGACCACGACAAATATACACGCTGGCAAGAAAAAATGGGCAATGTTGCCAATGTCGCCGAAGCGATTGTCGCCAAGCAGCGTCACGGGCCAATTGGTATCGTGCCACTGTTCTTCGATGCGAACCTGACACGCTTCAGCGATCTTGATCGTGTGTACAGCGCCAGCGCAAGCGAATAGCCCCTTCTAATAATTTATATTTCCGGGGCCATTATTATTTTATATCATATTCATTCTATGGTATAATTATATCTGTGGCCTAGCGCTTCCGGTGCTTGTCTCATTATTTTATGCCAGTCTTATATATATAAAAGCGGGGACATCCATGCAGTACCGATTGCAAAAAGAACGTGGATTCACGTTGATTGAAATTTGTATTTCTCTGATTATAATTGGATTGATGCTGGCCTTGTTCATTGCCGGTTATAATCAGTATTTTGCCCGGCAGAAGCTTGATCAAACGCAGGATGCCATTGGGTTAGCCGTTAGATCATTGAATGATTTCGCAGAACAATATGGGGTCTATCCTTGCCCGGCGGATAAAACACTCGGTATCAACGATCCGAACTATGCACGTTCCAACCCGGCCAACTGTGTCGGGCCCGGTGTTTATAGCGGCATGATGCCCGCTTATATAACCAATCCCCGTAATGCAGCAGAAACATTGTCTTTGATGCCTCTTGACGGTCTTACCGATAGCTGGCGAAACCGCCTGAACTACGCCGTGTCGAAGAACATGGCGCAGCCGGCGAACTGTCCCGCTTCCGGCAACTGTGTGAACCAGATTGAGGCCGGTACGAAAAATGTCAATGTGACCATTGATGGCACAACAACACAGGAGCCCTTTGTGGTCTTCAGTTCCGGCCCCGGTGGCCAGGGTGCTTATAATTACGCGGGCGCTCTTGTTGAGCCTTGCGCGGGCGGTGATACGAACTGCATGTCATCTACGACAAATAATTTTACTTTCACCGAAGAATTCCGCACAGGCTCGCTTCTCGGCGGAACGACATCTGCCGTTGGATATAGTGATGATTTTTATGGCATGCAACGTCAATTCACCACATCCAGCTGCGGCGTAAATGAAATTGCGATAGGCATTGATGCAGAAGGCGACCCTATATGCAGTCCTTTTCCGTCACAAACATGCGGCCCGGGAGAGACTGTTACCAGTGTTACTGGAAATGCTGTAACATGCTCACCGTTGCCAAGCTTCACATGTCCAAATGGTCAGTCCCTGCTATCTATAAGCAGTGGAAGCGCTGTTTGCGGCTCTCCCGCCGGGACGATCGTTGGCCGCTTTGTTGATGAACCGCGTTTGAACGGTGCCGGAGACCATAATGGTTGGCGCCATCTTACACACACAGGACACATAGCCTCATGCAGAGCACAGGTACCTTTAGGCCAGCCCACCTGCACGTGCGGTGCCGGAAGTTTCCGGCAAATGACGGGAAGAGGCGCGGGCCTTAATGCGCAGGCAAAACGTTTTTATCTATGCGTTGCAGGCTATAGCCTGCCGGGTACAACGGCTCTTACCGGTGATAGTGATGAGTAAGCGCTACTTTGGATAAGAATAGGCAACTTGTAGGTGGCCTACTTGTGACTATAATCTGGCGATGATTGACAGTACATTTAGCCCTAATGATATCTTAAAAGCCTATCGCTGCGGCTTGTTTCCCATGGCGGACAATGCCGACGCGGAAGAATTTTTCTGGTATGACCCGCCACAGCGCGGGCAATTATCCATCCCCCGCCTTCATATTCCCCGGCGCCTGCGGCATTTTGCAAAAAAATTTCCGTTTGATATTCGTGTTGATACGGATTTTGCGGGTGTTATCGATGCCTGCGCGCAAGCCCGTGATGTGCGGCCTAAAACATGGATCAATGCAGAAATCCGGAATTTATTTATCGCCCTTCATGATGAGGGGCATGCCCATTCGGTGGAATGCTGGAAGGACGGCGCGCTAGTCGGCGGACTTTACGGCCTCGCCTTTGGCGGCGTGTTTGCGGGGGAGAGCATGTTTTCCCATACCCCGAATGCCAGCAAGATTGCGCTGATCCATTTATGTGCGCGATTGTGGCGTGGCGGCTTCACAATACTGGACACGCAATTTTTAAATCCGCATTTAATGCAGTTCGGCGCCTTCGAAATTTCCCGCGAAGACTACCTGCAACAAATTTCTGCGGCACAGGCACAGAATACGGATTTCATCCTTCGCGGTTTGAACGAAGCTGATTTGCTGGAGACTTACCTGGCCGCTAATCCAGCAGCTCTTCCGTAGGAAGCGGCTCCGGTGCTTCGGATTTTGCAGGTATGTCCGCTTGCGGCGGCGTGGCTTCTTTTGGCGCTACCGGCTCTTCACCCGTTTTATGTTCAAGACAATCAATAACCCACACATCATAGACGGGATGATTCATGGAGGATAGCGCCGGGCTGGAGGCGAACATCCAGCCGCTGAACACCCATTTTGCCTGCTTCTGCGCATTCACTTCCCAGATTTGCAGGAAAGCGGCCGCTTCCGGTTTTTCAATCGGCGGCGTTTTGCGGCAGGCAGGAATTTTAATATAGAGCGGGCCGAACTTAACCGTACTGCCGACGCGCGCTTCAAACACAATCGTGCGCGCGGTTATCTTGTCGAGTGATTGCAGCTTGATCACCGGATAATCTTCGTAACGTGCCATTGCGGGCTCTTCCGCGGGCGTTGTCGGAAACGGCAAAACAATATCCGTTCCGGGCACAGGAGCAGGTTGCGGTTCTGGTGCCGATAAAGGGGCCGATGCCGGGTCCTGCGGCATTGGCGCTTTCAGATACCCATCAGTTTCCATCGGTATGGATTCAGGCGCGGGCGTGGGATTTATTTCTTCCTGCTGCTGCACCGGCACGGCTTCTTGCAGAGGTGCAATCTCAACCGCGGGCGGCAAGGGTGCAATACCCTGCGCACGCGCGGGCAGGCATGGCAAAAACATAATAATCGTCAGTAAAAAAGTTTTTTTAAGGATACGTAGGAGCATCGGCAGGCACGTTATCAGATGAAGAGGCAACATCACCTTTATCTTTATCGTCCCCTTGCTGCATGCTGAAAATAAATTTACCCAGCAGCTGCTCAAGATTTTGCGGGGCCTGGGTATAAGGAATACGCTCGCCGGGTTTCAGCATTTCTTCATCGGACCCCGGCTCCAGCGCCAGATATTTTCCGCCTAGCAAGCTTTCGCTGCTGATGAGTGCCGTTGTATCCTGCGGTATCTGCACGCCTTGCTGAATCTTCATATGCACGACGGCCAGATAAGATTCGGGATCAAGTTTGACGCTCGCGACACTGCCGACCTTTACGCCGCTGATCAAAACATCATCACCACTCGCAAGCCCACCAATATCGGAAAAACGCGCCAGCAATTCATAGCCATCGACCTTCTTCACGTTGGCCGTGTTATAGCTGAACACCAGAAAAAATCCCGCAAGGAACAGAACAACGGCACCAAGGACGGTTTCAACTACACTTCTTTTCATTTCTTTTTCGCTCTTCGTTTTATCGCAGATTTAAAAATCATTTATTCGTTCGGTGTCCAGGCTTCATAATCGCCCGTCGCCTTGTCCCGCACACCTTGGGCCAGGACATGGCCCGGCGGGCGATAGGCTTTGTTCGTGCCGGTCATATTCGACTGGTGCGGGGCCTGCCACTCCCGGCGGAAGCCGGCATTATTGACGGGCACAACATCCGTCTGATGATGCAACCAGCCATGCCATTCCGCTGGCACGCGGGACGCATCCATCGCGCCCTTGTAAATCACCCAGCGGCGGTCGTGATTATAACCCTTGCGCGCCTTGGCCCGGTAATAACGGTTACCACTGCCGTCCGTACCCACAAGTCCGCCACCGCGGAAAAAGGTAAAGAAGCCGATCTGGACGGGTGAGTGAACACCCAGGAAGCTGAATAAGCCCATAATAATGCCTCTGGCAGATTAATTGCCCCTCATGAATGCCGCAAAAACCCTAAAGAATCAAGCCTGTCGCGCATTAGTTTCCAAAAATATAAAAAAAATCTTGCCGCTCTCCGGACTTTTCAATAACATCAATTTCTAATCAAAATGACATAAAAAAAGTCCAGCTAGCTACAGGGAGTATATATAATGACGCTTTCCACAGACCACCAAGCCGCCGCTGCGCCCAAAAGCATGTTTATCCTGCCCAATGTGCTTGAAAAAATGCCCGATGGCTCCACACGCGCTTTTGACGTTTATTCGCGCTTAGCGCAAGACCGGATCATTATGCTGACCGGCGAAGTCAATCCGGAAAGCTGCACCAATGTCGTGGCACAATTCATGTTTCTGGAAAATGCCAAATCAACCCGTAAAGATAGTTCCTCTGACATTCATTTCTTTATCGCCTCTCCCGGCGGCCATGTCGATGATGGCATGGGCATTTATGATGCGATGCAGTTTGTAAAATCCCGAGGCATCCGTGTTCACACTTATGCGCAAGGCCTGGCCATGTCCATGGGGTCTGTGCTTTTGGTCGCCGGCTCCAAGGGCTGTCGTAACGCCATGGCCAATGCCCGGATCATGCTGCATGAACCGTCCGGCGGCGCTTCCGGCAAGACCCGGGAAGTCACACGTACGGCGCAGGAAATGGCCCACATGAAAACCCGTTTTGCCATGTTGTTTGCCGCTCACACGAATCTCAGCTTTAAAGAAACCACGGCCATCATGAACGATCCGGACTATTTTATCCGGGCGGAAGATGCGCTGAAAGACGGTATTGTTGATAACATACTTTACCCGACACTGGACCGCGAAATCGCTGCCAAGCGTAACCCGAATATGAGCGAGGAAGAACTTGATGCGCTGGAACAGGAAATGGCCATCGTTGCAGACTTCAACAAACAGGCCAATTTGATGCACCAAGCTCTGCGCGCGCCTCAACCTGTTGAGGATTGGGCACCCCTCAACGAACGCGCCGCCAATACGAATAAAAAGCCGCGTAAAAAAGCGGCGGCGGCTCAGCCGTAAAACCATTCATACGTACAATATTATAAAGGGCCCGTATGGGCCCTTTTCTTTTTAGCAATGTCAGTACACACGCAAGCGTTCACTCCTGCCAAAGGTTATTTTTCAATTTTTCTAGAAGTGTTGAATGTAACTGTAATTCTTCAGCACTTGGTTGATGTACGCGCGGGGCGCGTGCTACGCGGGACCGGCCCGCCTGGGTGGATACCGGCGTATAATCACCGCCCGCCTGTGCCGCCGCCACCATAGCTTGAGATTGCGTCCCCAGCCCCAGCCCGTGTTGGCGTCCGCCCATAAGCTCCAGATACACCTCCGCCAGAAGCTGCGCATCCAGAAGGGCCCCGTGAAGTTCGCGCCCGGTATTGTCGATATTGAAGCGTCGGCACAGCGCATCGAGGCTGGCCGGTGATCCGGGAAATTTCTTGCGCGCAATCAGAAGGGAGTCGCGTACGTTTTTCATATTGAAACCCGCATGTCCCACAGTCGATAGCTCCGCGTTCAGGAACTTTATATCGAATGCGGCATTATGAATGACCAGCGGCGCAGCACCGACAAACTCCAGAAACTCGGTATAGATTTCTGAGAAAGTCGGTTTGTTCTTCAAAAACTCGCGCGTTAAGCCATGGACCGCCACCGCTTCGGCGGGTACGTCACGTTCCGGGTTAATATATTGGTGATACGTACGGCCCGTCGGGATGAAGTTCATCACTTCGACGCAGCCAATCTCCACCAGCCGGTCGCCCGTCGCCGGGTCCATGCCCGTAGTTTCGGTATCGAGAATAATTTCAATCATGGTAACAACTTCTTTTTTCCCTCACCCTGCCCTCTCCCCGAGGGAGAGGGTTGCGCAGGCTTGGAGAGCGCAGCGAACCTAGCCGCAGCTGGGTGAGGGGGTATTTTGTAAGGGGCCACCCGGGCCCTTACCCTTTTTTGTGATAACGGTCTCCGTGACCTTTTGCAAAGCTTTTCTGGTATCGTCAAAACCGGTATCGGTAAAGACGATAAAATCCGCTTTCGCGCGCTTATCCGCATCCGGCATCTGGCGGGACAGGCGAAAGGCAAAATCATCCTCCGTCACGCCGGGGCGCGCCATGACACGGGCTTTCTGCACCTCCGCCGGGGCCGTGACACATATTGTATAATCGACGCGCTTTTCCGCCCCCGTTTCGAACAAGAGCGGGATATCCAGCACAGCCAGTGTCGTCCCCTTGGCCCGCTCTGCCGCTAAGAATTCGTCCTGCTTCTGCCGGACTAGCGGGTGGAGGATATCCTGCAGCCGGTCCCACAGCGCATTATCCTTACCCAAAATCTTGACCATAGCCCGGCGGTCAATCGCATCATTCTGCGCATCATAAGCCCCTGGAAACGCGGCGCGTACAGCTGCCACACCGTCCCCGCCCTTGGCCAGCAATTCATGTACGGCCTTATCCGAACAATGGACCGGATAGCCCGCATCACGCAACATATCCGCCGCCGTGCTTTTACCCATCCCGATCGATCCCGTTAATCCTATCACTATCATGGTGCCAGCTTTTCCTGCAGCAAATGTTCAAGGTCCGTCGTCACATCCGGCATCACGCCGAACCAGTGCGCAAAAGCCGGGCGGGCCTGATGCAGCAGCATCCCGAGACCCTCCACAACCACATTACCATGGGAAGCCGCATCCTGCAGCAACCTTGTGCGCGCGGGTACATAAACGATATCATTGACCAGCGTGGATTTATCCAGACCACTGACATCAAACGATAAATCCGGCTTTCCGGTCATGCCCAGCGATGTTGTATTCACCAGCAGGTTGAGGTTACAAGCACCCTTATCCCGCAACTCCCACGGCAGGGTTTCAATACCGAACTCCGCCGCCAGCGCCGCCGCGGTTTCCGCCGTCCGGTTAGTCAGGATAATGCGCGGCACGCCCACCGTCTGCAGCGCATGGATTACCGCCCGCGCAGCACCCCCCGCGCCGAGAACCAGCGCCGGACCGGCGGCAAAATCAAAGCCCGGCTGTGCCTGCCGGATATTATTCAGGAACCCGTCCGCATCCGTATTGGTCCCCCGCACCCGCCCGCCGCCATGGATCAGCGTATTGACCGCCCCGATTTTTTGTGCAGCAAAATCTACCTCATCACAAAGCTCTAAAATGGCTTGTTTGTGCGGTATTGTCACATTCAGACCCACATAGCCCGCAGCAAAAAGTGCCCGCACATCTTGCAACAAATTTGACGGCTCAATGGCCAGTGCCTCATACGATCCGCTTAAATTATATTGCTTGATCCAGTAAGAATGAATGGTCGGGGACAGGCTATGGCTTACTGGGAAGCCAATAACGCCGCATTTGATAAAATCACTCATAAGACGGCCCCACCCCGCAGCTTTGCAAAAATCCCAATAACGGGAATAACGGCATACCGAGCACCGTATAATAATCCCCCTCCACCCGGTCAAACAGCCACATTCCGGCGCCTTCCAGCGCGTACGACCCGACGCAGGTGGTTAGCTCATCCCCCGCCATACTCAGATAGTGCTGCAAAAACGCGTCATCAAAATCGCGCATGGTCAGGTGAGCTTCGTCCGCGCAGGCCCACAGAACATCCCCGTTACGCACCACACAAACAGCCGAGATGAGCGTATGGGTTTTGCCGCATAACCGCCGTAACGCTTGCGCGGCCTCGTCCTTTGTCTCGGCTTTCATAAAGATTTCGCCGTCAAAACAAAGGATCTGGTCCGATCCGATCACAAACGCATCCGGATAATGGGCGGCGATCGCCGCGGCCTTTTGCTGCGCCAGAAGTGCAGCAATTTTTGCAGGGGGCATCCCGTCCTGATCCGCCCGCCGCAACAGCAGTTCCTCATCCAGATTCGCCGGGTGGCAATCATAGCGCAAACCCGCTTGAATCAACATATTCTGCCGGGATTTGCTGCGGGAGGCGAGGATCAGGGGCGCGCTCATTCCGAAGGCTCCACCGGCTTGGTTGACCGCCGTTTCTGCAGCAAAAGCTGGATCTCCGCCGCGGTTTCTTCCACCGACCGGCGGGTGACATCGATTACCGGCCAGCCTTGTTTCGTAAAAAAGCGCCGCGCATCGCGTATCTCCTGCTCCACCTTCTCGGGGTCGAGATAGGCGCTGTTCTTATGGTGGACATCCTTCTCATCGGCTTTAAGGCGCGTCCGCCGGACGGAGATCAGGCGGTCGGTTGATTCCGTCAAAGCCACCACCATCGGCCCTTTGAGGGCCAAAACCTTCTCCGGAAACGGCACGCCGGGGACAAATGGTACATTCGCCGCCATAATCCCCCGCCGCGCCAGGAAGATACAGGTCGGGGTTTTAGACGTACGGGAGACGCCGGTGACGATCACTTCCGCCTCCTCAATCCCGTCCAGCGTTTGCCCGTCATCGAAGGACAGGGCAAAATCCATCGCATCAATCCGGTGGAAATACGCCTCGTCCAGCGCATGCTGCAGCCCCGGAATCCCCTTGCTGGGCAGGTTCAGATAATGCGACATACTGCGGATCAGCGGGTCAAGTACAGGCATACAGGGGACTTTCAGCTCCTTGCACACCTTTTGCAGCTTCTTGCGCTGCGACTCCTCCACCAATGTAAACAGCACAGGCCCCGGCTCAGCGCGGATTTCGGCAATCACCCGATCAAGCTGCTTTTCCGTACGCACCATCGGCCAGAACCGCTCGACGGGATCGATCCCGTCAAACTGTGACAAGCAGGCCTGCGACAATCCCTGCAACGTCGTCCCCGTCGCATCGGATATAAGATGTATATAAAAATGCCGCACAGGCGCATCAGAAACCGGCTTATTAATCATAAAATCATCATAACAAGCCCCCCGATATCCCACAAGCCACCTTCACACCCCATAATCTTCCCCCCTACCTTCCGGGAGAGGGGCGGGGAGAGGGTGACTTCCTTTCAAACCCCCCTGCTTCCCCTTGTCATTCTGAGCGACAACGAAGAATCCCCATCCTTAACCATCCACGGGACATTGATTAATGAAAAGTCACGGATAAACACCAATCTAAAAATTTGTATCCATCCGTAGTTGAAAAACCTTCTCCCTCAAACCAATTCCCGCTTGCCCAAATCTGCATTAATCCCCTATCATAATGCAGAGAATTCACTCAAGGACATAACCCTATGCCCCGCCCGTCCCTCAAACCCGCCCTCTACACTACCACCGCCCTCATCGGCGCGGCGATGATCGGCGTGTCTGTGGCGGGTCCCGCACAAGCCGCCCCCGTCATTATCGACAGCGGTAACAGCCCCTCTCCTAGAATTATATTGCAGAACTCTGACACTGTTACCGTGACCGGTACAGGTGTAATTTCAGGATCTTCAACGGGCATTCGAGGCACTGGCGGCGTCATCGCCACATCCATTACCAATGCCGGGACCATCACCGGCAGCGGTGCAATCTATTTTTTCAATGGCACATTAACGGGCGGTCTCCGCAATAGCGGAACGATTGACGCAAGCACTCGTGGAATTTCTTTAAGCAATAACAGCCTTCTATCCGGCGGCCTGACCAATAGCGGCAGAATCAATGGCTCCACCACCTATGGAATCTCTCTGTTCAACAGCACACTGTCTGGTGGCATGACAAATAGTGGCACGATTAGTGGGGGCAGCGTCGGGTATCTGCAAAACAACACTACCCTGTCTGGTGGCCTGACCAATAGTGGTATAATCGTTGGTTTTTTGGGCATCGCCCAATCTGGTGGCAGCTTGTCCTCTATCCTTAACCTTACGGGCGGAACCATTGACGGCACGGGCGGGGGTAATATCGCCGTTTCATTAGCCGGCCTTACCAGCGCGACAAACATCACTCTCTCCGGTGGTCGTGTGATGGGGCATATTATTGATGCGGCACCTGCGGGTGGGTTTTCGCGTGTGATTGTGAACGGTGCGTTTGCATCGGAGGGGAATTTCACCGTTTCTGATTTCGATGTCGCATCCGGCGGTTCCATGACCCTTGCCGGTACCAACGCGATCAACAGCCGCGGGACATTAAGCGTCGACGGCCATTTCGTCCGTGCCGGCACGTCCACCATCAATCTCAACAACACCGGCAACCTTGTCATCAACAACACTGGTACACTCGAAATCCGTGGCAACGGCGTTGGCCTCAGCAATGGTGGCCTGACCATGAACGGTACATTGGTCGTGGCATCGACCGGTATACTGAGCGGCTTCCAACTCAGTAACCAGACCGCTGTTTCAATTAAAAACAGCGGTACGATGGATGGCTTGTACGGGTTTAATCTGCAGAACAACTCTACCCTGACTGGAGGCTTGACCAATAGCGGTACGATGCATGGGGGAAGCTCCGGGGGAGGAATGTATCTTAACAGTGCGTCCAGCCTTACCGGCGGTCTTACCAACAGCGGCACGATTAGCGGACAGAGCTACGGTATTACTCTATTCAACACCTCTCTCCTTGCCGGCGGCCTAACCAATAGCGGTAGCATTGATGGCGTGTACGGGATTCGTCTGCTGAGCAGCTCTACCCTCACCGGTGGCCTGACCAATAGTGGTACGATTGCTGGGGGCACCAACGGGATTTTTCTGGCCAACGCCAGCCTCACCAACGGCTTGACCAATAGCGGTACGATTGAAGGCACCACTATCGGTATCCTGATTAGTAACGGTGCCAGCCTTTCCGGGGGTCTTACAAACAGCGGGCTGATCCGCGGAAACGGTATAACCAGCACAAGCACAAGTGGTGTTTTAGGTTATGGCCTGCGTTTTCTAGATTCCACAATCACGGGCGGTATCACCAACAGCGGTACTATTACAACCTTGTTCGGCGGCATCGGCGCTTTACTTGACAACAGCACCCTAACCGGCGGTCTTACCAATATTGGACGTATCGAGTATTTAAGAATAGACAGCACAAGTTTGATTAACGGCACTATTACCAATAGTGGAACCATAAATCGCTTCGAAAATGATGGTTCTATAACAGGGCGCGTTGATAATAGCGGCACC
>Ga0247843_1006679_pt1 | contig 14835 bp, 12 predicted proteins | sample LaCruzMarch2017__FD_192420 | JGI IMG/M metagenome (GOLD analysis project Ga0247843, IMG submission 192420) | Freshwater microbial communities from meromictic Lake La Cruz, Castile-La Mancha, Spain - LaCruzMarch2017_8m | ecosystem: Environmental > Aquatic > Freshwater > Lake | place: Spain...
GTTCGAGCCCAAGCTGATCGAGGGCAAGGCCATCCAGCTTCACCCGCTGGTCTGCGCCGCGTTCAACGCCGACTTCGACGGCGACCAGATGGCCGTGCACGTCCCGCTGAGCCTTGAGGCCCAGCTGGAAGCCCGCGTCCTGATGATGTCGACCAACAACATCCTGTCGCCCGCCAACGGCAAGCCGATCATCGTGCCGTCGCAGGACATCGTCCTCGGCCTGTACTACCTGTCGCTGGTCAAGGACGGTGAGCCGGGCGAGGGCAAGCTGTTCGCCAACATCGGCGAGATCGACGCGGCCCTGGATGCCGGCGTCGTGACCCTGCACACCCGCATCAAGGCGCGCTGGACCGAGCAGGACAAGGACGGCAACGTCGTGACCAGGGTCATCGACTCGACGCCGGGCCGGATGAAGCTGGGGGCCCTGCTGCCGCAGAACCCGAACATCGGCTACCGCCTGCTCGAGAAGAACCTGACCAAGAAGGAGATCGGCAACCTGATCGATCAGGTCTATCGCCACTGCGGTCAGAAGGCGACGGTCATCTTCGCCGACCAGATGATGGGCCTGGGCTTCCGCGAGGCGGCCAAGGCGGGCATCTCGTTCGGCAAGGACGACATCGTCATTCCCAAGAAGAAGGGCGAGATCGTCGATGCGACCCGCACCCTGGTCGAGGAGTACGAGCAGCAGTACGCCGACGGCCTGATCACCAAGGGCGAGAAGTACAACAAGGTCGTCGACGCCTGGGCCAAGGCCACCGATCGCGTGGCCGACGAAATGATGGGCGAGATCGCGCAACCGCGCGTGCTGGCTTCCGGCCGGACCGCCGAGATCAACTCGGTCTATATGATGGCCAACTCGGGTGCCCGTGGCTCGCAGGCCCAGATGAAGCAGCTGGGCGGCATGCGCGGCCTGATGGCCAAGCCGTCCGGCGAGATCATCGAGACGCCGATCGTGTCGAACTTCAAGGAGGGCCTGACCGTCCTTGAATACTTCAACTCGACCCACGGCGCCCGCAAGGGCCTGGCCGACACCGCGCTGAAGACCGCCAACTCGGGCTATCTGACCCGCCGTCTGGTCGACGTGGCGCAGGACTCGATCGTGACCGAGGACGACTGCGGCTCGACGCGCGGCATCACGCTGCGCGCCGTGGTCGAAGGCGGTGACGTGCTGGTCTCGCTGGGTCAGAGGGTTCTGGGTCGCTATGCGGCCGAGGACATCAAGGAACCAGGTACCGACACCGTCCTGTTCCCCGCCGACACCTACCTCCAGGAAGAGGAGGTCGAGGTCATCGACAATGCGGGCGTCCAGTCGGTCAAGGTCCGTTCGGCCCTGACCTGCGAGGCGGAAGCCGGCATCTGCTCCTACTGCTACGGGCGGGATCTGGCGCGCGGCACCAACGTCAACATGGGCGAGGCCGTCGGCGTCATCGCGGCCCAGTCGATCGGCGAGCCGGGCACCCAGCTGACGATGCGGACCTTCCACATCGGCGGCACGGCCCAGGTGGCGGAGACCAGCTTCTATGAGGCGACCAACGCCGGCACGATCCGCATCGTCGGACCGACCGTCACGGCCGCGCACGGCGACCTGGTGTCCATGAGCCGCAACGTTGTCATCACGATCCTCGTCGACGGCAAGGACCGCGAATCCTACAAGGCTCCCTACGGCGCGCGCATCCGCGTCAAGGAAGGCGAGACGGTCAAGAAGAACCAGCGCCTGGCCGAGTGGGACCCCTACACCACGCCGATCATCACCGAAGTGGGCGGTATCGTCCGCTTCGAGGATCTGGCCGAGGGTCTGTCGTTCCGCGAGGAGACCGACGAGGCGACGGGCATCGCCCAGCGTGTCGTCATCGACTGGCGGGCGTCGCCGCGCGGTTCGGACCTGCGTCCGGCCATGGGCATCACCCTGTCGGACGCCTATGCCAAGCTGGCCTCGGGCTCTGACGCCCGGTACCTGTTGCCGGTGGGGGCCATTTTGTCAGTCGCCAACGGCGATGCGGTCAAGCCCGGCGAAATCCTGGCCCGTATCCCGACCGAGGGCGCCAAGACGCGCGACATCACCGGCGGTCTGCCGCGGGTGGCCGAGCTGTTCGAGGCCCGTCGTCCCAAGGATTGCGCGGTCATTGCCGAGATGGACGGTCGCGTCGAATTCGGTCGCGACTACAAGAACAAGCGCCGCATCAAGATCACCCCCGAGCCGGACGCGGACGGCAACCAGGGCGAGGCGGTCGAGTTCCTGATCCCCAAGGGCAAGCATATCTCCGTCCACGACGGCGATCTGATCCAGAAGGGCGACTACATCATCGACGGCAATCCCGATCCGCACGATCTTCTGCGTATTCAAGGGGTTGAGGCGCTTGCCGAATATCTCGTGAACGAAGTGCAGGAGGTCTATCGACTGCAGGGCGTGCCGATCAACGACAAGCACATCGAGGTGATCGTTCGCCAGATGCTGCAGAAGGTCGAGATCCTGGATTCGGGTGAGACCACCCTGATCAAGGGCGACACCGTCGAGATCGCCGAGGCCGTGGCCGAGAACGAGAAGGTCGAGAAGCGTGGCGGCCGCCCGGCCACGACGCAGCCCGTCCTGCTCGGCATCACCAAGGCGTCCCTGCAGACCCGCAGCTTCATCTCGGCGGCGTCCTTCCAGGAGACCACCCGCGTCCTCACCGACGCCTCGGTCAATGGCAAGAAGGACACGCTGGAAGGGCTGAAGGAGAACGTCATCGTGGGCCGCCTGATCCCGGCGGGCACGGGGGCCTATCTGCGGGCCCTGCAGAAGATCGCCAACGAACGCGACGCGGTCCTGACCTCGACGCGCGAGGCGGCGGTCGAGCCTCTGCCGGCCGAACTGCAGCTGGAGCTCGCCGAGAGCGAGTGATCGCGTCCCGGCTCTCCGCTTCGCTGCGGCCGGGATGACAAGGATGAAGGGCGGTTCCGGCGACGGGGCCGCCCTTTCGTCTTGGCCGGGCTCTGCGGCGTTCCTTCGCTTCACAGTCGGCGAGAACCCGCTACGGTCCCGGGGCGGACGACCGGGAGATGACGATGCGGAGACGGACCTTTCTGACCAGCCTGCCGGCCGGGGCCCTGGCCGCGGGTGCGGTCACCGGGGCGCAGCCGGCGGGAGCCCGGGCGTCCGGGACGATGCAGGCGGCCCCGCGAGCCTATCCCTATGCCGGCGTCGGGCCGGGCGACCGGATCATGGGCGCGCCGTTTGCGGGCCGGTCAACGGTCTGGGGCACGCAGGGCGCGGCCGCGACGGCCCATCCCGCGGCCACCCTGATCGGCATCGATACCCTCAGGCGCGGCGGCTCGGCCATCGACGCCGCGATCGCCATCAATGCGGCCCTTGGTTTTCTGGAGCCCACGGCGAACGGGATCGGCGGCGACGCCTTCTGTCTGATGTGGGATCCGGCGCAGGGCCGGGTCGTCGGCCTGAACGGTTCAGGTGCCAGCCCACGCGGCCTGTCGCTGGAGACTGCGCGGTCGAAGGCGGGCGCGGATGGGTATCTGCCGCGCTATGGGGCCGTGACGGTCAACGTGCCCGGTACGGTCGATGCCTGGTGGAGCGCGCACCAACGCTACGGCAAGCTGCCTTGGCGCGAGGTCCTGCTGCCGGTCGCCGAGATGTGCGAGCAGGGCGTGCCGATGCCGCAGCTGATCGCCTGGTATCTTGAGCGGAACATGGCCGGGTTCGACCGGTCGGCCGGGATCATCGAGGACAACGACAACAGAAAGCGCGTCTATGCGCCGGACGGCCGCACGCCCCGGTCCGGCGAGGTCTTCGCCAATCCCGACCTCGGGCGGACCTACCGGATGATCGCCGAGGGCGGCCGCGATGCCTTCTACGACGGGCCGCTGGCGGACCGGATGCAGGCCTATTTCCGGCGCATCGGCGGGTGGATGACGCGGGCCGACCTCACGGCGCACCGGACAGAATGGGTCGAGCCGGTGATGACGACCTATCGCGGGGTGGAGGTCTACAGCCTGGGGCCGAACACCCAGGGCCTGTCGACGAACCAGATCCTGAACGTTTGCGAGCGGTTCGACCTGGCGGGCATGGGGTTCCAGTCGGCCGCGTCGATCCATGTGCAGGCCGAGGCCAAGCGGCTGGCCTTCGAGGACCGGGCGAAATGGTTTGCCGATCCCGCCTTCGCGCAAACGCCCGTCGCCTATCTGAATTCCAGGGCCTATGCGGCGGAGCGGGCGGCGCTGATCCGGCCGGACCGGGTGATGGATCGCGTCATGCCCGGCGATGCGCCGACCCAGGGCGACACCACCTATTTCAGTGTGGCCGACAAGGACGGCATGATGGTCAGCTGGATCCAGTCCAACTACCGCGGCATGGGGTCGGGGCTGGTGCCGGACGGCGTGGACGGGCGCACGCTGGGCTTCATGTTTCAGGATCGCGGCGAGCTGTTCGCGCTGCGTGATGGCCACCCCAACCTTTATGCGCCGGGCAAGCGGCCGTTCCACACCATCATCCCCGGCTTCGCCTGCAGGGACGGGCAGCCGTGGATGGCCTATGGCGTCATGGGCGGCGGAATGCAGCCCCAGGGGCAGGCGCAGATCGTCATCAACATGGTCGACTACGGCCTCGATCCGCAGGAGGCGGGAGACGCGCCCCGCTGGCAACATGAGGGATCGTCAGAGCCGACCGGGCATCCCGCGGAGGGCACCGGCGTGCTGCACCTGGAGACCGGCGTGCCGGAGGAGACCAAGGCACAACTTCGCGCCATGGGCTGGACCCTGGGCGGCCCCAATGGCGGCTTCGGCGGCTATCAGAACGTGGTGCGGCAGGTGAATGCACGCGGTCCCTGGACCTATGGCGCGGCGACCGAGATGCGCAAGGACGGGATCGCCCTCGCTTACTGACCGCGATCAGTCGGCGCGGGCCACCGCGTCCGGCTCCAGGGCATAGACCCGGGCGCAGTATTCGCAGGTGACGTGGATCTTGCCGTCGGGCTCGACCATGTCGGCGCGCTCTTCGGGGCTGAATGAGGCCAGGACGGTCTCGATCCGGTCGGCCGAGCAGCGGCATCGGGCCTTCAGGGACAGGGCGTCCTCCAGCCGCACGCCGTCCTCGTGGAACAGGCGGAACAGAAGGGTCTGCGGCGTGATGGTGGGATCGACCAGCTCGTCGTCGGCCAGGGTGTGGAACAGGGCGCGGGTGCGGTCCCAGACCTCCTCGGTCGAGCCGCGCGCCTCGTCGCCGGCGATCAGCTGGATGAGGGCACCACCCGCGCGCCACTCGGTGCCGGTATCGGTCGTGATGGCGCCGACGGCGAGGTGAACCTTGGTCGGGATCTGCTCGGACTGCTCGAAATAATGCTCGGCGGCCAGCGACAGGCTCTCACCCTCGATGGGGGTGATGCCCTGTGTGCGTTCGAAGTCCGGACCGCGGTCCAGGGTCATGACGAAGACGCCCTGGCCGAGCAGGCTGCGGGCTCCCGGACGGGCGAAGCCGGTCGAGGCGGCGGCGACCTCGGCCTCGTCGTAGCGGCAATAGCCCCGCAGGTGGCCCTCGGTGTCGTAGTCGGCCACGACATAGCGGACCGGCCCGTCACCCTGCGCCTGAACGATCAGGCGGCCTTCGAACTTCAGGCTGGAACCGACCAGGGCCGCGAGCGCGCAGGCCTCTCCCAGCAAGGCGGCGACCGGCTCGGGGTAGGCGTGGGCCGACAGGATGGTGTCGATAGCCTCGCCCAGCCGGACCAGGCGACCGCGCACGGGCCAGCCCTCGATCTGGAAGGCGGCAGCGAGGTCGTCGGTGGGCGCAGGGTGCGCCGTCGCGTGATCGGTCACGGCGGTTCCTTGGGAGACGGACAATCGATGAAGGGGGCAAGATAGGAAACCGCGCGGGCGATGGTAAGGCCCGGCGACGATCGCTATCTGTGCCCGGAACCCGCGCGTCGTCGCGCCCGTTTCCAGGATCCTGTTCCGTCGAGACCGCCATGCCGAAGATGCAGACCCTGAAGTCGCTGAAACACCAGTCCATCGTCGTCACCGGTGCGACCTCGGGGATTGGCCCGGCCACGGCACGGCGCGCGGCCAGGGCCGGAGCCTGCGTTTTCCTGATCGACCCTGACGAGGCGGCGCTGACCCGCCTGGTAGAGGCGCTTCAGAGAGAAGGGGCGCGGGCGGCCTGTGCCGCCGTGGATGTTGCCGACTACGACTCCCTGCAGGAGGCTGCGGACAAGTGCGTGCGGCTGTTCGGCGGGTTCGACACCTGGGTCAACATCGTCGGCCTTGCGATGCCGGGGTACCTGGACGAGACGGTGCCGGAGGACACCGACAGGATGTTCGACGCCATTTCTGACAGCCTGGTCAACGGATCGGCGATCGCCGCCGGGCACCTGAAGACCCGAGCCGGCGGCGGAACCATCGTCAATGTCGGGATCAGCCTGTCGGATATGCCCGCAGCGCTCATCGAAGCTCATGCGGCGTCCAGACTGACGGTGAAGACCTTTACCAACACCCTGCGGGCGCGGCTGGCGGAAGAGGGCGCACCGGTCGCGGTATCGCTGGTCAAGCCGGGCCCGGTCGTCGGGTCGACCGGTCGCCCTGGCGACACCATCCCGCGCAGGCCGCAGCCGGTCTATGCCACCCAGGTGGTCGCCGATGCGATCCTGTGGTGCGCCACCCATCCCGTCCGGGAGATCACGGTCGGGGGAGCGGGGCGGCTGATCGCCATGATGTATGCCGCCGCTCCCGGTTTGGCGGAACCTCTACTGTCCAGATTCGCTCCGGTGATGATGCGGGACCCGGACGCCGCCTGGCGTCCCGATGCAGACGGTCTTTACGAGCCGACCGAAGATGGGCTCGAAGAGGAGATACACTATCCCATGGTCCGGAATTTCAGCGCGCTGGCCGAGGTCAGAAAACATCCCGGGATCACGGCCGGAACCGTCAGCCTGGTCCTGCTGGCGGCCCTGGGCACGGTCCTGCTGACCCAGCGGACGGGTCCGCGCCGCTATGAGCAGCTGCGCAGCCGGATCGATCCGCGCGGCTGGATCGATGCCGAGGCCCTGCGTCACCGGTTCGAGGACATCTCGCGCGAGCTGAGCGAGCGGGCGGGCGACCTGGGCGAACGCGCCGGCGACTTTTCGGACGATGCCCGCCACGGGGCCCGCAAACTGTTGAGACGCGGTCAGCGCGCGGTCTCGGACAAGCAGCGTCGCAGATATGCCCGCGAGGCGCGGCACTATGCGGACCAGGCGGGCCGCTATGCCCGCGATCACGCGCGGGAAGGCGGAGCGCTTCTGGCGGTCGCGACCATCGCAGTCGCCATCGGCGCGGCAGCGCTGGAAAGTCGGCGTCCTGACAGCCGGGTTCGGCGCATCACGGGGCTCTAGCCTCCGCGACAAAGGCGTTGCTGCGAGTGCGAAGGTCGGCGCAGTGGAGGCGGATGAAGTTGTTTTTATGAGGCAAAGTCGAGGGTCGGCTTGTCTAACCCCATCTTTAGCCCCATTAGCTGCGTCGTCCGGTCCCCTTGCGTTCACGGTTGCCCCCTGAACGACGAAAACCCCGCCGCCGGGTTAGGGCGACGGGGCTAGTAAGTGGCAATAGGCGGTAATGGTCAGGTCCACGTATAAGGCGTTGGTCCGGTCCCGAGCGAGGGGTTCATCCGCTGCGCCGCCGTGCCGTCCCAATAGATCAGGTCTGACACGAAGTTCGGAGATTGCGACGCGCCTCCGTCCGTGGTCGTGAAGCCGTTCCGGTTCGTCGCCGGGAGGAAGCCCGACGCCCCCTGATCGACCTCATAATAGACCATCGAGCCAGCGGCCACGACGGCGTTAAAAGCCGCCTCCGTTGGCATAGCGTGCCGAACGAGCGTGCAGACGGAGGTGCTGTCCCAATTGTTTACCCAGGAGCTCCCGAAGCCATAGTCCACCGCCGCCGCTGCCGTGGTTCGAAACTTCTTGGGACTGCCGGAGGTTGCGGTTCCGCCCCACGTCGCGGCCCCATCAACGGCCTTGGTTGTGATGTGCGCCACGAAGTCGGCGTAGGATGGCCCGGATGGACCGCCGCTTCCGCCTCGTCGCGCCAGCCCCAATCCGAGACCCAGCATCAGCATTTCCGGCCGCGTGGTGATGCGCCCGACTTCGCCGTAGTCGTTGTAGGTGACGAGCAGGCAACCGCGCTGGGAGGTCAGCCCCTTGGACAGAGCATAGTCACTCGACGGTGACAGGCTTGGGTGCTGGCAAGGCAGCAGGCCGTTGTTCTCTTTGCCGTCGAGATGGTGGTAGTGGCCCGCGTGGGCGTAGGCATAGATCGCCTTCCCCCACATCTCGCGGAACAGGGCGGCAAACTTGCCCGACAGTTCGCTGAGTTTGGCCCCGTGGCCGTGGTGGAAGCAGAGCATCACTTTGCCGACGAGCAGGGCGTAGTAAGCCAGCCTCGACTGAACCACGGTCACGCGCGGCTCGTTCTCGTAGAGCCGCTTAAGCACCCGGCGCATCCAGATAGACGAGAACTCGTCGTGGTTGCCTTCCATCCACAGAACGGTGACCTGTTCATGCGTAGCGAGCCCCAGGTCGATGCTCTCGATTGCGACGTCCAGAACCGCGTCCACCATGTCGTCGGCGTCGCCGTCCGCCGGGATGATGTGTCTGCTCTTGGGCGTAACGGGCGTCTTGCTGTCATAGTGGCCTGCATCGCCGCCGAAGCACAGAACCAGGCGCTTTGCTTTCGGCGCGGAGTGCAGGGCGTGGGACACGCAGGCTCGGATTGTGCGCCTTGCGATCTCGATGTCCCAGCGCCCGGCGGGGTCATCCGAAACGGTTTTCTCGCCGATGTGCAGGTCAAACAGGCCGAGCATGTTGGTCAGGTCGTCGCGGCTCTTGGTTTGAGGCGGGGGTAGGGGTGCAAGCCTCTCGTAGTTGGCGAGGCGCGCATCGCACCGGTCCATGAAGTGCTCAATGTTCTCGGGCTCTGGGCTCTGACGCTCCCAGACCCGTTCGACGCCGCCCGGCCCGCGCTGGACGGTCACCTTGCCCATCCGGTAGCCGGGGGCGACGCCGTCATTCCAATGGCCGGGCGCGTGGCCGTGAAGCGCCGCCAGCTTGTCGAAGCTGCGAACCTGCTTGCTGATTGAGTCGTTCGCCATCCCCAAGGCGCGCTCTGCGGCCCGTCCGCTGCCGTGCGCTTCGACCGCTTTGACCGCGTTCCATTGGACGGCGGACGCCCATTCCGGCTTCTCGCCGGTAGCCGTGAAGGGCAGAGCCATCTAGAATATCCCGAAGCGACGCATGGGCGCCTGTCGTTCCCGCCAGCGGTCACCCAACTCGCGCTCGCTCAGAAGCGTCTGGACGGCCAAATCTCGGGCGGCGTCGCATTGGACCAGCCCGGCCCCGCGAAGGGCGTAGGCGGCCTCTAGATCGGCCTGTGTGGGCATGTCTGGCAGCACCGGGAGCGGGCAGGGCTCACTCGCCAGCCGGGGAAGCGTCAGACGGGGCGGGGCAACCGGGGAGGGGCCGGAGGTCACACAGGCTCCGGTCGTGAGCAGCAAGGCGAGAAGCCCTGTCACTCGGAAGGGGTTCGTTCGCATCTGTGGCGTTCCTTGCTTCGGCAACGGCTTCGGCGGTGATGGTGTTAACGTCGATGGTCAGACGGCCGGCGCTTTCGATGCGCGTGATCTGTTCGGCCTGCCCCTCGGATTCCAAGGACCGGGCGTAAGCGTCGCTTTGGGCAGTCTCGGCTTCCCGCTGCAGCCGTTCGATCTTGCGGGCCTTGAAGCCGAACAGGTCGGACAGGAACGACACGACCGCGATCAGGGCGATGATGCAGACGACCGCAGCGAAGGCCGTCCAGAGAAGGCGGGGGGAGGGCGTCACTGCTCATTCACAGAGGGTCGGCCATCCGGGCGCATCCGGATGACCTTGGCGGGGGGCAGGGGAACCGAGGCGGGCCACGTCATTGCGGACAGACGGTCGCGGGCTATACGGGTGATCGAAACTGCGTTGCCCTGGTTGCCGCCGAGAACGTGCAGATGGGTGTCGTCCTCCCCGACGTAGAAGCCGACATGGCCGCCGCCTGCGCGGGTGAACACGAGGATGCAGCCGGGGCGCGGGGCCTTGAGCGTCCTGCCCCACTTGCCCCATTCCGATGCGCGGACAGCGATGGCGGGCGGTTCGATCCCGACGTGCTGCATGACGTGGGCAGCGAAGGTTCCGCACCACGGGGTTTCGTCGTCCTTGACGGTGACGCCGAGCCTGCGGCCCAGCTTGGCGATCCAGCCCATGATGACGGGCGAATGGCGCGCACCGGGGATTTCCCGCACCCCGATCAGGGAGCGAGCGTAGGGCATCCAGTCCATGACAGGACTCCATGTTAGGGGTTGGGCGACTGCGCCTTGGCGATCTCGACGGACGCTGCGTCCTTTGAGCCCTTCCAGACCTCGATGCCCTTGGCGAGGAACAGTCCGCCAGCACCGGCCCAGATCGCGGCGAGAAGCAAAGCCCCGTCCGTGCCATCCGTGACCTTGAGGGCCACGATGACGCCGGAAGCTGCGGCTCCGCTGACGGCGATGAAGATAGACAGGGGTCTGGCGACCTCACCGACGAACCATGCGATGCGATCGAGGGTCATTCGGGGATCTTCCTGCGGCGGGGCATAACGGGTTCAGCCGGTGCGGGGTCTCTCATCCACCTGATGGCGCTGTTCAGGTCTTTGAACTGCTCCAGAAGGAAGCCCATCGTGGTCTTCACTTCGGCAACGGTCACCTTCAGCTCGTTCAGAGTGCCGATTTCGGCCTCCAACGCTGAGACCCGCAACGCCAGCCCGGCGACCGTGCCTTTCAGAACGCCGTAACCGACCGCAATCACGATCAGGTTCAGGCAGAGGGCGCTCCCTCCGAAGGCCAGGGCGATCCATGCACTTGCAGTCATATGGCGCTCCGGGCGTCAGATGTGTTAGGGGGAGGGATGCGCGATCCAATAGAGGGGCACTTCCGGGTGCTTGGCGACGAGGCCCGCAAGGAGCCCATCTTCCACATGCCGAACCTGTTGCGGTTCGTGGGAGGCATCGCCGCCGCTATGGCTATCGGTTGGTGCCTGCGGTGGGTCGTGAAGGCGCTATTCGGATACGGCTGATCGTCCGGAACCGATCGCCCCGACCGGAGCGCGACCGCCCCCAAACAGGCCGACACGACGACCGCCGCGTTGCAGCATCTGGCGCAACACGTCTTGATCAGTGACGGCCCGGCCTAGCAGTTCGTTCAGGTTGTCGTTCTGCAGGACGGAGTTGCGGCGACCAATCGCCCGACTGCCCGCACGGAGAGCTGCCCGCCCCGCGACCAGCGGAATGCCCGTCAGCGTGGTTTGGGAGAGTTGAGCGACGGCCTGCTGTTCCGGTTGCCCGCCAAGGCGCTGCATGGTCGCTAGACGCCGTGCCGTGCTGGAGTTTCCGATGATGCCTTGTCCGGCGTTCGCCATCGCGACTTCGGCCTCGGCAGCGTTCATGAACCGCGTGAAGGCCTGCTCATCAGGGAAGGCGAGACGCACCCGGTCGCCAAACTCTTGGGTCCGCAGAAGATCCCGCATCGCGCCGACCTCACCGCGAGAGGTGCGGGCGCGGGCGACGATGGCCTCGGCAATGCCCTTGCGGAACATGTCCTTGGCCGTGTCGCTCATATCGGCGAACCTGCCCCGCAGGACTTCGGCGGACATGCCGTCTGCGGACGGGTCGTCGGCATTGCGGAAGACGCGCCGGCCGAGTTCTAGGGCCTCGATCTGGCTGGACTCGTCGCCGTAGCGGGTCAGCCAGTTATCGTAGGCCCCGACCTGTGTGCGGGCATCCGTGCGGACGGCCTTGCCGATATCGCCGAGAAGCTGGCCCACGCCGCCGTTTCCGCCGCGCCACGCATCCGTTGAGGCGTCGAGCAGGGCGCGCGAGACATCCTGCGCCGTTCGCACGTCAAGCGAAATGTTGGGGGCCACGTCGCTGCCGAGGGCGGCGATGACGGGACGAAGGCGCTCGGCCTGGGCTCGGGCAAGCGGGTCCGGCGAGTTCGCACGGAGCGACAGCTGGGTCTCCAGAGCCTGCCGGGCATAGTCCGACCGGAGGGCGTTGACCGCCGTTTTGTTCGGTTGGTATTGCTGCGGCCCGATCTGGTCGATGACCCGTCCGGCGGCTTGGCGGCGCTGCTCGATCGAGTTGTTCAGGGTGGCGAAATAGTTTCCCTCGCCGCCGACTTCGCTGCCGATCCGCGACATGATGCGATCAGGCGCAGCCCCACGTTGGGCATCCACGGCCTGCCGCACGATCCGCCCGCCGGGTCCGGTCGTTGCGACCAAGGCCTCGGCCACAGGCGCGAGAACTCCATCTTGCGCGTTGAAGGGAAGGGAGCCGGCCGGAGCGCCGTTCAGGGACGACAGAAGGTCGTTGGGATCGACGCGGTTGGCACGAAGCTCGCGGCTGATCACGTCGCTGACCCGGCGTTCCGGACCCCGCAGGTCTGAGCGCCCCATCAGCCCGCGCACGCCAGCCTGCCCGGCGTCGAATGCGCCAGCGGTGCCGAGCGAGATCAGGCCGCCAATGCCGCCCCCAACAAGGCGATCGACAGCCCCGCCTTCGGCATCGGCCGCGCCGTATCCCACACCCGTTGCACCGGCCGCTGCATAGTTCGCCACGCGTCCCGGCTGCACAAACGCCCGCGACGTGCGAAGGAAGTTCTGGGCGCCCTGCGCGACCCCGGCTGCGCGGGCCGGTGCGAAGGCAAAGCCGCCGAGGGTTTGGCCGGCGAAGGATTGGACCGGGTTCTCGCGTGAGAACCGGGCCTGATCGTTCCGGGCGACATCGGTAGCCGCGCGGGCACGCTCTGCGGCGGAGACCTCGATGTCCCGACCCATCAGGCGGCGGCCCAGGTTCCCGGCGCCCTGCGACAGATACCCAACGGCCCCTGCCATCTCGTCGTTGAGCGGTGCAGTGAACTGCGTCGCCATGTTCTCGCCCACGCCGCTGTCACGAAGCAGCTTGGACCGCAGTTCTTCCTGCTGGCGCGCCATCTGATAGCCGGGCGACAGGCTGGGGGCATTGCGTTCGATGGTAGCGACCGTGCGGGCCCAGACGTTGCTCTGGGGGTCGATCTCGTAGCCTTGAGCACGCAGGCTTTCGGGGGTGTCGGTCGGGGTGAGGTCTTGCCTGTCCACGACGACGTAGTTCGCCGTTTCCGGCTGCGCGACCATCGCCCGAGCCTGTTCAGGCGAGTAGCCCTGACGGATCAGCGACGCCAGTTCCTCATCATCGGTAATGCCGAGGTCGTTGATCTGGGGGGGCGCAGAAGCGGCCTGCATGGGCTGCGGACGCAGAGATGCCTGCCGGGCCTGCGGAGGGGCTGCACGGGCCGGATTTTGGGCTTGCGGAGGCGCGAAGCTGAGACCGGCTGGAAGCGGGGGCGCACCACCCGCTTGAGGGGGCGTGAAGCTGAGGCCGGGAGGCAGGGGTGGGGTCTGCTGATAGATCACTCGCGCACCCATTGACCATTGCGGACGACGTAGCGGTTGCCGCTGGCATCATAAGCGACCTGACCGCCTGCGCCGCCTTGCGGAGCCTGCTGCCCCTGTCCGCCCATTTGAGCTTCAAAGTCGGCCGTGCGGCGGTTGGCGAATGCCAAGCCTTGGTCGATGGTCGCCATCAGGCTTTCGGAGTTCTGGCCGATGTTGCCCGCCGTGATCTGTTCCAGCAGTTGAATGTCGGCGTTCGACGGGTTGGCCCCGAGCGTCTTCGCCATGCCGACGCGGAGACGGCCCGACATGTTGCGATAGGCCTCCGTCGCAGCGACCCGGCGCTGGGCGTCACGGTTTCCGGCAGCAGCAGCCGCCCGGGCGACCTGAAGCTGCACATCAGCCCCCAGACCTGTAATCACGTCACCCGAGGCCAGCGATTGGCGCATCTGGTTCAGCGTCGGGATCACTTCGCGCTGGTTGGTGTCGTATGACGAGCGGAGTTCGGTCTGGACCGGGTTCGGGGCAGTCGGTGCCGAGTTCCGGCCGAGCTGTTGCACGTCTCCATACGGGCTGACGCCGATGGCCTCCACGCCCGCACCCATAGTCGCGATCTGAGGACGCTCTGCCGTGATCCGGCCGGTCTCTGCCCCGTATCGAGCGGTGTCTTCGGCGAAGGTCGAGCCGCGCGGCTGGCTGTAGGAGGTCTGCCCCGTCATCGGATCGAACGTGCCGAAACGATCATCGAAGCGATCGGTCACAGGTGCACCCGCAACGGTCTGGCTTCCGCGCGTGCGGATGGAGCCTTCCGACAGCGTCTCATCCTTGAACTGCGAGGCGAAGGATTGGCCGGCGCTTTCCGGGTTAAGCTGGATCGCAAGCCGCTGTTCCAGGGGCAGGGCGCGCGTCATCTCGTCCATGCGCTGGGCCTGCACTCCCGGTGCGAAGCGGTTGGCGACCTCGGGGTTCAGCAGGCGAGCCTCGCTGATCGCCGCCATCTGCTGTTCCGTGGTCGGCGCTGCTCCGGTTCCCGATCCATTCGGACCATCGGCGGGCGAGAGTTGCGCCCGGAGGCGGTCTTCCACCTGACGGGCGGCTGCGGCTTGTTGCTCTGCCGCAGCGCGTGCTCGGGCCTCGTCGCGGGCATCGGTGCCGTTGATGAGCGTCTGAAGCGCGCCCCATTCATCAGGCGCACCGGAACCGCCGAACAAGCTGCGGCGACGCGGACGAGATGGGGCGGGGGCGCTTTGCTGAACTGGAGGCAAAGCCGCCGCTTGGCGGGCGTATCCTGAAAAGAGGCTCATCAACCCATCCCAAATCCAGCAGCCCGCGACCACGTTAGCGGCGACAGGAAGTTAGCTACGTTGAAACCGGACTGCGTCTGCGTGTT
>Ga0247843_1006680_pt1 | contig 14835 bp, 17 predicted proteins | sample LaCruzMarch2017__FD_192420 | JGI IMG/M metagenome (GOLD analysis project Ga0247843, IMG submission 192420) | Freshwater microbial communities from meromictic Lake La Cruz, Castile-La Mancha, Spain - LaCruzMarch2017_8m | ecosystem: Environmental > Aquatic > Freshwater > Lake | place: Spain...
GATTGACCCGCCTGTCAGACTGACCCACGAGCGCGACCACTGGGCAACACAAATTGTGCTCTTGCGCACCGACGAAAATGGCTTTGTGATTCATCGACTCGAAGGCGATCTAATGGAACACTTTCCAGACGATCAATCCTACGACGTCGTCCGCCCCCGCGCCTTTGGTCTAAAAGCAGACAGCCCGCTCACCATCGCCACCTCACAAACAGCGACAGTCTTTGACGAGGGTGATCGCATCGTCATGAAGGGCGATGCGGTATTACTTAGGCTAGCGGACGAGAAACGTCAGCCTCTGAACTTTCGTAGCGATGAAGTGACCCTGTTGATCAAAAAAGACCTCGCCTACACCGACCTGCCTGCCATCGCCACCAGTGGGCGCTCGCGCATGAGTGGGACGGGCATGCGCTATAACAATGCCACACAGCAACTAGACGTGTTTAAATCAACTGATGTTGAAATTGCACCAAAAGACACAACCGACAACTCTGAACCCGCTGCGACACGGCCCAAACGATGATGATTGATCTGTACTCTCACCGCTCGATTCGCTTGTTGTTAGCGTTTAGCTTGTGCGCACTGCTAGGCGTGGCTCAGGCTCAAAAAAAGCCCTCTTCAACCGCAGCCGTGGCGCCACAAGAAGAGCCCATGACAACAATTTTGTCAGACACTTTACATTTTGACGATACCAAGCGAGAAAGCACGTTTACCGGCAACGTTGTCATGACGCGCGGGCTGATGACGATGAATGCAGACAAACTGAATCTGCGCGAAGATCCTGAAGGCTTTCAATACGGCACCGGCACAGTCAAGCCTGGCAAACGAGTGTTAATTCGGCAAGCACGCCCCGAAGTCTACGAAGTTCTTGAGGGCGTTGGCGTACGCGCAGAGTACAACGGTAAAACCGAAACCTTTGACTTGATCGGTCAGGCGATCGTGACACGCTATATTTGTGGTCAGCACTTTGACACTGTCAGCGGCGAGCGCGTGCGCTATAGCCAAAAAACCGATGTCTACGAAGCGTTTTCTGGTCCAGACTCAGCCAATAGCGGCGGACGGGTGCGTTCGGTCGCGCAACCTCGTGCACGAGCCGATGCAGCCGTTGCAGAATGCAAGGCGAAAGAGGCTGGCCTACCCGCGGCGGCCCCAAGCACTGCCCCTGCTAAACCAGCAGCCCCTGCGGCGGGTGCGCGACGTCAACCTGCGGCGCCTGCTCGTCCTTAAATTCTGGTCACATGCAAACAACCAACGAAGTCGGCTCAACCACCTCCTCTGAACAACTCACTCCGGGGCGCCTGAGCGCCACGGGTTTGCGCAAGTCGTATGGCGGGCGTATGGTTGTGCAAGACGTTTCGCTCTCGGTCAATAGCGGCGAAGTCGTCGGCCTGCTTGGTCCAAACGGCGCTGGCAAAACCACCAGTTTTTATATGATCGTTGGTCTGGTTGCAGCCGACGCTGGCCGCATCGAGATCGACGAAACTCCCATCAGCAGCATGCCGATTCATCAGCGTGCGCGTCGTGGCGTGTCCTACCTTCCACAAGACGCCTCTGTGTTCAGGCGCCTGACTGTCGAAGAAAACATTCGTGCCGTGCTTGAGCTTCAAATTGATCACGACGGAAAAAAGTTTTCAAAGGCAATGATCGAACAGCAGCTCGACTCGCTGCTCGAAGAGCTTCAAATTACCCACATCCGACGTAACAGTGCGCTCTCGCTTTCGGGGGGCGAACGACGCCGGGTTGAGATCTCGCGCGCGCTGGCCACACGCCCACGCTTTATTTTGCTCGACGAACCGTTCGCCGGCGTTGACCCTATCGCAGTGATCGAAATCCAGCGAATCGTACGCTTTCTGAAAAGCCGAGGGATCGGCGTCTTAATTACCGATCACAACGTGCGCGAAACCTTGGGCATTTGTGACCGCGCCTACATTATCAGCGAAGGTAAAGTCCTGACCACTGGCAAGCCCGGGGACATCATCAACGACGCCTCGGTACGCAAGGTTTACTTAGGCGAGCATTTCAAGATGTAACTGCCTTTTCAGGCCAGAGCTTGCGTAAACTCAACTTTGCCAAAAATATATGTCATCAACGTGACATAAATAGGTCTTTTGCTCTTGATTTCTAGGGCGATCTGACTAAACTTAAAACTGTTATCCACTCAAACACGAGGTCAGCCTAGACGTCCTTTTCGCGCATCCGCGCACCCCTTCACTTTTTTGGAGAGTACGCTATGAACCTAAGCATTATTGGTCACCACTTAGACGTTACCCCTGCAATACGTGAATACATCCACAGCAAAACCGCACGCGTTCTGCGTCATTTTGATCACGTGATTGATATCCAAGTCATGCTCTCGATCGAGCCCTTAAAACACCGAGCCGAAATCACGCTTCATGTCCGTGGCAAAGACATTCACTGCGAAGCCTTGGCTGATAATCTTTATGCCGCAATCGACTTACTCGTCGACAAAATTGATCGCAAGATTATTCAACATAAAGATCGCACCCAAAACCACCATCACATCGCAGCCAAGCGTCAGCTATTTGAAACGGTATAAGTTCTAACTTTTAGCGGCACTCAGCTCAACGGCCCCCAAGTCAATGCGTTGCAACTTGGGGGCAAGCTTTTTCAGCGCCCCGACAGCCCCGCCAAATCGACGGGTTGGCCGATAGGCTTGACTGAACAAGCCTGCCAAACTGACGCTCACACTGCAAATACCGCGTCATATAATCAATTCATGAAACTTTTATCACGCATCTTGCCGGTCGAAAATATTGTGCTTGAACTGGCGATCACCAGTAAAAAGCGGGTATTCGAACAAGCCGGTCTTTTGTTTGAAAACAGACACGGGCTTGAGCGCGCCGCAGTCTACGAAAGTTTGTTTTCTCGCGAGCGCCTGGGCTCAACAGGGCTGGGGGCTGGCATTGCCGTGCCGCACGGGCGAGTCAAAGGGTTGAATCACTCGGTGGCGGCTTTTTTTAGGCTAGCCAACCCAATCGCCTTTGAGGCTCCAGACGGGTTACCAGTGAATCAGCTGCTTTTTTTGCTAGCGCCAGACAGCGCCGCGCAACAACATCTAGATATACTAGCCGAGGTCGCACAATTATTTTCAGACGACAGCTTTCGTCTGGCCTTGGCGCACGAAACCGATATCACTGTGGTGCACCGACTGCTCACGACAGGCTTGGTCTAAACACCGACCGGTACACTCGCTTAATCCCACGGAGCCGCTATGCTGACGGTGCAAGATTTAGTAAACGACAATATTGAAGACATTTCCTTCAATTGGGTGGCTGGTCAGTCTGCCGCCGATCGTCGCATCCCCGACAACGGCATGGCCGCGGCCGATCTGATCGGTCATTTAAACTTGATCCACCCTTCGCGCATTCAAGTGTTCGGTCGCGAAGAAATGGCTTATTACACGCGCTTTGATACACGACGACGCGTCCATCACCTTGAAGAGCTCTTGGCGGGCGGTGTTCCTGCGATTCTGATTGCGGATGGCTTAACAGCGACAGACGACCTGATCCAAGAATGTGACCGCAATCATGTTCCCTTACTCACGACCACCGAACACGCCGCGCAACTCATCGACTTACTGCGAATTTATCTCAGTCGTCGCCTGGCACCCGTCACGACCGTTCATGGTGTATTCATGGATGTTCTTGGTTTAGGTGTGTTGATTACCGGTGAATCTGGCTTAGGCAAAAGCGAATTAGCGCTTGAGTTGATTTCACGTGGCCACGGCTTAGTCGCCGATGACGCGGTCGAGCTCTCACGCACGTCTCCCCACGTGATTGACGGGCACTGTCCAGCACTACTCCAGAATATGCTTGAAGTGCGGGGACTAGGACTGCTCAACATCCGAACGATTTTTGGCGAGACCTCAGTGCGTCGCAAAATGAAACTCAAGCTAATCGTGCACCTGGTTCGCGCCACAGCGCAAGATAAATTTGAGCGCCTGCCACTCCAAGACATGACCCAAGAAATGCTCGGGTGTCCGATTCGTAAAGTCATGCTGCAGGTCGCTGCCGGTCGCAATTTAGCTGTACTCGTCGAGGCGGCAGTGCGCAACACTATTCTGAAATTGCGCGGGATTGACACCCTGACTGAGTTCATGGAACGCCAAGCCGCAGCCATTGCACAAGGCAACACTTAAATGGGTGCGCTCAACGTTGTCTTAATTACAGGCATCTCGGGCTCTGGCAAATCGGTGGCGCTGCGCATGCTTGAAGATGCAGACTACACCTGTGTCGACAATCTACCTGTGCGGTTCCTGCACGAATTTATTACGTCACGTCGCGAAAATGCTGGCGAGCGCATTGCCGTTGCGATTGATGCCCGCTCTGCCGATGAGCTTGGCGAACTTCCCGAAATCATCACGGCGCTGCGCGCTTGCAATACACAATTGCGCGTCGTCTTTCTTGAGGCGACCGATGAAACTCTCCTGCAACGCTACGCTGAATCACGACGCCGCCACCCTCTATCAGATCGCATGCGCAAAAAGGGCAAAGTGCTCTCGCTCGAAGACTGTATCGCCCAAGAGCGCGAGCTCTTAGATCCGCTGCGCAGCCAAGGGCAAGTGATCGATACCTCTGGGCTCACCCCCGGTCAACTTCGTGCTTGGGTGCGCGACTTAGTACAAGCTGATCGTAGCCCTTTAGTGCTCACCTTTGAGTCCTTTGCCTTCAAACACGGAGTCCCACGCGATGCCGACATGGTGTTCGATGTGCGTTGCTTACCTAATCCGCACTACGACCCGGTCTTGCGTCCGCTGACAGGCCGCGACCAGCCGGTTGCCGACTGGCTGGCCGGCTCTGACGATGTGCAGCAGATGGTCGCCGATATTGAAGGCTTTATCCGTAAGTGGCTACCGCGCTACACAGAGGACACCCGCAGCTACTTGACCGTAGCGATCGGCTGTACGGGCGGCAAACACCGCTCGGTCTACGTAGTTGAGGCGCTTGCGCGTCACTTCGCTGAACACACCCAATTGCTGGTGCGGCACCGCAACCAGCCTGGGCTGAGCTAATGCGCGACACCGTCATCCGCATGGGGCGGTTGGTGTGTGTCTGTCTTGTTGTCGTACTGCTTGCGGCCTGTTCAGGCGGGGCCAGACGCGGGGGCGGCTATTACCTAGATGACGGCCCCGATGCAAATCCCCCTGCCAACCTCGATGCCGTGCCCGACGCGGTACCCAGGATCGAACCCTTCGCACCGAGCAACAGCAAACCCTACGTTGTATTTGGCAAAACATACACGCCAGACACTAGCGGAGGGCCTTACAAGGTGCAAGGACGCGCCTCTTGGTATGGCAAAAAATTTCATGGCAACTCGACTGCCAATGGTGAGCGTTACAACATGTACGGCATGACGGCCGCACACCCAACCTTACCCTTACCCAGCTACGCGCGCGTCACGCGCGTCTCAACTGGCAAAACCGTCGTAGTGCGGGTCAACGACCGTGGGCCATTTTTAAATGACCGTGTGATTGATTTATCGTATGTCGCTGCCTACAAACTAGGGATGCTTGGCCCAGGCAGTGCCGAGGTCGTCGTTGAGCGAATTACTCCAGACCAAATTCGCAACTGGCAGTCAGCACCCGCAGCGGTGAATGTTGCGACAGCAACCAGTGCTCCTATGAGACCTGTCGTCGCCACACAGGCGCTGGTCGACGCCAACCCGGTGGCGGCTCAAACTGAGCCTGCCAACGACAGCCAAACGACTGCGCCACTTGCCTTCACTGCACCGCCAGCGTCAGCGTCGTGGGCGATGCGGGACAACGGGACGGCAGCCCTACCGCCGTCGTCTGCAAACACGGCCTCGTCTGCCGCGCCGCCTCTCACACCGAGCAGCGTCCCTGCGCCCGCCAGCAATACGGGCATGGTCGCCAACACGTCTTCTACCCCGCCACCTGCGCCGGGGAGCATGTATTTACAGCTTGGTGCCTTTGCTGATGCCACCAAGGCGCAGGCGCTCGCCGCACGCGTCTCAAGCCAAATCCCTGCTAACTTAGGCGCTTCGGTACGCGTCGAACCAACAGCGAATAATCTGCATCGCGTGAGGATCGGGCCCTTTGCAAGCCGAGAAGCCGCAGTGCAAGCCGTCAACCCGGTACAAACCTCAACCGGCGTTGCACCAAGTTTGTCACCACCTTGAGAGCCGGCCGAGCCTACTGAGCGGGCTTGCGCGACAAGGCGCGAGCGTAGAGCGTATCGCGGGGTAAGCCGGTCGCCTTTGCAGCAATACGTGCCGCATCGCGCACCGAAACAGACTCAAGCAAGGCATCTAGCCACGCATCAATCACCGCACCACTCTCGAGGTCGAGCTCGGTACTGATCACCACTTCAGGCGCAGACACAATCACCACGTACTCGCCCTGCTCGCGATGAGCATCTGCAATCAGCCAACCTGGTGCCTGAGCCAGTGGCATGCTGGCAAGCTCTTCAAACCGCTTGGTGAGCTCGCGTGCAAAGGCGACCTGTCGGTCAGGCCCCAACACCTCGAGTAAGTCTTGCACACTGGCAACAATGCGGTGAGGCGCCTCGTAAAACACCGTTGCCGCCGGCAGTTGCGTCCAGGTTCGAATCCAGCGCTGGCGCGCCATGGATTTGGTTGGCGCGAAGCCCGCAAAAACAAAGCCAGGATGCGCATCGGTGGTGACACCGGTCGCCATCAGGGCGGCGATCACCGCGCTGGGCCCAGGCAAGGGTACGACCTTTAGCCCAGCTGCGTGCACGGCTTGCACCACACGCCCCCCTGGGTCACTCACTGCCGGAGACCCCGCATCAGAGACCAACGCCACTCGCTGACCCGCCGCTAACCGCTCGACAATCGCCGCGGCCGCACTGGCTTCGTTATGCCGATGAACGGCAATCAAGGGAGTCGAGATCCCCCACGCGTCCATGAGCGTGCGACTCGCACGGGTATCTTCGGCGGCGATCACGTCTGCACGATTGAGCGCCTGCCACCCGCGCAACGTCAGGTCACCCAAGTTGCCGATCGGGGTGGCGACAACATAAAGCGCATGGGTTGGCCAAGACTGTGCGTCGACGCGCTCTGCGACGCGCTGCCAAGCGCCGGGCAAATCTTCGGGTAGGACAGGTTCGCTCATGATGCAACACGATTGACATGAATTGTGGCAGTGTAGTCTGCCCGACTCTTCGGAGGGGCCCTCCCACTCACACTTCAGCCAATGACACACGATCAATACCCCCCCGATCCCTTGTTTTTAATTGCACAACAAGCGCAGCGTGAAGCCCTGCAGGCGCGTAAACGCAAACTTGCGCGGCAAGCACGCACCAAGCCCTGCGCACACGAACTCGCCCAAGCGCCCCGGCGCAGCGCCCGTCAGCGAACCGGCGACCACTACGAGCAAGCCGCCTGGCATTTGGTGCAGCAAGCCGGCTGCCAGCTGCTGGGTCGGCAACTGACCTGCCCGCTTGGCGAACTGGACTTAGTGGTACGCGAGGGCGCCAACCTAGTGTTTATCGAGGTACGGCAGCGCGCCTCAGGGCGCTTTGGCGGTGCCGCGGCAAGTGTATCGACAGCCAAACAACAACGCTTTTGGCGTGCTGCCCAATGGTGGCTACCCACGCTCGCGCGGCGTCATTTTGGCCAACAAATGCCGACCTACCGGCTGGATGTGATCGCCTTCGAGCCTGAAGGGGCTGTTTGGTATCGTGATGCGGTTCGCCTGCCTCAGGATAAGTGAGATAATTCAGTATTCATAGCTTACGCGTACACCATGGATCTCGCCGCCAAACTGACCGCCCATTTCGAAGACAACATGGCTGCCACTCAGCGCAGCATGCAAGTCCTATCCGCCCCGCTCTTGCGCGCCATTGACCTGTGCTTTGGCTGCGTCACCAACAACGCCAAAATGCTCGCTTGCGGCAACGGTGGCTCGGCAGCCGATGCACAGCACTTCATCGCAGAATTGGTCGGCCGCTTCGAGCGCGACCGCTTGCCACTGGCAGGCGTAGCACTGAACACCGACACTTCTATTTTGACCGCGGTCGGTAACGACTACGGCTTTGATCAGATCTTTGCCCGCCAAATCATGGCGCTGGGTCAACCAGGCGATGTGCTGGTCGCAATCTCGACCAGTGGCAACTCAGCCAACGTGCAACTCGCCATTGAGGCAGCACACGCGCGCGAAATGAAAGTGATCGCACTGACAGGCAAAGGCGGTGGCACCATCGGCAATTTACTGCTAACCAGTGATATCCATCTTTGTGTCCCACACGAGCGCACCATGCGCATTCAAGAAGTTCATATTCTGTTGCTTCACCTGCTATGCGATGGCATTGACACGTTATTACTCGGAGACCCCGCATGAGACTGCTTGCCCCTTTTGTACGCCCCCTAACGCTTTGCCTAGCCTTAGCTAGCATCGCCAGCCTCCTACAAGGCTGCGTGCCGCTGTTGATCGGCGGGGCTGCCGCTACCACGGGCATTGTTGCGGTCGATCGCCGCACCGTTGGCCAGCAGGTCGAAGACAAGACCATCGAAATCAAAGTGGCCAATTCGATTCGCACAAAATTTGGGGATAGCGTGCGAGTCAACACCACTAGCTATCAAGGTGTTGTACTCGTCACTGGCGATTCGTTGGGTAACGATCGCAAGGCCGAAATCACTGAAATCGCAAGTAAAACCCAAAGCGTGAAATCGGTGTCCAATCAGGTCAACGTCGTCAAAGAGACTGCCTCGTTTGGTGAACTCAGCAACGACACCTGGATCACCTCTAAAGTCATGACAACGTTAGCGACCACCAACGAGATCCCATCGCGCACCATTATTGTCGTGACAGACCGCAGTGTGGTGTATTTGATGGGTCTGGTGACACAGCGCGAGGGCGACCTCGCCGCAGCAGCGGCGGCGCAAGTCAGTGGCGTCAAACGCGTAGACAAGCTCTTTCAGGTAATCTCGGCTGCCGAAGCGAACAAGCTCGACGACTCCAATCGTGTGTTTAACAAAAGCTCTAGCAGCAGCAACACAACACCCTTAGGCGAAGCCCCTGCCGCAGCGGCAACAAGCAGTGGCGCTGGCGTTGAAGTCCTGCCGGTGAAATGAAAAAAATATTCGCTGCTGCAGTCCTGATCGCGCTTGGTGGGCTAGGTTTCTGGCTCTTTGCCACGCCCCTCGCGCAGGCGCCCGAGGTCACGTTTTCAACGCTGTCGGGTAAGCAGGTCAAGATGTCTGAACTGCGTGGTAAGGTCGTGCTGGTAAAGTTTTGGGCGACTAGCTGTGTCACCTGTGTTGCGCAAATGCCTGACAACATTGACAACTACAACACCTACCGGGCGCAAGGCTTTGAAATCATTGCCGTGGCAATGCAGTACGATCCCGCCAATTACGTGATCAATTTTGTTGACACTCGCAAAATTCCCTTTCCGGTTGCCTTAGATACGGTTGGGCAAGTTGCGCGCGCGTTCGGCGATGTCAAACTGACACCAATCGCCTTTCTGATTGACAAAAATGGTCAAATACTCAAGCGCTATTTAGGCGAGTACAACAAAACAGAGTTTCGCAGCACGCTTGAAAAAGCGTTGGCGGGCTAATGCGTTCGCCACACACTACAATTATTCAAATCGCACTGACGCCTCACTTCCCTCAACACGCTTTTACTGTTGCACACGCCCTATGACTAGCCAGCCCCAATCCACACAGATGCCTCCTGAAGTCGTTGCAAAAGTTTTGTCTGAAAGCCTGCCCTACATCAAGCGCTTTCATGGCAAAACCATCGTGATTAAATACGGTGGCAACGCCATGACCGAAGAGGTCTTACAACGTAGTTTTGCCCACGACGTGGTACTGCTCAAGCTGATCGGCTTGAACCCAATTGTGGTCCACGGTGGTGGCCCGCAAATTGACGAGGCACTGCGTCGCATCGGTAAAAAAGGCAATTTTATACAAGGCATGCGTGTCACCGATGCCGACACCATGGAAGTCGTCGAGTGGGTGTTAGGCGGCCAGGTGCAGCAAGATATCGTGCTCATGATCAACGAGGCTGGCGGCAAGGCCGTTGGCTTAACCGGCAAAGACGGCTGTTTGATTCAAGCCAAAAAATTGCTGATGCCAAATAAAGAAGACCCCTCTAAGCCGCTCGATATCGGTTTTGTGGGTGACATCGAGCGCGTTGAGCCCGCTGTAGTCAAAGCTCTGCAAGACGATCAGTTTATTCCGGTGATCTCACCGATCGGCTACGGCGAAGATGGGTTGGCCTACAACATTAATGCCGATGTCGTTGCCGGCAAAATGGCTGAGGTCTTGGGTGCCGAAAAGCTTCTCATGATGACCAACACGCCTGGCGTGCTCGACAAAGACGGCAAACTGATGCGCTCACTTTCGGCCAAAACCATAGACGCGTTGTTTGCCGACGGTACGATTTCAGGTGGCATGCTGCCAAAAATTTCATCCGCGCTTGATGCGGCGCGAAACGGCGTGAAATCCGTTCACATCGTAGACGGTCGTGTGCCGCACTGTCTGTTGCTTGAAATATTGACCGACCGCGGCGTCGGCACCATGATTTCATCAAACTAAGCGTCAAGTGCCTCGGCTGCGGTTTCCTCAACGTCCCCCGGTGCGCTCGCGCCGGGCGGGTGTACATCGCCCCTTGCAAGCTGGGCGCACGCTTTCTGGTTCAACGCCAACTGCGCAACAGTCGCCAGTTTGGTTGTTTGACCTCGACAATACGCTGCACGACACCTCGCATAAAATTTTTCGCGAGATCAATCTTGGCATGACCGCCGCAGTCATGGAAGCACTCGATCTGGACGAGGCTGCCGCGAGCGAACTACGCACACATTACTATCGGCGCTACGGCGCCACACTACTGGGCTTGGTGCGACATCACAACATCGATCCTCACGCCTTTTTACAAAACAGCCATGCTTTTGATGTTGCCCCGTTAGTCAAAGCCGAGCGAGGGTTGCGCGATAAGCTCAACCGCCTACCCGGGCGCAAAGTCCTAGTCACAAATGCCCCCTTGCATTACGCACGGGCAGTACTCAAACATCTAGGGATTCTTCGCTGCTTTGACCATCTCTGGGGCATCGAGCAAATGCAGTTTCTGGGGCGTTTTCGACCCAAACCCTCAGCGGCGTTAATGCGTCACATCCTTGCCCACGAGGGTATTCACCCCCGACGAGCCGTACTAGTTGAAGATACGGTCGAAAATCTCCGTGGTGCGCGCAAAGCGGGCCTGCGCACGGTTCATGTCTTTCATCCTGGGTCGTCCTTTGGCCGTTTCAAACACGGACGCCCCGATTTTGTCGACTTGCGGGTAAACTGCGTTGGCGACTTATTGTTACAAAAGCGCCCCCTACGAAGCGTCTAAGTCACATTCGATTGTTTAATCCTTCAGGTTGCGCGAGATGACCATGTCAGTCAAAACAGGCGAACGCAAACATCAAATTCTGCAAATGCTGGCAGAAATGCTTGAGCAGCCCAGAGCGGCTCGTATCACCACAGCCGCCTTAGCCGCTCGTCTGCAGTGTTCAGAAGCAGCCCTCTACCGACACTTTGCTAGTAAAGCGCAAATGTTCGAAGGCCTGTTTGAGTTTATTGAAACCACCATTTTTACCTTGGTCAATCAAATCGTTACCACCGAAACCAACGGTGTCGAGCAAGCGCGAAAGATAGCAGTGATGCTGGTGACCTTTGCCGAACGCAATCGCGGCATGACACGCGTACTGAGTGGCGATGCGCTCGTCACCGAAGACGAACGGCTGCAAGCCCGTGTCAGTCAGATTACCGAGCGCATTGAAACGACCTTTAAACAATCGCTGCGCAGTGCGCATGCTGGCGGCACGCTTGCACCGACCGCTGAAATCACTCCGATGGCGGCTCTGTTGACACATTGCGTGTTGGGTAGCTGGCTGCGCTTTTCTCAAAGTCGCTGGCAGGCGACTCCGACCACACACATCGACGCGCAACTACGACTGATTTTGGGCTAACGCACAGCACACACCGGGCACCCCGGATCGCGCTGTACTTTCACACGATGCCAGTCCATCTCGAACGCATCAAGAATCAACAGCTGGCCCTTTAAAGACTGCCCGACCTGCGCTAACACTTTGATTGCCTCGGCGGCTTGCATACTGCCAATGATGCCAACCAGAGGCGCAAATACGCCGGTTGAGGCACAGGTAATCGCCTCGACATCGTCGGCCTCAGGAAACAAACAGTGATAACAAGGTGCCGCCGGATCACGCGGATCAAAGACGCTAATTTGACCTTCAAACCGAATGGCTGCGCCCGAGACCAAAGGCGTATTGTGTTTGACACAAGCACGATTGATAGCGTGACGCGTCGCAAAATTATCGGTGCAATCTAAAACCACATCGACTTGAGCGATCTGCGCGTCGAGCGACTGAGCATCCATGCGCGTCGTCAATGTCTGAACGATAATGTCTGGGTTAAGTGCGAGCATCGTCTCGCGACCCGATTCGGCTTTTAGATCACCGAGACGGCTCGTGTTGTGCAAAATCTGACGCTGCAAATTGCTGATTTCAACAGCGTCGTGGTCAGCCAAAATAATCGTGCCCACGCCGGCCGACGCCAAATACATTGCTGCCGGCGAGCCCAACCCGCCGGCACCGACAACCAACGCCTTACCCGCTAGAAGCTTTTCTTGTCCCTCGATGCCAAATTCATCAAGCAAAATGTGTCTGGCATAGCGAAGCAATTGCGCATCGTTCATTTGGTCGTCGCAGCGCCCCCGCTCGTCTGAACGGCGCTCGTCGCTTTGGGTGCGGCCACCGCTTTTTGCAGCGGCTTACCATCTAAGAAATTGATCGCCTGCTGCAACTGGAAATCTTCAGGCGAGCCAAACGTGAACGTTTTGGTGGTGTCGGCCAAGGGAGGCTGGTCAGTGGTCCCTTTCACTTCAGTTTCGTTTTGGCGATTACTCAGGTGACGCTGCAAATCAGCTTCGCGCGGCACCCTGAATAAATCACCCTCAGCCGTATCAGCCACGACTTCATCGGGGACAATACCGGTCGCCTGAATTGAGCGGCCCTTTGGCGTGTAGTAGCGCGAAGTGGTCAGCTTGATTGCGGTGTTTTCAGAGATCGGCAAAATCACCTGTACCGAGCCTTTACCAAAGGTACGGTTACCCATGATCGTCGCACGCTTGTGATCTTGCAGCGCACCGGCCACAATTTCAGACGCCGAGGCAGAACCCACATTCACCAACACGACCATTGGCACCTTTTTGACCCACGAGGGCAAACCAGACAAATAGTCAGACTCGCCACGCGCATAATCTGACGCCACCGCCAAATATTTTTGCTTTGAATCGGGCGCACGGCCATCGGTCGACACCACAAGCGCATTAGGCTCTAGGAACGCGGCCGATACACCAATGGCGCTATTCAACAAACCGCCCGGATCATTGCGCAGGTCAAGGATCAACGCGCGTGGCGCGCCTTTTACGCTGAGATCTTTAAGATGACGCACGAGATCTGAACCCGTTTTTTCTTGAAACTGTGCAATGCGAACGTAACCAATGTTGTTATCGAGCATTTTGCTGCGTACGCTACGCACGCGAATGGTGTCGCGAATGATTTTAATGACGATAGGTTGCGCCTGCCCCTGCCGAATGATCGACAGAGTGATCGGCGTTTTAACAGGGCCACGCATCATCTTGACCGCGTCAGTCAAAGACAAGCCTTTCGTTGACGTATCGTTAATCTTTGAAATCAAATCACCCGCACGAATGCCAGCCCGTGCAGCGGGCGTGTCTTCGATCGGCGAAATCACTTTGATCATCCCATCTTCGGTACCGACTTCAATCCCCAGTCCGCCAAACTCGCCCTGCGTTGCGGTTTGCATTTCTTTAAACGCGTCGGCATCCAGATACGCCGAGTGCGGATCAAGATCAGACAGCATGCCGGCGATCGCACCGTCAATCAGTTTTTTATCGGTGACGGGTTCGACATAATTATTTTTGATCGCAGACAACACATTTGAAAATTGTCTTAACTCGTCAAGCGGCAGGGGTGCGCCACGCTGCGCGAGCGCGGTGATGCCCATGCTGAGCAAGATGCCCGCCACCACACCGACCGAGACCAGACCAAAACCATGTATTTTTCGAGTGCCCATGCACGTTCCTGAGTTAAAAACTGTTGAAGCCAACCTCTTGCAGTTGCGCAGCGCACCTTAGCGCGCCAACAACTGAACCGGGTCAACGGCTGACCCGCGATGCCGTACCTCGAAGTATAGGGCCGAATCCACCTGTCCACCGGTACTTCCTGCAAGGGCAATTGTCTCTCCGGTTTTAACCGTATCGCCGACTTGCTTAAGTAAACTTTGGTTATACGCGTAGACTGTCAGATATTGCTGCCCGTGATCAATAATGATCAGATTACCAAAACCTCGCAACCAGTTCGCGTAGATCACGGTACCCGAGGCCACCACTTGGACCGAGGTGCCCTCGGTGGCGCGCAGCAACACGCCGCGCCACACCCCGCCTTCGGGGCGGTCAGTTCCGAAGCGGGCCATCACCTGGCCCTTGACCGGCCAACGCAAGCCTGGTTTAAGGCCCGCCCCAACAGCGCCTGACTCAACTTGGCTTTTAGAGGCGCGGGCGGACGCCGCAGCAGCGGCCCGAGCCTGCGCCTCTTTGCGTTCTTTGGCCTGGTTCGCCTCTTTAACCCGGTTCTCTTCTTGGGCCAGACGTCGCGCCTGCTCTTCTTGGCGAGCTTGCTCGGCCTGACGTGCGGCCTCGGCCTGACGAGCGTTTTCAGCGGCCTCGCGTGCGGCCTGCAGCTGCCCGGCAAGCCCGTCGACCAGGTCGGACAGGCGCTTGTCGTCACGGCCAAGCGTCGCAGC
>Ga0247843_1006684_pt1 | contig 14828 bp, 7 predicted proteins | sample LaCruzMarch2017__FD_192420 | JGI IMG/M metagenome (GOLD analysis project Ga0247843, IMG submission 192420) | Freshwater microbial communities from meromictic Lake La Cruz, Castile-La Mancha, Spain - LaCruzMarch2017_8m | ecosystem: Environmental > Aquatic > Freshwater > Lake | place: Spain...
TCTCCCGATGCTCCAGTCTTGTGCTTGACACGGACCTTGATTCCTTGACCTCCTGCTTCCCGCAACCTTGCCTCGTCTGCCCTCTTAACTTTTGCGTACATAGTGCGGGGGGCAATTTTGTGAAGTGTTTGGACAGTTTTCCCTTCTTTTTTTCTCCCTCTCTGAAATTTTCATTTTGTCCGCGTCGAAGTAAATATTTCTTTCACATGGTTGCCGCCTCGTATTAAATATCTACATTCGTTCGGTATCCTCGTTGGTACAGGTGCATATGCCTAAAGAGCAATCATAATCCTACGAGAGCTAGATCGGATATCCTATCGTTGGACGTGCATTCCCTTAGACGTGCTAACAACAATCCTCCACAATAAATAATACTGCAGCAAATAATAATGGGATATAACAGGATTAAAGCACTTCTCAATTATTTGGGGTTACGAAAAAAACGAAGCAGAGTGAAAATGTATGGCCGGCGTGTTAGTCGATCGGTCAAGTCAATGATGCCCACGAAGCGTCATGTAGGGAGGATGTAAGGATTTTATAATCAACTTAATTGCATACGAAGAAGAAAGTATGATGTGGTGATGTGGTAAATTAGTGCCCTCTTGAAGAAGTAATTCAACACTAAAGAATTAGATGACGAATTAAATTCAGAGGAATGTGATAGTTTCAATTAAGGGATTCAGATCTTGTGCTGTGGGGGAAGGGACATACAGGCCAGACTACCAAAAACAAACTGATATTTGATTATAGACAGGGTCCTAAATTTTAATCTTGACAATACGGTATTATTTTACTTTACATTACTACATTTCATCATACTGTACATGTTAATGTTTCGCACATTATGTATATTAGTCAGTTGTTGTGAAATGATCCAGGTGGGGTAGACACACATGTCATGTCTTGATTGAAGTAAAACATTGACACATTATCATTTCTTTCAATGGTCGTAGAAGTGGGCTTTAACTCAGTAACGCATTTCCCATCATCGTCATCGTCATCATTCGAACCAAGGACTGGTACTATTTCAACTCCTTCCTGACTAAGATCATCCATTTCCTCGATCATTTCGTTGTGAGTTGCTGTAGTGTCTTCACATAGAAGAGCACCAGCAGTATCTTCACAAAGAAGTGTAGCAGCAGTGTCTCCACAGAAAAGAGGAGCATCAGGGGTGCTACACTCTTCAACCGGTTCCTTCTTTAGCATGAGCTGTATCGAAGCAGTGAATGTCCACTTGTATTTCGCTTTGTCACTTGTTTTCAACTGAATGGATTTATCAGTAGTTTTGACAAGGTCCGACTTGTTTTTCATGTGTGACGAATCCTTCTCCTCCTTTGTCGAGTGTAGGCAGACCAATCGGTCATTGGTACCAATTAGCTCATATCCCTCGACCAAATCGTCGCTCACGGCCGCAGAAGAGTCAAATAATTCCCTGTCATTCACTCTCTTTTCATAGTTGCTTAGCAATCGATATTTTTCTTGCTGCTTCATCAACTTACATTGTACTGTATCATCTGTTATTGGCATCATGGCGTCTGACAGATCCTGGGAGGGGATGAATTTGACAGTCTGTACTTCCTCCTCTGAATGGTAAGGCTCAGCTGTCGACTCGGGAAGTGGAACATCCTCGTGCCTAGTGAGGTTGAATCCTGGTATCGTGGTTATATACTTGCCAAATAACCTTACTCTAAATGCCTTCATCTGTCATTCACAGCAAAAAAATGACTGTAAGGTAAGACCCTCATACTATCACACACACAGCAATTGAATACGAACCAGATCTTACATACCTTCAGTGCATTTTCACGAAGCATCTTTGCCATCTTGTGTTGATGGTGAAATGCTTCCCTCATTTTCTTCTTCATTTTTGACTTCTGGTGCACCGTCTCTTCGTGAAGGCCTATCATGTCCAACAGACGCATCCATGGCCCTAGGAATATCCAAACTGTCAAGCGCGATGTCCACAGCAAAAGGAATCGCCACGGAATAAACAGAGACACAAACCCAGCACCGAAGAACATCAGTGTCAAGAAGAATGAAACAATACTTTCATTCCATGTTAGTACATTTCGTATGTATCGCATACTATTGCAGTATCCCGCAAGTCTTTGTTGATACGGCAGTAATCGTGCTCCCGCAAGTGCAGAAATTGGGTCAACTATGGCCAACTTTGCTTTCGTTCTGGTTCGAACATTTGCACCATCAGTTATTGTTTTGATTTTGGCATCAAGGTCAACCTGCTTCGCATAATCGGCATCCTCGTCAGCTAGTCGCTGTTTCCACACTTCCTCAAGCTTGCTATGCTCTTCCAGACCTTGATTTGACTTTATTCGTACGCCTCTCTCCGTAGCATGCGCCTTACCATGTATCAGAATATGCATATAGTAAGCAAATGAGTGTCCGCGATGCCATGGACTCGGATGATTAGTTCTTTGGAACATATTGGCAACTAATATCCATCCACAGCCGAAGAGTATCAACGAGGGTATGAGATGAGGGTTCTCCACCACTTGAGTCATGTAGAAGAACACAATGGCTGAATAAAGCGGCATCCAAACACCCCCAATCTTGACTTGTCCTCTCCAGTAGATCAAACTTTTCAACCCATCCGATATTGCATACATCAAGTATCTTTTCTGCGTGAGAAGCTCATTGATATGACTTCGGAATAGATTCATCTCAAAGACCTCCTCATCGTGCGGACCATCCACGCAGTACTTGGCAATCTTGAGTGTCTTCTTTTGTTGCGAGTTGATAAATCGTTGTTCTGGCGCCTTGTTCCCTTCCAATAGGTACTTCTTATAATCACTTATTTCCACACGCAAACGCAAGGTGATTTTACCCATAATCTCACCTCTTTCGACCAAGTTGGGAGAATCGTACAGATTGTACGACAGAGTATACAACGTCCCAGGATTGAACCTATTTAGACATATAGAAACCCGACCTATGCACTCATGATCTAAAGGACCTAAGTCAAAATCGGCAACGCCGATATGCACTGCAGTTGAGGGGTGTGATATCTGAAACTTGAATGCACGAGACGACCATGGCATCCACATAGGAGATAGACAATCATTGATAACCTCCGTTTGTACCATAACATTGCCATACACAATGGATATGAATGGATCAGACTTATTCCCAGGCCCGTCAGTGTTCGGAAGACCCGCACACTTTAGAACCTCAATATACACCTGCCCAAGCGAGTCCGGATGATCCCTCCCAGCCTGGATCCAATTCGTCGATGGCATGTAACATTCTCGACGTAGCTCCTTCTCTGTCATCCAAAATGTTTCCTCTGGTCGTGCTGGATCAGGATAAGGTTTGACTAACTCTCGTGTATCAATATCGTTTGAAATCATGTAACGTATCGGTTCAATCATCATCGGAACAAAGTTGCCAATTGCTTTCATTGAATTCTCAGCCGTTAATAGACTCTCATCAAGTTCAGTCACTATTGATGCTGGCTCGAGGTTACGAGCATTCCTTGCTTTCATAAGTGCCGCTCGTAATGTCAAATTAACACCCTTTGTATTGTCGACACTGTCATACATCTCCTCGATGGATCGCATGAAAACAATATCAAATTCAGATGCTACACGTATCCTAAGAGCAAGACGTGCTCCATCGACACGTTTTGGCAGCATCTGAGTCGTTGATGATGATGATGCAGTACCACCACCATCACCACTACCACGTTTTGCTTGTCTTTGTATCTTTCTCCAATTTTCCAACATGTCACACTCGAATCGTTGTTCATCACATCGTGATAATATATCGTACGGCGTTAAGAATACTGACCCTACGAGACGGTAGGTGCTATTGAATAGTGATAACGACGTCGTCTTCGACGGTGAGGCCAATTTAATTTCTTCATCAGACAATGCATTAGTTTCTAATTCCACAATATTTTCAGCAAGTATCGTCGAGTAGGCTGAATTGAGTACATCGAGCGGACGTTCGAAGATGTCAAACCGAAGTCCTCCAGATGTTGGATCGGCATTTTGCACATCGTCTGACATCCATTTCGTATCTGACGAGGCAGCATTGACCAATTGACGCATTGATGTGCGAAATAGGAATAGTGATGCATCGTTTACAGTAAATACATGCTCCGTACATTCAACCTCGTCTTGATCAGTATCATCATCGTCATCCTGCCCCTCTCCATGGAAAAGACCCGAGTCGCTACTGCTCGACTTGATGACCGGAGGAGTAGAATCAGAATTATTATTGGAAGCAGCAGCATAGGCTGATGCTGATCCCCCAACATCTGTTTCATTGATCTATACATATACGAATATTGAAAAAACAAAAATTACGATATACATGTGTGAGGAACAACAATTGAAAACACTAACACAATAATTTTCCCCAATTATATTATATCATCTGAAAACAAAGTAACAACCTCACCCCGAGTGTCATGGTACGATGCAATGGCCATTCCCTCCGTCGTCGTCCACTTGGGTTCACAGGTCCGACCCATGTGGCCGTACAATGCATGCCAAAATCATTATTGGAATTACGTGGTAAATTCACCCAACCTTTACGTTTTGTCTTGGGAATGGTTGCTTTCGCAACCTCGATGAGGAAGGTAATCTCGTCAGTTTCGTTAGTATTGTTATTGTTGTTGCCAGCAGTAGTTGATGTTGGTGTATGAAATCCTGCAATTGGTAACACATCTAAACTACTATACTCCTTTGTCGTTGATGATGACTTTGTAATTTTTAGTGACGATGAAGACGAAGAGGATGCTGATGGCACAATGAATGGAAATTCATTCACAACTTGTAATTCCTCATAACCACGATAGGTGTGTTTCTTATTAGAGATGGTACAATCTCCATTATTTAAATCTTGATCATCATCATCAAAAAGATAATCGTTGTCATCACGTCGATCATCATGTTCTCTTGTTGTCTCATCAAGTATGTTATTAGGAGAGACAGAAACCGTCGTCGTTGCTGTTGCCGAAGTATCCACCTTCATTACTACGTCTCTGACTGATGCCTCTTCGTTGCCACCCCGACATGTAGATAATGGGCTGCCCATACACTACTAGGATAACATCGCATTCAACGAGATTCAACGGCAGATCAATCTGAAGGCATGTAAAAATGACCCAATCATGTGTTCACAGAAAATGCTATCTCAGGCAATGACCTCTCACATGTGCCTAACGAGAAACATTTGAATGGAAAAAGTTGGATTTGGTCTTCCCCCCTCCCTCCACCACGAGGAGAGTTCGTTATTTTCAATGAAGGAGATTCACCGTCGTCGGCCCACCACCGATAGTTTCCTGATCGCAATTCACAACATACCGTCGTCAGTCGGGTCCACTACCGAGACAGTTTCCGAATCGCAATTCACATCGCAATAAATATCCTATTGACAATCTTTCATTCCTGGCGAGCTTGGGGTACCTCGAACTTGGAATACTATGTACAATCAACGAATAGATACGATGAGGGAGGAGGAGATGACATTCATGAGTCCACTTCCTTCCAAGCATCGCAACAACATGTCTTAAGCATCAAAATGGCGTACAATATAGAATATCATCATGACTCATACGCTTGGATAGACACTACTCCTGACGACTACACCAACGAGGGAGGATTCGAGAGCAGTCATTATACCACTAACAACGATACCAACGAGGAAGGATTCGAGAGTAGTAGTAGTTATAGTAGTATAAGTTGCCTTAGTCCAATCGATGCTGCATCTGCTAATTCTTTAGGGTTTTGTTGTATTGTCAGCGAAGAAAATGATACTCGCTTTTTTAATACCTTCTCCTGTATTCTTCCATTTACAAAAGACGAATTTGATGATGAGTACACAATGGGTGACGAGAGCACTTGTAGTTCATTGATCTTAAACGACTATAGTATTTCGGAGGACTATTATGATGATAAAAATGAGTCCAATCGTATAGGAGTTTTGATTCTAAATCTAAACGAAGACATGTCGGACCGGTCGACATCATCAGCATCTACTACTACAAGCACAGGAGACTCCTACAAACATCTTGTAGCGAGCCGTACTAATGTTGGAAAATCTTATGATGACACTGATAAAGATGCAACCACTGTTGATGCTGACACCATTACTGCTGCTACTACCGTCAGTTCTCACGTGTATGACTCTTATAAAGCACATCAAAATGAAGGAGATTGTAATGCAACTGATCCATTGCACAATGGTGTAAGCGATCTTGATATTGAACAAGTTGGAGCACAGCCGAATGCAGTTGAGGCATTCCTTGACCGAATGCTTGGTCTAACTGAAGATGAAGAATTGCACAATGGTGTAAGCGATCTTGATATTGAACAAGTTGAAGTACAGACAAATGCAGTTGAGGCATTCCTTGTAAGCGATCTTGATATTGAACAAGTTGAAGTACAGATTTCGGAGGACTACTATGATGATAAAAATGAGTCCAATCGTATAGGAGTTCTGATTCTAAACCTAAACGAAGACACGTCGGACCGGTCGACATCATCATCATCTACTACTACAAGCACAGGAGACTCCTACACACATCTTGTCGCGAGCCGTACTAATGTTGGAAAATCTTATGATGACACTGATAAAGATGCAACCACTGTTGATGCTGACACCATTATTGCTGCTACTACCGTCAGTTCTCAAGTGTATGACTCTCATAAAGCACATCAAAATGAAGGAGATGTCATGATGCGCTCGAAGGCACCAAAATCTTCCAAAAGATCTTCATTCTCTGAAAATGTAACACTTGTCCGCTCATCATCATTCGCTGTCGAAGCTATTGCAAAAGCTCCACAAAAAGTTGATGCAAAGAGCAAGAGCAGCACTGAGAAGAAGATGAAATCATCGACCCGAACCAAGAACAAGACACCACCTACGAGGAGTGCGGACAAAAGTGAAGGAATTTGGACGGAATATATTGATTCAACTATTGGTAGATCTTATTACTCGAATGGTATTATCACTTCATGGACAAGGCCTAATTGTCCTGAGATGAGAATTAAACATATCATCAAGAATGGCCAGACGAACCCCAAGTCATTGACCCGGACCAAGAACAAGACACCACCTACGAGGAGTGCAGGCAAAAGTGAAGGAATTTGGACGGAATATATTGATTCAACTATTGGTAGATCTTATTACTCAAATGGTATTATCACTTCATGGACAAGGCCTAATTGTCCTGAGATGAGAATTAAACATATCATCAAGAATGGCCAGACGAACCCCATTATTACTCAAATGGTATTATCACTACATGGACAAGGCCTGCGATAATTGTCCTGAGATAAGAATTAACATATCTTTGAGAATGGTCATACAACCCCAACCACATTGAATTCATAGAGAGAATCTTGCCGTGGATACTTCTAGTTTTGTGTTTAGAGATAGGAGTATGTAATACTTGCTAAATCTTTGGTTAATATGAATAGTTCCATTATTGAAACATCAGATCTAAGGGCAATATGTAGCATAGCCTCTTCTGAGCACACTCAAATTTTTTGATGTTTAGTTCATATGTAGTTGGGCGCCAACACTTAGGCTGCCTCAGAATCTCACTCTCTTTCCTCGTTTTCGTTCCAAATATCCGCCTCTTCATGGTCAAGATTTAGAACTTCTTATAAATAAGTTCCTGGCATTGTGATCGTCATGGTGTGCGCACCGCTGTCACCGCTTTCAGTGCTGTAACTTTTGTTATTGTCGTAGTCCCCCTCATCACCCTCTACCTCCTCCTCGTCGTCGAGTTCGTCGACATCACTATCGAACGAATCATCGGAATTAGTGCCACCTCCGATAGTATCCTGATCAAGCAATTCAGCACCCTTCTCCTCAATTATATGAAAATGTGCAGCCAAGGCCTTAATATTTGCACGTTTCTCAGGATGTCTCAACATCGTCTTTAGTCGCTTCTTGGCATTCTGAATATGTGTTTTATAAAAGCAACGTATACGATCGCGTATCTTCTTATCATCGAATGCATTCCGATCAAATTCCCATCCATACTTATTCGATTCACGTTTTATACTAATCACGAGCTCATTATTAAACTCTTGCTGGTCTTTACTTTGACATTGTTCCACACTTAATTCATAATATCGTTTCATATTCTTACGCAATATTGTATCAAGTGGAGGATAGGAGGCCCAATGGAATCGTTCTGTTAGTACTGTCCCATGTGCCGGATAGCAGCTGGGTGGTGTACGTGGATTTGTGCGTACTAATGCCATTGATAGTAGTAACTTCTTCCCCACACGTGGACGTTCAAGTGCCTGTTTGGCTAATTGACATGCCTGTCGAGACATTTCGACAGATTCAGGGTCGATGGATGACTTGGCAAGTTGCTGTTGCTTCGCTAGCTGCTTCGAAGTTGTCTTACTTGACCGTCGGGAGGAGGAAGGTTGTGGTGCGTGCCCTGTCATGTCATATCCTTGGTAATAGCCACCCGGTGGTCCCACCTGAGCATACATAGAACTATGAGCTAGTTCGGGTGGTGGTCCACGTCCTGTAACAATCGGTGGTGGTCGATTCTTACTTAGTAGTAGGTTCTTCTTTAATGTATTACCATCCGTCATTGATAATTTACGTTTCTTGGCACGCTTTACCTCATCAATATCAAGTGTATTCGCGGCACTAAGCATAAGTTCCAAGTTCGATTGCTTTGGCAAACCACATGGTGTGGGGGGTAAATCCATCATATTCATCATCGATGACATTTCATCCGGTGCTGTTAGGTCATCATACTCGCCGCCGCGTTGTTGTTGATACTGATCATAATGGTGGTGATGGTGGTAGGCTGCCGCTGCTGCCGCGTGTGACGGTGGGTACATATATGACGAATGTCCACCACCACCATGATAATGAGGTGCACCATGATACGATGGATGATGAGGATGGTGCTGCATGGCATACCCACCCCCATGTCGAGGTAATGCAACTACCGGTGATGTTGAGACTGAGCTTAGTAAGTCCAGTGGCGAGGACTTGGGCCGTTCTACCTTGCTAACAATCCCACCACCACCACCACTTTGCTGTTCGGGTGTATTGCCTGATTGAAGTTCAGCAATTGCCATCGTGGACTGTGCGCCACCACCCGACGGAGAGCTTAGTAATGATGATGATGATGATACACCTACTGCACCTCCTCCTGAATAATGATTCATTATTAGTGGACTAGTACTATTTGCACTGCTGTTGTTGGGCATGTGTACCGTTGGTGGGACTGACCCAGTGCTACTACTTCCCCCCTCAGATGCATTATTGCCACCACCAGGATATTTAATCTCTGAAAAATTAGCAGGCCGTTGTGGATGATACGCGCGATTACTTGATGATGGAACCTCCTTCCTTACGACATTATCTACATGACTTCGTGGATCAAAGTGTTGATATTGATAGACATACCCGCTATTACTACTACTTTTACTCCCTCCTACTGGTGGTTGTAACTCTCCGGCCATGAAGGGAGTCTTACCCAAAGTCAACGGTGTGGGTAATTGTGACAAATTCGTAATGGCCGAGAATGATCCTAATGAATGGTGTGGAGAATTCATCATATGTGGCGTATATGGTAATAACCCCCCCCGCTGCTGCTGTTGTGGGTGGTGTTTTCGGTCAATAGTAGTAGGCGCTAGTAGCAATGACTTGATTTTGGCACCGGTACTCATCATCATCCGGTTACCCGTCGATGAAATCGTTGACATGGTCTCATCAACTGTGGCGGGTGTTTCAATTGTATTTTCGGCAAATATGTTGTTATCGTCTTCCATCATTAGTTCCTTTCGTCTACGTTTATTCTGCCACCCTTTTGTTGGACCAGGTGTTGTTATAGTGATGTCGATATTGGTATCCTCGGTAGCATCATTGGAGGATACTTTCTCCTTCTTGTTCTCTGCTATAGTGTCATCCTGCTCATCATCATTATCATCATCATTAGTCTCTTCTGGATGGCCATCATTGTCAGTAGTTGGTGATGGTGATGGACCATCCTTGGGGAAAAAATGAGAACGATGAGAAGATTCTAGGTGCTGCATTATTGGTGGTGGTGGATAATAGCCATAGGGTGGTGGGTATGCAGTAGTGGGTGGAGGACCACCACTGTTGTTACCACTGCCACTACTTCCTCCCCTCATATGTGGTGGTGGATAATGCAATGGTGGTGGTGGTGCCTGCGAAAAAGTACCACCCTCTCCTGATCCTCCCCTACTGCGATTCAATTGCGATGGTGGACCGTACGGATTGAACATGTTGGAATGAGAATGATGCACTCCAGGAGGAGGATGGTGGTACGGATGATGATGAAACATGTGATGATGATGTGGATGTGGTGGACCGTAGGGAGGGTACTGCATGGCTGATGCGGATGGCATTTGTATGGGAGGAGCAGGGATGTGTATTGGTGGGGGTGGTTGACCCTTAATGAGTACTGCCCGCTGTGGTGGATGGGAAGGAGGCGGGGATCGATCAGCGGTGGCTGTTGTTTCGGACAATGGAGGAGATGCTTCCTTGAGAGAAGCAGCTGACAATGATGATGCCTCGACTGCTGCTACGTCATTGTCGTCACTAAGATGGGCCTCCTCGTCCGCTGTCATAGTTGTTGCCTTGGAAGATTCAACCAATGATGATGATGATGATGACGGTGCACCGACTTGATCACCAACTTTTAAAGCACCCGAAGACTGATTTGCCTGGTCATACGAGGGCGGAGCCTCCTCCTCCTCGACCGGAGGACTTGTTTGAGAGGACATCTGCCAAAAGCCAACGGCGGTTTAGCTGCAATTTCGCGGCACTCTCCCGACAAAACCAAATCAATAGGAATGCCTCGCACGCGTTAATTCCGATTTATACTACCAGACGGACAATGACGCCTACACCACACGGTGCCAATTGACCAGGAGTACGACGAAGGGATATCAGCAACGAATCAAGATGGTGGACCTTGGTGGGAAAGAGTGAAATAATGGTGGGGAGTTTGAGATAGGGTTCTCTAAATTTGTGACTAAACTTTTTAATCAATCCTGTTGTTAGTATTCTTCTAATTCATTATTAATAATCCTACAAAGTAACATTAGATGACCACTATACAACAAACTGTTTTCTGAGTTCATGCGCCGATCGTTTGAACACATTCGTTCAATTTTCCTCGAAATCTTTCACTGTCACGTAGGAATACATTCATCACAATTCAGTCTTGGATACCCTTCGCATGATTACCGCGCCCCTCTGTCTGGCGCACCTCAGTGGCTGGCATCTCAATGCCAAAGTTGTCCACGTCAGGGCAGTGCGGCGACCCACCAGAAAGGGTATCCCACGGCTGTAAACACAGCAGCGAACATAAATCTAGGTGCGAAGATGGCCCAAACCATAAGATGTCGCTTCATCAAACTTACTGATATACAGGATGATAGCATTTCTGTCCATTGATAATAGATGAACCATTGCCATACATTATAATTTGCAGCAGCCGCAGAACTGCTTCTTCTGATAGTAGAACTGCAGTAACATGACTGTGAATACAAAAGTACCATACAAGAACCAAGTATTTCACAACCAAACGTGTTCATAAATAACGATACACCCGAAAGGTGGAATTGAAATGTATTCGTGGCAACAAATGCCGCAGAGAATTGTAACCGATTGAAGGAACATTGATGATTGGTCGCAAAGAAAAAGTATCGTATTGCAAGTCTCCACAATGCAGCCATGGTAGGTGCAGATATCTCATTGGTTTTCGTTGTTGTTTCCATCATCATCATCATCATCCGACGTAACGCTGCACATTGAATCACAATCAAAACAGCCGTTGATGCCATTGCTGGGCCAGTCACAAAGATGAGAAATAGCAAGGCACGGAATATTGCCAATTGAGCTTTTTCTACACCAATAATGCTACTATCAGGATGATGACATCCGTGCTCATTATTTGACTCAAACAACTTTTGCTTTGAGCAGAGGCTACGAACTGATTGCAAGATACCAACAATTATTGCCACCAATGCAATACGTGCCGAAATGAAGCCTGTACGCGAATGGTCATGAGATCTCTTTTCCCACCAAGTGCATGCCAAACCAACAATGACAATGATGTCAATTACTATGGACATAGGAATAGATGTTATTGCACTACTTCTGTCAACAATTGGTTTCTTTGATGAAAATTCCAGCCATCGGATACGCAATACGGCCAACATCAAAAGACTCGACAAGAAAACAGCCGGATGATGAGCAGCGTGAAGACGTATTGATGGGTCAAGGCCATGACCTGTAACGAATATGTCATTCGTACGAGAACAAATCGCCACAACTAATGATAGATACATCATTGATGACTTCATCCCTACCCATCGACGACAAACTAGTAGACAGAGTACCGAGAGGAAGAAACCCACAATCTCTTTCTCGTGTTCGATGTAGCTATTGCTAAATGTTAGCATCATGCAGTGAAATATCATGAATGCCATTGTAGCAATAATTTCCGCCCAGCGTAAGTTCCATGATGGTATTGATGCATTCGTCTTATCATTGATACTAATTCCATCATCACTTTGTTTCGATTTTTTTATTACATCGTCGTCAAACCTCATCATTCCGAACAACTCGTCACGAACATCCTTCCTCCACAACGGACATGTCATAATCCATGCAAGTATCATAATACCAATCCCAACTTTCATCCCGCCTTCGTTGAATTGTGTCCACACTTGCTTACCAAGGTCGGTACTCTCAGCAAGGAATAGCTTGTACATACCGCATGCCTGTCGGTAGGCCGTGGAATCGAATGTTGTTCGGTCATCCTTCACATCCTCCTCCTCCTTAGAGTGTTTACGAGATTGGGATATTGCATCACGATAAACCAACGTTGCCGAGTCTAGAATCTCTTTTAATTCACGCATCCTACTGCTGGGTAAGTCGTTTGACGTTTTAGAGTATGTGTATAGATAATTCCACACCTGAGCGGCATTGAGCGCTAGTGCCGTGGCAACATGCGATGATGTCGTCGTCGTCGTTGTGGTGGTGGGCAATCGATGATTATGACGATTACGACGAGACGGGAGTAAATTGGGCACAAGTCCACCAATATTTGCATATGGTATTGGCAATCCTAATAATATTGAGATTGTGGGGACTAGATCAATTTGATGTATCGTATCGAATACACGTGCGGCATGCGATCCAAGTTCCTCCCCCTTCGTTCTTCGTCTTGTAGCTGTAGTAGCACTATTCTCATCATCTTCGTCATCATCATCATCATTGCCACAACCGTGACTGTAATGTGCAAACAAACCAGCATTCACCTCATTATCCGTCCCACCACCATGATTCCCATCCTCCGTCATGCCATGATCACCAAGGACTAATGCAACGATGCACGACTCCTGTGGTGCATCATCAATCCGATCGAGTATATCGCTAAGTGCAGTATCCATCTGTTGTAATTTGCGTTCCATATGTGGATCATTGGGACCGTAGGTATGTCCAACATGATCCACTCCGAGAAAATGTGCCACAATAAGCTCGAACGATGTCGTATTATCATCGTCGTTGTCATTATCATTCATCGTCATTACATCAGCGGTGGTAGGTTGTTGTCTTTTCATCCCGACCAATCCATCCAACAGTCTCGGTATATGGACGAGACACCCATCATCGACCGAGTCTAAATCGCGCGTATTGAAACTCGGGAATGGATGTGCATCGTTGAACTGCGTGGGGAATAGATCGATCCACGTGTCATCCCCAACGAATGCAATTTGCGGTTGCCTGCTACTACTCGTCGTCGTCCTCCTCCTCTCGTGATGACCAACAATTCGACGACGTCGACGACCCCAGGGTGCCGTGGCAATTTGCTCCACCCACGAATCCTCGTCGACGTTGGCGCCGCCGAAGCTGCCGGTAATATCCGCAAAGGTGGGCAAGCCGCCGGTGGTCAAGCCCTTGAGTCGTTGCATCGTCACCGTGGGCGGATCTGCGACGAAACGAACGAGTTTGGACATTCCTCCTTTCCTCCTCCTCTTCTCCTCGTCCGCCTCCTCCTCGGATGATGGGGATAATCGCGATCCGATGGACGACGGTAACCGATCGCGCGCAAAGTCGAACCGTAGCGCATCCACCACGACGAATACGACCGAATCCGCGAGACGAGACGTCCAACATCCACCACCGCGATCGTCGTCCTCCTTCTCCCGCCGCTCGTTGCCAAAATGATCATCGTCGTCGTCGGATAGCAAATTGACCCTTCGTAAATACGACAATTCGTCGTCGTTCATCCCCAATGCGCCTCGGAGTAATAAACCCGCCGACATCGCGGCACAAGACGAGCGTCGTGCGAAGGGCGTACGCGATAGGAAGAATGATCGTATGAATATCGATAGTCCGAGCAGTAGCAGTAATGGAGGGAATAGACGACGGATGACGATCGTCGTTGCGAATCGTTTATTATGAAGCATAATTTTTCGCATCTCGATGCTAACAATCGATAATATGTGATTTAAAATCGAAGAAGATCAAAAAACGAAGATGAATGGAATCGCCGTCTCGCTCGAATAAGACAAGGGGAGGCAAATGTAATATCACGAGCCATCCGCGTCCGTCGTCATTGCCACCACGAAAAAACGAGGAATCTTCCCTCAACAATCCAAAGGCAACCGTAAATTCCAGCGGGACCTCCGCGACCCGAGGGAATATAACGACGCGACCCCATCTCCGCGCACCCGCCCATGTCGCATACCATCGTCGTCGTCGAGCGCGGCGGTCGTCCTCGTCGTCGTAGGACGACGTCGACGCTCGCGGCGATCGCGCTGCTCGCCGCCGTCGACGCG
>Ga0247843_1006686_pt1 | contig 14826 bp, 9 predicted proteins | sample LaCruzMarch2017__FD_192420 | JGI IMG/M metagenome (GOLD analysis project Ga0247843, IMG submission 192420) | Freshwater microbial communities from meromictic Lake La Cruz, Castile-La Mancha, Spain - LaCruzMarch2017_8m | ecosystem: Environmental > Aquatic > Freshwater > Lake | place: Spain...
CCGGGATTCTGCGGTCCGCGTTCGACAATACGGCTGATCTCGGCACGCACCATGGGGTTGCCCGGATCAAAGCCCAGCGTGTCCAGGGCGGCCTGCTGCAAATTACGCCCCCAACGGCCGGGCAGGAGCGGCCCCTTCAACCAGGCCCGATCCAAATCGCATTCGCAGTCCTGACCAATGAGCAGCAACCGATCTCGCAAAGCCGTTTGGGTGATGAGCGGCCCTTCCAAGGGTGAACCCAACCGGCGTCCTCGACCATAAACGAGGACCACCCGAGGTGAATCGATGGACGCAGGATCCAAGCCCAAACCCCAGACCAACACCTTCTCGGTCGCCTGTTCCTTCAGCGACACGACCACACAGTGCGGCGGGGTCTCCACCGGCTTCGGCATCGAAGACAGTAATCGCGCCGTGGCGGTGATGGCGGAGTCGACATCCTGACGGACTCGGGCATTGGCCGCCGCATCGGTGCCTTCGAGCAACAAAACCAACGCATAGGCGCGGAGCCCTTCGCGATACACCCGCTCCCGCAGCGGCGACGTCACCGCCATCTCGACGCCTCGCAGCACCGCCGGCGCGTCGGAAGGATTTGGCAACGGCAGGCTCAGGATACGCCCTTCCACATCGCGCAAGTACAACCCGGCGGCGCGCGGGAAACCCCCGCCCGTGGGATCTTCATCCCAAACCACGTTGGATTCGCGCAGCAGCAATTCGGCCTTGGAACGCACTTCCGCCGAAGTTCCCGACTCTGGAACCCATCGCAATCGATAGGCTTCCAGCCCCAAATCCACAAAGCCGGTGTCGCGGACCGAGTAGCGACACGCCCAGGCGGACACGGCCACGAAGAACACGAGCCACCCCAACTTGCTTCGCAATGAATTCAAACCCTTCATGATGCCTTACCTTCCGCGCTTTGAGCGCAGTCCACACAGCCAGGAATCCGTCCGATCTTGAGACGCGACAGTTGATAAGTTCTCAAATCCAAGGTGATGAGTCGCCCGGCCAGAGTAGGCGCAACTCCGGTGATGACCTTGATGGCCTCGAGAGCAGCCATCCCTCCGGCTGTCCCCGACACGGCCCCCAGCACGGGAAATCTCCGAGTCCAAGTCGGGCTTTGCTGCGGATACAGGCACCGCAGGCATCCGGTGACTCCTGGCACGAATGTGGTCAGGTGAAACTCGAGATCATAGACGGCCGCTTCCACCATCGGCCGGCCCTGACGCATGGCCTCACGGTTCAGCCGGTAGCGCTCTTCAAAGAGCGGAGCGCAATCCACCACGACATCCGCCAGGCCCACCAATCGCGCGGCGTTGCCTTCCGAAATGTTGGCGGGTTCGGCTACGATCTCCACCCGCGGATTCAAGGCCTTCAATCGTGCCACCGCGCTGTCGATGCGAGGCTTGCCGATGTGGTCGTGGGTCATGAGCAATTGGCGGTTGAGGTCGTCGGACCGCAAATTGCCTCCGTGGGCGAGGATCAATCGCCCGACTCCGGCGGCCGCCAATTCGAAGGCAACCATGCCCCCGAGACCACCCACGCGGGACACCAACACCGAAGCCCCCTTCAGACGGCGCTGGGCCAACTCACCAAAGCCGCCCACGGGAATTTGCCACCCGTAAGCCTCCACCTCATCGGCGGTCAGCTCGGGGCATCGGGCCACGTCCGCTGGAAGCTCAGGATTCAAGGCGACCATCGCGCAAGTGGAGGATTCGGTCGGCGAGGCGTTCGGCTTCGGACCGGTTGTGGGTGATGTGCAAAATGGTGATGCCCGTGCGATTCCGGATCTCGGTCAGAACAGCAACGATTTCGCCCCGTGTTTGATCATCGAGGGCCGACAAGGGCTCATCGAGGCAGAGGACCGGCGGATGGAAGGCCAAGGCCCGCCCCAAGGCGACACGCTGGCGTTCTCCGCCGCTCATGCCGGCCGGCAACCGGTTCATCAGCGGGGTCAAGCCCAGCCATTCAGCCAGTTCCCGGGAACGGGTTTCGCGGCGCTCAGGAGCCCAGCCACGCACTTCCAAGGCAAACTCCAAGTGCTGACGCACCGTCAGGTGATCAAAGAGAGCGCCATCTTGCGGGACGAATCCAATGCCTCGTTGTCCGGGTGGCAAATTGGTAACCTCACGGTCTCCGATCCAAATCGATCCCGACCGAATCGAACGCAAACCGCAAATCCCTTCGAGCAAAGTCGTTTTACCCGACCCCGTTCGCCCCATGAGAGCCGTATGACTTCCGGTGGGAATTTCCATCGAGAGATCCCGCAGTTGGAACCCCCCTGCTTGAACCGTGATGTGGCGGAGGGAGATCATGGGTGTCGAAGGGGTGTTCCGCCCCCCAGGCCCGCCCCGCCCCAGGCACGCACCAGGAACAAGGCCACCACCGCCGAAGCCATCATGAGCAACGATACAGCCACTGCCGCTTCCAATCGGCCGACGGACAATTCCAGGAAGACCGTGGTGGGCAGCACCTCGGTCTTCATGCGGGTGGCGCCCGAGAAAACCAAAATCGGCCCGAATTCACCGAGCGCCCGAGCCCAGGCGAGAGTGGCTGCCGTGAGGATGCCCGGGCGCGCGGCCGGCAACACCACCCGCCAAAAGGCTTGGGCCCGGTTGCAACCCAAGGTCATGGCCACCTGCTCTTGGCGGGGGTTGATTTGAGCGAAGGTCGTTCGAAGCGTGCGAACCGCGAATGCGCAGGCGACCATGAACTGTGCGAGGATCACCGAGGGCACCGCATAGGTGACGGGAAACACCGTTTCGAGGGCCCGAAGCGGAGCGGTCTGGAAAAGAATCAACAAGCTCAGACCAATCACCAAGGGCGGGAGCACGATGGGGATGTCCAGCAAGGCATCCAGGATGGCCCGGCCCGGAAACTCGAAGCGGGCCATCAGGTACCCAATGGGCACCGCCACCCACAGCGAGAGCAACGTCGTGAGGGTGCAACTCAAGAGACTCAATCGGATCGCATATTGGATCTCGGGCGAACCCAAGGCCCGCCACAAATGCCCCGGCGTGGTGTAGAACAAATCGGCCGCAACCATGGCCAAGAGCAACACCACATAGGTCCCACCCAAGAGAATCAAGGCCGCCAGAAACCGACGGTCTGCCGGAGCCACAAGCGCCTTGGCCGGGGCAGAAGCAACCGACGGATCGGAGGACTGGAGGGACGACGGGTTCACGGAGTCGACTCCTGCCATTGAAATCCCGCCGATATAAACCGGTCGCGTGACACTTTCGATTCCAACGCCTGCTGCAGGCGGGACATCAACTGCGCGTGGTCCGAGTTGCGGCTCACGGCATACGGCTGGATGGCCATGGTTCCCGGTCCCGTCAGGCGAACCACTTCCACCGCGTCCAACACCGCGGCCGTGTTGGCCTCGTAGACCAAGGCCACATCCAAGGCTCCAGAACGCAATTGGTTGATGAGCAAATCGCCCGTGGGCGCCTGCACCGCCAGGTTGGATTTCACCGAATCCCACAGCCCCACCGAGCGCAGCAACCGGGCACTCAAGGCACCCAGGGCACTTTGGTCTTCCTGACACAACCCCACCTTCAAGGCTGTGCGGGTCAAATCGGACAGTCCACCAATGGCCTTCGGATTGCCTTTCCGCACGGCCAATACCAAAGGCGTTCGAGCCAGCGCCACCGCCGGCTGAAAGTGGCTTTGGACAGTATCCATGAAGGAGACATCGCAGGCGAAGTAGGCGTCGGGCCGCTGACCGGAACGAATTTGGGCCGTGAGGATGCCACAACCATTGTAAACCCGGGTGATGTCCACGCCTTCCCGCTGCTCGAACTCGCGCAAGGTAGGTTCCGCGGCCAAGCGATTGACCGATCCGCTGTAGAAGAGCACCGACGGATGGGGATTCCAGACATCCCCGGGCATCACCTCAAAACCCGACTCCTGAAAGCGACGCAGCCCTCGATCCCGGGCACTGAGATACCGAGCAAAGCGCAAAGCCTCGGTGGGTTGAGTGCTCGATTGCAGGACACACACCGACACCTCGGAACGAGCCGTGGACAATTCCGGAACCGTCACCGCCTCCAATTCTGGATACTGGGCCACCGTCACATCCCAGACGATGCCTGCATCGACCGCTCCGAGCTTCACGTCGTTGGCCACGTCGTTGACCGTCGGCTTGAAGACCAAGGCTCGAGCCGATAACGCCGCCCAATCACCGCTACGGGTCAGGGCCGCCCGAGCCACCGTCCCGATGGCCACCGAGTCCGGGTTTCCCAGGCTCACCCGAACTCCGTCTCGGAGAAGGTCCCGAATGGAACGAATGCTCTTGGGATTGCCCTTGGCCACCGCAACGACGGCGGACATGCGAGCCAGTGGAAGCACCTCGGCCAGCAAGCGATTGGAATTGCCCAAGTCGATGAAGCTGGTGTCGGCCGGAATGAACACGTCGCCGCGTTGGGCCACCCGGAGATTGCTCAACAGCGTGCCCGAACCGCCGTACTGGATCTGGACCGACGTCTTCTGTTCGCGCTCGTAGTCCTTCGCAACGGCCTCCACCGCGGTCTTGAGCCCGGCTGCGCAGTACACCACCAACGGCTCCCGCTGAGTCGCGTTGGCCGGCGGTCTCTGATTCCAAACCAGCAACCCAACCAAGATCCCGATCGCCACCAGCGAGCCCCACAGAATGGATCGCATCGAATTCATCCGATACGGCATCGAGCCGGGCTAACTGGGGTTGGGCCGTCCATCTAAGGAAACGTTCGCCGGAAGCACCGGTCCGATTCAACCCCTCAAGCAACCCGACACCCGATCGTTACGGGACAACCGCGGGTGCGGGAGCAACACCGCCGGTTGCCCCGCACCCCGGATTTGCCGAACCTCAATCCAACTTGTGGATGCGGATATTCCGGAACGCCACCGCTCCGTGGTCGCCCTGGAGGAGGATCGGTCCGGGCTGGTCGACCTGGTCGTCGATCTGACCACCGGTGCCCTTGGGGCTCAGCACCCCGTCGTGCACCTTCACGCCGTTGAGAGTCAGGGTGATCTTCTGGCCCACAATCTTGGCCTCCGCGGTCTGCCACTGTCCGGCCTTGCGGGAAACGAAGAGCGAGGTCGGTTGGAGGTTGTAAATCGCGCCGTTGCCACCATTGGAAGACTTGCCGGTCTTCACATCGTCCAGGATCTGGATCTCGTGACGTCCCCGCAGATAAAGCCCGGAGTTCGATTTCGGAGCCACCTGGTATTCGTAGCGAATGACGAAGTCCTTGAACTTCTCCTCGGTGAGCAAGTCCGTGCCGTGCTCGGTGAAATTGCCCTCGCGGTCCACCTTGAGCACGTTGCACAGCATCCCATTCTGAACGCTCCACGACTTCATCCCGTCATCGCGGCGGTACTTCCAGCCCTTCATGGACGTGCCGTCGAAGAGCAGCTTGAAGCCCGCCTTCTTCTCGGCCGCGCTCAGCGCATTGGCCGTATCGGTCACCGCACCGGAACCCTTGGCCAGACCCAAGCCCCAACGAATGCCGCCGAGGATGTGCTTCTGGTAGGCGGCGCTGGTCCACACATCTTCGCGGTGGCCCAGTGAGGTGTAGAACATGCGGCCACCGCCCTTGAGGTCTTTGCACCAGGCCACCGGATAATCGCCGGGCAGGTGGTTCTGCGGGTGCTTGTCGAGGGTCAGCAGCCCGTGCACGCGATCGCGGTGGAACTCCTTGAACTCGTAGATCTCGTCGTACATCGACCACGTGTCGCCCAGGTGTTGGTTGGCGGGGTGTGCCGGGTCCTGGTTGGCCATGTCGACGGTGACTTGCGCGCCGTGGGTCAGGAACAACCCGCCCAACATGCCGTAAAACGCCGGAAACCCATGGAACGTGTCGCTGCACGAGTGCATGCCGATGAGGGCGTGTCCCTGCTCCACCCAGCGGATGAAGCCTTCGCGATCGGGAATCGCCAAATCACCGGTGGTGTTCGCGAAGATGACCGCATCGACCTTGGCCAGATTGGCCATGGAAAGCTTCTCGCGGACTTCGTTGTCGTCCTTGCCGTCGGCTCCGCCCCGCACGTAATCCACCACGGTGAATTCCCCGGTGGTTTCACCAAGCGTCGCGATGACGTTCTCGGCGGTGGCGATGGAGCTGTGGCGGAAGCCCTTGGTGGCGGTGACCACGAGGACCTTTTTCGGCGCAGCCGCAGAAAGGGTCATCGCTGCCAACAGGCAACTGGATACGAGGGAGACGGTGTTCATGAGAGAATGAAAACGGGCGTAGGACTTTGGAATATTCGGCAGCCCGGTCCGAGAAAAGGCAAGCCTCCGGAAGCGAGAACCTCCGGGGGATCGGCGGGTGTCCACGGCTGTGGGATCGGCCTCGAGGGAGTTGCCCGACGTCCGCCGCGGCCGGCCGAGCTTGCCAGCCCTAACCTCCGACGCACGATCCGTGGCCCCGGTCCGCTGTGGAAGGTTGGCCCACGCCCCGACTCACCCGCCCGGTCTGCGTGGCGGACCGACCGATCCCGACCCTTCAATAGCGGCTCCGGAGGCGGCTCAGGACGGGCTCGATCCTCTCGCCGACATCCTCCTGATGGATGTAGGAATCACGGCTGCCACCGGCATCCCAGCTATGCAGGAACAGCATCTTCTCGAATCGCACCCAACTAGCCGAACCGTCCATATAAAGTTGGTTTCCGCCGGCGGGAAGCCGGCCGTTCTTGTGGCCGGGCATGCCCTTGAATGCCGTGTCCCGACCGCCCCCCCACTGACCGTCGACCTTCATCACCGCGTCCGCCGCCAACACCCATCCGGGTTGCGCGGTGGTCGATTTCACCGGGCTGCGGGACGGGAAGGTGCCGGCCGGATTGATCCAGGTCTCGATGCCCCCCATGTACTGGTAACCGATGATCCATTGGTCGTATTCCGCCTCGAAGGTCGGGAATCCCTTCCGCGTGGGACAGGACCAGATCGTCGAAGCCTCGGAATTGGTCTGGATGGCCAGTCCCACGGTGGCCGCGGCCAATCGCTCCGGGGGATTCAGGGCGATCTGCACCGCCCCGCCGCGGGCCTGCAGAAGCGTGCCCTTGTGATCGTCGGCGTAGATCGTCATGGCGATGCCGAGCTGGCGCAGGTTGTTGAGGCACTTGGATCGCCGGGCCTGTTCCTTGGCCCGTCCAAGGGCGGGCAGGAGCATGCTCGCGAGGATCGCGATGATGGCGATCACCACCAGCAGTTCGATCAGGGTGAAGGCCCGACGCAGAGGGCGATCAGTCAGGCCCGCCTGTCGTGGCCTGAGATTGGTTCCTGCCGGGTACGGGACTGCCAGTGAGGAACGGATGCGGGCCGGGACTGGAGGAATCACCACAAGACTTTGGGTGGCGAATATGAACTCAGTGCGCCAAATCGGCGACCATCTCCAAACATCGATGGAAACGGGCCGGGTTCAGGGACGTGGAGCCGCCAATCCATCCGGACGGTATGGGACGACGATCTCCCGAGCCTGGATGGGCACCGAGACCTCCTGCGTCCCGCCCCCGGGCCAGCGGATCCGGACCCGGTCAGGAGCGTCCGGGCTGTGCATGACGACCACCGCGGAATCCTGGGACCAGTAGTCGGACCCCGCATGGATCTCGCGGACCGGACCGGAACGTCCTCGGGCGACCCACTGGAGCACCGCCCCGGCGCCAGAGGGATTGCCGGAAGGGCCCTGCAGCCGCACTCGAAGGCCGGGCTTGGCCTGGACGCCAGCGAAAACCCGGACTGGACCGCCACCCGGCAGAATCCGGCGAGTCCGCCGATCCGTCCGTCGTCAGCGGATGGATCCCGGTCAAGACCGCCCACCCGAGCATCACCAGGTCCGGAGGACGGGCCATCAATGGCGGTCGGGAACCAGTTCGGTGCCGAGCCTCTCCGCGAAGGATCACCCCGGCAAGCAGTGGGGCGGGATCACCGGCAACGTCACCCACCTGTCACGGTCGCCTTCAGGCGTGCGGGAGCCCCTCCCGAGCCCGGACAAGACCCGGTGATGGCCCAGAGGCTCCGGGGACGCGCCAAAACCCGGAATACCGGGGCACCAGCACGCGCCGATCGGTCATTGCCGCGACCGTTCGAATCGGGGCTTGCCACCGACGTAGGTCGATTCCACCCGGATGTCAGCAATCCGCAGGGCCTCGGATTTCCGAGGATCCCCCGACAGCACCACAAAATCCGCCACCCTTCCCTCGGCGATGGTGCCCTTAACCGCCTCCATCCGTTCGGCGAACGCGGAGCCCCAGGTGTATTCGCGGATCGCTGTCTCGACCGGAATCCGCTGGGACCCGCCGTACACCCGTCCCACCGCACTGGCGCGCGTCACGAGGCTTTGGATCCTCCTCATCGGCTTGCACGCGCTCACCGGCCAGTCCGAATTGCCGGACACCACGATTCCCAGGTCCTCCGCGCTGCGGTTCGGGTGCATGAACTCCCATCGTCGGTGGCCGTATTCCTCCATCTTGTCACCATGCTCGAAGATGTACGAATGGAGGGCGAGCACCACGCCGAGATCCTTCGCGCGTCGCAGCAATGGCTCGGGACAGACGCTGGCATGCTCGATCCGGAACCGAGCATCGGCCTTAGGGAGCTTGTGCAACGCGCGCTCGAAGGCGTCCAGCACCATGGCAATCTCCCGATCCCCATTGGCATGGATCGCCGGTTGGAGTCCCGATCGGTGAACCCGCAGCACCAAGGCATCCAGTTCCTCCTGGGTCCGGGCGGGCGGGATGCCGAAATCGTCGCGACGCCCGGTGGCGGGGTTCACCCGATCGTAGGGCTCCGACACCCAACAGGTGCGGCCGGACAACGAATTGCCGTGGACGATCTTGATGCCTCCGAGGCGCACCCACTCGTCACCGAATCCGGACTCCATGCCGGCCGCCTCGACGATGTCGAGGTATGCGGACTGCATCAGCACACCCACCCGGCATCCTCGGCCGCGCCTTGCAAGTTCCTGATAGACCCGCAGGGCCTTCGGGGTGCCTGCGGCATCCTGGATACTGGTGATCCCCTCCGAGAGGAACCGATCGAAACATCGGTCGTAACCCTCCACAAGCTCCTCCCAAGAAGGGTCCGACACCTTCGGTCCTGCCGCCTCCACCAGTCGGAGTGCGGGGGGCTCCCGGAGCACACCATCTGGCTCGCCTTCCCGGTTTCGCCCGAACGCCCCGCCCTTCGGATCCGGTGTCGAACGGGTGATGCGTGCGGCATTGAGCACGACGCTGTTCACGGCCCAGACGTGACCGCTGGAGTGGCGGAGCAGGATGGGATGGTTGGTCGACACCTGGTCGAGGAGTTCCCTAGTGGGATGTCCGTCCAGACGGGTGTCCTGGTAGTTGAACCCGCGCACCCAGAGTCCGGGAGGCGTGGCCGCAGCCTTGGATCTGAGGACCGCAAGGAGACGATTCCGGTCCGGCACCCGTTCCGGATCCAGGTCGACTTCGCCATGGATGGAATCCTCCGGAAACTCGGGTCGGGGATGCAGATGGGAGTCGTTGAAACCGGGCAACACAGTCCGACCGTGGAGGTCGATCACGCGAGTACCGGGTCCGCGGGTCTTCAGCACCTCGGCGTCCGAGCCAACCAGAACGAATCGTCCCCGGTGAACACTAAAGGCGGTGGCCGTCGGGCGCGCCGGGTCGACGGTGACCACGACCGAATCGTGGACGATCAGATCTGGCGTCGAGGCCCTGACAAGGCCGGCGAGCAGGATCGGACACCACGAGCCGCGGCGAAAGAGACCGAGCAGCACCGGACGCTTGGAAGGCGGGAGGACGGGAGGGAGGAGAGCCATGGTCAGCGGTTTGGAGCCGCGCACGGGCGTCGGGGCGCGGATCTTCCGGAGGTGATCTTGAACCATGGGGCTCCTGTGCAAGCGAACGCTGCGGTTACAATCAGGAAACGTGTGCCGGCGGGCCCGACCTCGAACATGGACATTCGGGCATCCTCCCGAGGGACAAACGGCGCGGCTTCAAGAGAGCACGGACCACCGACGGAAGGCCGCGGTCGCCCGCACGATTGAATCCCCGTCGACTCGGGGGATGGGCCGGGAATCCTCCACGGACACCGGATCCCGCCGCCCGATCCCGCACCGGGCCCGCAGCAAGATGCCCGCAGCGCGACCGGCGGACCGCGCGGGACCTCGGCGAGCCTCCCGTACTGGTGCGAAGAAACGTTGCCAACGACCCGCCTCCCGCGTTGCCACAGGATTCGGGGAGCGACGGACTCGTCCGCCGAACAATCGACGTGCCCACTTGCCTTGGGCCGATGGGTGTGAAAGCTCCCGGGAATGCCCCCGGTCACGCAGGCCCACCGGCCAAACCACTTGTCCTTTTTGAGGTGGCTACGCGTCTCAGTCGTCCTGTTCGTGCTACTGTCCTTGGGCCGGGCCGACTCGCTGACGCTGCGATTCAAGGCGCCGCATTGGCTGTACATCGAGGGCGATCACTTGCCGGGCAAATCCATCGAGGTGAACTACCTGGAGGCCTATTGCCGGGCCGGATCCACCGACGCGGATTGGGTGAAACACACGGTCATCCCGCACCGGGCCGAGTTGATTAGCCTGAGCGCCGATCGAAAGACCCTGAAACTCCGAGACACTTTGGAGGACGGTGTGGTGGTCGATCACACCATTCGGGCGGGGACCGATGATGTGGACTTCCGATTGGTGGCCCACAATCCCGGTCCGAAACGCTCCGAGGCCCACTGGGCGCAAGCCTGCGTGCGGTTGGGAGAATTCACCGGCTTTCCGGCCTCCAGCACCAACCTCGACGACTACCTGCCGCAGTGCTTCCTGATCTTGAGCAACCGCGTCACCCGCTTCCCTGAGATCCAGCCGTGGGTCAAAGCCGCCCGGTATGTTCCCGGGCAAACCTGGTGCCCCCGCCATGTGCCCCGCACCGATGTGAACCCGCGCCCCCTGAGTCCGGTGGTGCCCGATGACGGTTTGATCGGAGCCTTCAGCGGCGATGGCCAATGGCTCTTCGCCACGGCCTGGGAGCCTTATCAGGAACTCTTCCAAGGGGTCATCCGCTGCCTGCACTCGGATTTGCGTCTGGGCGGATTGCAACCCGGTGAAACCAAACGCATCCGTGGTCGCATCTACCTCATGAAGGCCGACACGCAGGCTCTGAGGAACCGCTATGCGGGTGATTTCCCAGAACACCGCCCGTCTCGGACCGTTCGCAAGGCGGCCCCACCGGCTGCGCAACCGAACTCGGCCGCGACGCCAGGTTCAGCAGCACCTGCTCCCGCCGCGAAACCGTGAACCAGCCCGGGCCTTGAATCGCGGGTTGTCTTTGTTACTCGGTCAGCGATCCCGCCAACCGTTTGAATGCGGCGACGACGCGACCGCGGGAAGGATGGACCCGGGCTGCCCTCGGCCTCGGGCCTCACTTCGACTTGTCGGGATAAGCCGGCGGTTGCGGGATGCGGACAGGCTTGGCTTCCATGGCCTTCTTCAATTCCGCGATGGCGCGGTTGAGTTGGTCGTCGGTGCCGGAAAACTCGCGGGTCGGATCGTTGTCGACCTCGATGTCCGGCTCCACTCCCGTGCCTTCCATGATCCATTCCTTGGCCTCGAGATCGAAGCGGCTGAACTCGGGCCGATTCAGAATGCCGCCATCCAGCAGAGGCAGGCTCCCCCGGATGCCCACCACTCCGCCCCACGAGCGCTGACCGATGATCGGCCCCAGCCGATGCTTACGGAATCGGTAGCCGACGATGTCGCCGTCGCTGGCGCTGTGCTGGTCGATGAGCAGCACCTTGGGTCCCAACACCTGACCGCTCGGATCCACATTCACCGCACCGTTGCGCGCCACCGTCCACATCGCCGGTTCACGCCGCAGTCGCTCGATGATCATCGGTGAAACGTTCCCGCCGCCATTGCCGCGGCAATCGACCACCAGCGCCTCCTTGTGAAGCTGCGGATAGTAGAACTTGGCAAATTCATTGAGTCCCGGAACCCCCATGTCCGGGACATGCACATAGCCGATCTTGCCACCACTGGCCTTGTCCACCTTCTCGATGTTCCCCAAGACCCAATCGAGGTAGTAGAGCGGTTGTTCGTCCGCTGTGGGAATGACCGTCTGGTCGCGAGCCCCTTCTTCCTTGGGTTCCCGGTTCACCCGCAGAACCACCGGTTTGCCGGCCGTTCCCACCAAGGCCGAGTAGAGATCCGTCATGCCCCGAGTGGACTGCCCTTGAACGGCCAGGATGTAATCGCCAGGGCGGATTTCGACACCGATCTCCGTCAGCGGACTGCGATACTTGGAGTCCCAGTTGTGTCCGCGAAGAATGCGCTCAATGCGGAAATAACCACTGGCATCGGGCTGGATGACAGCTCCCAGCAACCCCAAGGGAATACGCTCTGGCTTCGGCAAATCACCGCCGCCCACATAGGCGTGCCCGATGTTCAACTCCCCGATCATCTCCCCAATGATGAAGGTGAGGTCGGCCCGATGCTGCACATGCGCCAGCAGGGGCTCATAACGGCGGCGCATGCCCGCCCAGTCCACGCCGTGCAGCTTCGGATCGAAGAGGAAATCCCGCATCTGGCGCCAGCACTCATTGTAAATCTGGTTCCATTCCGCACGGCGATCCAGACGCACCTTCAGATCGGTCAAACTCAGCTTGCGGTCGGCGAGGTCGAGCTTGGCGGAAGGGAGATCCAAAATCGCCAGTTCCGATCCCACCTTGACCAGCATCTTCTTGCGATCGGCCGAGACCCGGAAGCCGGCCACCTCGCCCAACTCTGTTTCCTTTTCCTTCTCGAGGTCGAAGAGGTGGAGCTTGCCCTTCTTCACATAGAACAGCTTGTCGCCCACCGAAGTGAGCGATCCATAACTCGAGGCCGGAGGCGGCAACACGGTGATGCGCTGGGTCAACCCCTCGACGTCCACGGTCACCACCACCTTGGAGGGCTTGGCGGCCTTGGTCCCGTCGCCGTCCTTATCCTTGTCCTTGTCTTTGTCGGAAGCCGCTTTGGCCTCGGTGCCACTGACCGCCGCCTTGTCGTCGCGCGGTTTCACCTCGTCGGACTTCGGCGCCAAGGGCGACTTCGTCGCGGCGGCCAACGTGACCAGGTAAATTCGCTCCATGTCGCTGTAAGTGTGATTCCACTCCGTCTGGCCGTAGGACGGATTGAACGAGCGTTCCGAGACGAAGAAGAGGTACTTGCCGTCGCTGCTGAATTCCGGAGAACCCACATCGAACCACCCGTCGGTGACTGGGACCTGATTTTTCTGTGCCAGCCCGTAGAGGTAGATGTTGGCGAATCGGCGCACCTCGGGTTTCGTGAAGGCCAACCACTGGCTGTCCGGCGACCAGACGAAATCGCGGATCTCAAAGGCCTCCGATTGGGCCGCTAGAGTTACCTGCTTCGACTCCACCTCGACGAATTGGAGGCGGTTGAGCTTGTCGGTCCAGGCGATGCGTTTGGAATCGGGCGACCAGACAATCTCGTGCTTGTAGGTGTCGGCTCCAGAGGTCAGCGCGCGCGGTTCACCCGATCCCTCTTGCGGCCGGATCCAAATTTCATCCTCGCCGCTCTGGTCGCTGACATAGCCGATCCATTTTCCGTCCGGAGACCACACCGCATTGCGCTCATGCACCCCGGGTGATTGCGTCAGGTTGCGGGTGGCCCCGTTCTTGGCCGGCACCGTGAAGACATCGCCCCGCGCGCCGATGAGCGCCCGCGCGCCGTCCGGAGCGATCTCATAGGACGTGGTCTCCTTGCTGACATCGCGCAACCCGCCGCGGCCGATGGCCAAATCTTCCCGAATCTCCACCGGAATTCGCACCGCTTTCTCCGTCTGGAAATCCAAGCGGTACAAGTAGCCGCCATTTTCAAAGACAATCCCGGTGTCGCCCAAGGACGGGAACTTAACGGCGAATTCGGTAAAGTCCGTCAGACGGCGGGGCTTCCGGGTTTTCAAGTCCATCACATAGAGGTTGGCCTGATGAGACTCCTCGCGCTCCGACACAAAATAAATCCGATCTCCATGCCACATGGGGAAGATGTCTTGCGCCGGATCGCTGGTCAGCCGAGTGGTTTCACCGGTCCCGAAATGATGCAGCCAAATCTCATCAGCCTGACCGCCGCGGTAGCGCTTCCAGGTGCGGAATTCGCGGAAGACCCGGTTGTAGGCCATTTGCTGACCATCCGGAGAGAAACTGCACCATCCACCGCGCGGCACTGGCAACGTCTCCGGAACGCCGCCCGAGAGGCGGGCCAAGGTGAGTTCACCCTTGAACGGGTTCCAGTGATTCCGCCGCGAGCGGTACACCACCGTGTCATTGTCCTTCCAGGCCATGACGATGTTGTTGGGCCCCATTCGGTCCGAGACGTCATCGCGTTCCAGGGTCGCGGTGTGGGTGAGGCGACGCGGTTCTCCGCCCTCGGACGGCATCACATAGACCTCGGTGTTGCCATCGTATTGACCGGTGAAGGCCAGTGTTTTGCCGTCCGGCGAGAAGCGGGCGAACATCTCGAACCCTTTCGGGTCGGAGGTCAGGCGCCGGGCGACGCCTCCTTGCACGGGCACGGTGTAGAGGTCTCCGGCATAGGTGAACACCACCTGATTTCCATGCAATGCGGGGAACCTCAGCAACCGAGCCTCGTCGGCCTGAAGCACCAGCATCGATCCGAACCCCAACAGCAACAGACGAATCCCAGAGAAGAACCCTCGCATGGGTCCACGTTAGTATGCGTGCGGTGAACCTTTCAATTACCCACAAGTTCCAGACGTCAAAAATCCAGAAAATTTTGAAAAATTAATATACAATCGATTTGATTTGTTATGAATTTAAAGAGTGCAAGTTAAACCGATTGCCGATGATAACAGTTT
>Ga0247843_1006687_pt1 | contig 14825 bp, 10 predicted proteins | sample LaCruzMarch2017__FD_192420 | JGI IMG/M metagenome (GOLD analysis project Ga0247843, IMG submission 192420) | Freshwater microbial communities from meromictic Lake La Cruz, Castile-La Mancha, Spain - LaCruzMarch2017_8m | ecosystem: Environmental > Aquatic > Freshwater > Lake | place: Spain...
AGATCATGCTGGTGGAAGACTTTTAGATCTCCCCGAAAGGGGGGAGAAAGGGGGGAGGAAAGAGAAAAAGGAAGAAAAAGGAGAGGGGAAAAAAGGGAGGAAAGGTCGCCCCCTCATCTTCTCCTCTCTCAATTGAATGTAATCGTCAATATTGGCACAAATATTATATATGCATGACAACCATGGTAGCCGTACTCTTGCAAGACATGTATGAGAGGGTCTGAGGTGCAGATTTGGTGGTTGTAGCCACGATACGGCTGCTATTACCATGGTTTGATATGCCATCCGAGAGGTGAAACAACAGTAAGCTAAAATGATACATAGTAGTAGTGGTTAATTTAAACATTATTGTTAACCAAGCTGTACTATTAATGATTAGTATCTATATTAGCGATCTGCGTCGTCGGATTGTCGGCGAAGCCTTTCATTTGGGGTGATTTGCATCGTCTCAGCATGACACTCAAAATTCGTAAAAAATTGTGTATGCGTGGTTCTAGCCGGCGCTTAGATAATACACCGTTTCTATTCATACCAGCACCCAAATCTATTGTCCACACTATATCGAATGCCATTCTGTGCTCGTTTTGGCCATGAGTGGTCATAATCATCAACGTATCATCGGTAGAACACCAGCGGCAGCAAGCATGATAAACTACACACGACGCTGGAAGATAGCATATTATATCCCCATCTCTCGGATTTGAACGAAACTAAGCACGTGAGACATCGTCAAGTACCCATCGACGAGGTCTGCATGGTCGGCGGGGCGTAAATATGCACATGGGTCCTGTACTAGCCAACGACTCCTTCCCACCAATTAATTGTCACATATTTCTGCATTGACAACAAACAACAACTCAATTTTCTCATTCCAATCATTGAATTGGCCCAATTCGAGCAAGGACTAACCCATCAATGGTGTTCCGGAGGGGCCCGCGTACTCGGCCGGGAGGCGTTGACCGTATTGTCTCGTCAATCCATCATTCCCCTCTCATAAACAAAATGTGACACAATTGATGCAGCGCGGCGTCGCCATTTTCTCTTTTCATCACAGGAATTTTCCCAAACCAAGCGCAGACCACCTCACCCATGGTGTGCTGATGGCGTCGATGCACCCGGCTGGGGACTCGTACAACCACAGGCCGAGCGATTTGCAAAAGCTGTATGCCACCATGGACGTCGCGCCGTCATGCTGTCTCGGCTCTCCGTCAGAAGCTAGCTATAATCTAAAAGGCGTAATAATTACTTAACGGATGACATTCGTGACGTGGCTTAAATAAAAATACTTATCAAATGTATTTAAGCCACGTCACAACCTTCTCAAATCTATTTAAGCACTTAACAAAAGTATTTAAGCCACGTCATGCACTTAACGAAAACCTTTAAGAGTTCATCGGGTCTAATACTAATTACTTATTGTGCTGGCTTAAATACTTTCACCGGCATAAGCTGAATGCCGGAATACCTGACAAAACACTGTGGGGACAACTGGATGGGGAAAAGACTATCTATCATATGAATAGAAATGTTGTGCTTGTGTGGCACATGAAAAGTCATTTGCTTCATCCAACAGCATTTTAGCAATTTTCCCTTATGTTATTATTCAGATTTTGTAGTATACATAAATTTCTTCTCCCCATTGAAATATCTACTCCTTCCTTCTTTTCCTTTTTGTATTGGATTTGGCACATAGATGATAGTACGAGTAGAGCACAGGCATATTCCACCATCGCATTGTGAAATAAACTATATTCAAATGTTTTTGTTGACATTGATCATCAATCCGTGCCAACACCTCAGGTATCAGTTCAACAGGTATATTTGCAAGATATTGGAGTATTGAATCCTTGTCTTGCAACGCAAGCACAATCTTCTGTACACGGTTCATCTCAAGCATTCTATCAATACAACCTTCAAAGGTATGGGAAGATGTCATGTCTCTCGCCTGACCTGGTGAAAACAAATAAATTTTTGTCAACGAAATGGCATTCAAACTTGAGCTGTCAAAGGCACAAGTAAGTAGTGCCTTCACACCGATGGATGTGAAATTATTTGAACGAAGATGTATTTGTTTTATGTTTGTATTCCTCTTCAGTGCTTGTGAGATTAGTATAGCGTCATCATCATTTAATCGGTTGTGACCAAGGGACAGTACTTCAATGGGTGGATCACCCTCAAGATACTCCGCAATTTTGACCGCCCCCAAAGAGTCAATATTGTTGTTGTCCAGGTTGATGTAATCAATGTCAGACTGCAGTATAACCAAGAGCATTTCTGGAGTACTTCCAAGGTCACAGTGATTCAAATGAAGCTCGTCGATGGAAGAGTGTGACCTTAGTGACCTGGAAAGACGCTGGGCTGAATCCATGTTATCAATCCGATTGTGGTGAAGGCAGAATGTCTGCAACTGGGAACTATTATCCACCAACTCGGAAAGAGATTCAATACCCTCTTCACAAAGGTTGGTGTTGACAATTTCAACTGTCAAACAACTTGAATTATTGGCTCGTCCGTTACTAAAGATAGCGACTAGTGCAGCGAGGCGCTCCTTCTTAATTTCTACATTCTCAATGATTATATGTTTAATCTTGGTGAGTATACCCAGATGCTTCCTCTCATCTATTTTTTCTTCAAGTCGATTCCAATACTCATCTAACATTGGTTTGTTCCAAACGATGGGTTCTTCATTATCCAGGAGTAGTTGTTGATCCCATCTACTATTGTGTCTAAACCACAATTCCAAACTTTTGTTGTGTGACGCATTGTTGATGCAAGTCTGTAGTTGCTCCTTCATTTTTTCTAGTCCAATACGATTCCTATCAACCCAATTTTCGGGCTTATTATATGACGCTTGCGTGTACCGAGCCGGTGGTATTATACTTCGATCTAAAGTAAGTGCGTCGTCGATTTCAGCGTCATAGTTACCATTGTGAAAAGTACGCATGAATGTTTCCATATTCTTCACGACTCTTCGTCATCGTCACTCTCCTCGTCGTCGTCGTCTTCGTCGTCGTCGTCGTCGTCATTATAATCTTCACTATCCACCAAGGAATCATACACTTCGTCACCTTCACTACCCCCATTATCATCATCGGCATTGTCCGCCATCTCCTTTTCGTTCCGCCAATGCCAGCCCAGGCGACGACGTGCCCAAGACTGGTAAAAAAATGGTAAATAAAATTGGTAAATAAAATGGATTTCTGACTCGAAATCGAAATCTATTCTTCCTTTTTCGACGCGTCAGCAGTTAGTGGTCATTAGAAGATGATGGTATTCTTTTAGTATCGACTATGCGACTACTACGGACAGCAGCAACGGCATTCCTCACAACAGCATCATATTCTCCTTCTCCTCAGCAACTGGCATCAGCTCCTCGTCGTGCAATAGTTGCCTCATCATTCTTTCCATTGGCATTGCTAATCGTCAATCCAGCACGAGGCACTGCCACTGACGGAGTAGCAGCATCGTGTAACGCCACACCGACATCAGCAACAATGGATGACGATGTCGAGTATCCAGGCACATCGGTACGTCGACTACAAGCTGTACAAGCACGTGTAGCCACACTTGTTACGAACGGAGCACTCATTGATAAACCGTGGGACGATGTACGTCGTCAATTATTATGGGCCGGTGGGTTACGTGATTTACCCGATGCATCACCCGGGATGGGATATACCGGACATTCATTTAATGACTATAATCATGTAGATTTAACGACAATGAATGATGAAGTGAGTGACAATCAAAATGATGGTTCTGTCAAGGGTATAGCGATTGGTAATAAATTAGGACCGGGCGTGCGTATAGCAAGTCTACCGGAATTAGGTCCAGGTGGGTCATGGTCAACATGTGCTATTGGGTGCAACCAATCACCTAAACCACAGGACGTGGCACATGTCCAATTCCGTTCACGTATAGCATTCAAGTTAGTTTGGGTGCCGAATGCAAATTATGACATGTTTGTACTGGTGAATGATGATGGTAAATTGTTGGCAAAAGGCCAACCCACGGGGACTTTGCCAAGTCGAAGAGAGAGGGAGATGAATTATAATATTATGAAAGGTTCTAAGTATGCAATAGAGGCTGATAAACTTGTTAATGCATAATACAGTTGGTGAATGATGAGAATAGTGTGTAAAAATGACAGCAATCGTTAGTTTTTTTGGGAATTTGTGCAATGTGTTATTGATAATTTAATTTGTGTCTAATTGGAATCGGATAAAGCATCTCTAGCTTCGCTTCTCATCTCAGCAAAAGAATTATTGTAAGCTTTCAAAGTTGAATTGATAGATTCCCTAGTGACAAAACCTTTTTTAAACTATTCAATCAATTCATGCATGGCACAATATTGTCCACCTGATGCAGCTATTATCCAATGCTTTATCGCTTGATCCAAATTTCCAGAATTTGTCTCTATTACCAAGGTTGTGTCTTGCCACTTCACATCCTGCCATAGCTGCAGCCTCCCAATGGAACTTGGCCTTTTTCATATCTCGCCCTTCAAGATAAACATTTCCTAAGTGACTATGCGCCTTACTAAATCCAAGGTCTGCTGCCTTAGTAAATAGTTGTATTGCCATTACGCGATCCTGCTGTAGACCTTTTAATCCATGGTAATAATTATGAGCAAGCAAATAAGTTGAAGAGGAATCATTTGCCTCCACCCGCGTTGTCAGTTTTGCAACCTTTACTTCGTCTGTTACATCGACCTCTGCATTACAAAACGAACACTTGTCATTATTTCCAGACATACATAAGGAGTAGAAGCGCCCTTTACACACGTTCTTTCCGCAACAGTCGTAATATTTTTCGGTTTCCACATGTTGCAACTCCTGACTTGCAATCGCAAAGTCGTAAACTGACACAGACGATATAGTAGCAGGTGGAAGCGACACGCAACATATCAATTTCTTCGGCATTGGTAAGAAACAAATGGGACAGCCTCCTTGCGGTGGATCCTTGAACATCGCCTCGTCGCGTAGCTCGATTCAAACTGTACTATTCCTACGTTGAATCAGAGAAATCTCGCCATCTTCTCCCAAGAAGACTTGGAGAGGGATAGGGATCACTACTTGAATACCTCATCATGTCGTTTCGTGACATTGTACCGCGGAATAGTCTAGGAGATGGTGGTGGTGGTGGGGCAGAATATGCAACTCCACCACAGCAACTCAAGAAGAATACACTCCGTAGGGCAAAGAGTGGTGGGAGCAACATCAACCACATGTTGATGTTGACTAGCACTAATGGCAATGGCAATGGTACACCAACTACCAATCATCATCATCATTTTGGTGGTACCAATCGTCCCATACCCCAACGATATTTCGATACTATTGAATTCTGTAGATCACGTTCCGAGTCCGACTATGCCGCCATACAACAAAGTCTAATGGTACAACAACGCGAAGAGGAGTATGCCATACATATTATGCAACAACGTGAAGAAAGTATACGTGATATACATCAAAAGATACATGTGGTGAATGAAATATATAAAGAATTGGGTGAGGTCGTGACACAACAGGGAGAACAAATTGATGTAATAGAAAAACAATTTGAGTCTGCAGCGGAGATTACACAACGTGGATTAGAGCAGATTGAGTTTGCCAATGGAAAAAAGAAACAAAAGGATGCTTGTGAGAGTAATGATGACGAGGAAGGGGATGATAATAAGGTGAAGAAATTCTTTATACATCGAGTAATATCAAGAACTGTGAAAGAAATAACAAAAGCACTGTCAAATTGTGGAGGATCGGGGAGTTTAAACTTTGTGGATGACAGCTGCTGCAAACCACGGTGATGATGGAAAATTGATAGGTGGGGACAAATAATAGAGACAATTGATTGACATTTATCAAACTACAACACACTTTCCTTTTCCCTCGGGGGACGAGAGGGAAAGAGAAATAAACCACAAAATCGAGACCATATGTATTTACCGTTTGTTTAAATTTGAAACCCTCATAAAACAAAGGTGAGTTCTCGATCCATGGATTTGGTTAGTCTGCGCCGTTCCACCACACCATTTGATGCTGCTAAACCTTTCTTTCGTCCAAGCAGTGCACTCTATCGTGGTAAAGTAGTTCGCCCTCCCCCAGCACCGATAGCCAGGATTGTTCATTGCCAGTTTTGAAACGAGATCGAGAATGTCTCTCCAACCTTACGCACCGATTCGTTCTGTGTTGCTCCGGCCAGAGGAGTACGCCGAAGACGAAATGACGCAATTGGGCAATGCAAACGGCTGTCATTATGTACGCAAGGCAGGCGTGGAGAATGTACACGACGGGCAGATCATGGTCCGACTTAAGAGTAAACGATACATCATCATCGACTACGGTTACATTCCAAATCGACGCGATCACGAGCTTGCTGCGTATCACTCACACATTGTTATTCCAGACGGAGCAGGAGTAACCAAGTGCATTACTGAAGGGTGTACGCGTGTAGGAGTGCCCGTGCTGCTTTACGATTCTGAGCCAAACGAGATCGCGTCACTCTACCTTCGTAATGGGCTGTGCTTCAATTGTCAACGTGAAGTGAACGAGAAACGTAGGACAGCGCGCAAGAACCCAGCCAAGCGCAAGTCGAATGGTGAACTGATCAAGGCGAGTGATGAAGCGGAAGGTGAAGTACGCACTACTCGTACTGCTGAGGCTGCGTCTGACGCGAAAGCAGCCACCGCCAATCGTACTATTGCTGCACCTAAAGCGATTGCAGCTACTGTGGCCGTGCCCAGCGTGAAAGCAGTCACTCATGTTGTGGCAACGCCTAAAAACACCGGTATTGTAGTGATCAGGGAGAACGGGCAAGACTTCCCGATTCTACACCCCGACGCAATCATCATTAATGGACCCGTCGGGGGCACGAGGCCACATGGCCCTGATTATCGCTGCCACCGAATTGGTTCCGATCTTCGTTGCATTGTGAATGACTTGTCTCACGAGACCAAAGCTCTCATGGAAAACACAGTCGAATCCCATGCAGCATGGTCGAATCCCGATCCCGATGCCATCAATCAGACGTTCAAAAAGGCTATAATTTCTGCCTCGAGGGCGACTTTCCTCCTTACTCAGTGGAAGCAATCTTTCGACGCTGAGCTACGTGAAGCAGAGGAAGCAAATGCAATGTTTGCTGATGCTCAAATCCTAAGCGATGCTGTGAGGTCAGGAGGAATATCGATGCCTGCTCTCGATCCACCTTCAATCGGTGAATATTCAGCGCATGAGAACATGAGTGTATTCTCCTTTAATATGTCGACAGGAATAGATATGAGTGCCAGCGGCTTTCCGTGGAGCACTGGACGGGTTTCACATTCTCCCGACCAGCTGCCCCGAACGCCTCATATGAACGATGACGATGATCACAGAGCCTATGACTTTGATGTGGAACAGATTCCAGTGTAAAGAACGCCGCAAACATATTTCCATAAGAGATGATGGGAGTCAATAAAGGGAGGATAATACACTCTCTAAAGTAAACAAAATCTTACCACTAATACAACATTTCTTACAACACTTGTTATCTCATTCTCATCCTACATTATATACATATTCTCAAAGGCACAAACGGAATTGCATCTAAAAGCTTCCCTTGGGTTGGAATAAAGATTTGTCCTCGGGTGAAATACATTCTAACGAAATCTCGTCCAAGCACATCATACGGATGCGTTCACTCGTCGCTGGGAGACGGAATTCAAAGTAACCAGCATCTGGTCCCCGAGCTGCAGTCACCGCATCCTTGATTGCGAAGAACACACTTGTGCCCATGAAAAATGGTGGCTCGCCGATAGCCTTACTACTGTGCACTGCGAAAGGATTGTCACTGTCCAAGATGGTAACATTGAACCTCTCAGGAACGTCGTTGAACGCTGGAATTTTATATGTCCCAGGTCCGCAAGTCAATACCTTTGCCCTCGGTCGAATCCACGTGTGATCGTCGTCACTGTATACTACTTCCTCCATAGTACTCCAGCCCATTCCTTGTACGAATGCCCCTTCAATTTGTCCAATGTCGATCGCTGGGTTGATACTTGAACCGACATCCATTAGGATTTCAGTCTGAAGGGTTCTGTGATCACCCGTCAGGACATCAATTTCAACAATTGAGAGAGACACACCTTGCGTGAAGTAGTTGAAAGCACGACCCTTCCAAGAGTTCTCTGGTAGATGGTCAGGATAATCAGACGGCTTTTTTATGTTCCAGTCATACCCACAGCGATCATTGTCGGGAGCATAAAAGCCATGAGCGGATAAGTCAACACGCTCATAAAATGCTTTTTTTGCAATATCTTTAAGTGTCGCATCGAGAGGGAGTGAGTCTTTGATTGGTTGGAGTCGCTTGATTATCTGAAGGCATGCATCAAGTGTCGCCATTCCATACAAGTCTGTTGACATGCTAGCGGCGGAAGGGATAGTATTCGCAACTTTGTCCGAAGAGGTGTCATTGACATAAACTTGATCCAAAGGAATTCCAAACGCCTGTGCTGCTATTTGACAAACTTTTGTATGTAATCCTTGTCCCATTTCTGTTCCGCCATGAGAGACCAATACAGATCCATCCGTGTACAAATGGACCAACGCACCTCCTTGATTCATAAACTTTGCTGTGAAATTAATGCCAAACTTAGTTGGCGTGACTGCAACACCACGCTTTGTCCATTTATTCTTCTTGTTAAATTCTGCAGCTGCGACTCGGATACTGGACACGTCTAATTTAGCACACAGTTTATCCCACATTTCAGGAACATTCCATTTGCCCGAGGAAACACCACCAAGAGGCACGCCGAACGGAGTAGACTGCTCTGGTGTGTACAAGTTATCACGACGGAGCTTGTCCCCCGAGATACCACACGCCAATGCTAGATGATCTAAAATATGTTCAGCCACGACCAGTCCTTGTGGTCCACCAAAGCCTCTAAACGCCGTATGTGGTGGCTGCGATGTCTTACAAGGAGTGCCCACCGCATGGAAGTGGGGCCAGTAGTAAACGTTGTCAAGGTGGAGTAGACATCGATCGAGAATGGGGCCAGTAAGGTCAAATTTGCAACCACCGTTGTTATAGACCTTCAAATCAACCGCATGGAGTTTTACGGTACCATTTACTTCAATGACGGCGCTTGCTTTGTATTTCGTCAAGAATGCGTGCCTGCCACCAGTGATACTCATGTCGGTATCACGATTCAAGGTCAATCGTACAGGACGATTCGTCAATTTTGCTGCCACAGCAGCAGCCATAGATACGAATACACTTCGTGTTTCCTTGCCCCCGAAGCCACCGCCCATCCTCTTCATACGACAAACTACCTTTGCGGCCGGGGTGTTGGTTACACTTGCACAGAAATTCTGTGTCTTATTCACTGCCTGGGTACTGGTATAGATAGTCAGATTCGTGGCAGACTCTGACGGTACAACAAGTGAAGTGTTGGGTTCGAGATAGAAGTGTTCCTGTCCACCTGTCCGCATCGACCCCTCTACAGTCACGACCTTCTTTTCATCAATCTCGGTCTTTTGAAGTAGCTCGGCCACGTTCCCCCCACGTTTCAACTCGTGTATCATATCAACCCAAAAACTATTCGACTTGATAGCATCTTCAATGCTTACCACGGCCTTGCCATCTAGGTCCTCATATTCAACCAACACGGCACGTGCACCCTTTTCGGCAATCTCTTGACTAATTCCCACAACGACTCCTAATACCTGGCCAACGTGATCTATCTTATCCCCAATGGGAAGGAATACAACATCATCATTCAATATCGGACCCCAGCGATTATCACCACCAAATTTATCAATATCCTTGGCTGTAAATGCTCCAGCAACACCCGGGATACTCAATGCGGGCTCAACATTAAGAGAAACAAGCTTGGCATGACATCTCGTCGACATTATTAGATAGCCATGCAGTGTATCCTCGGTAATTGGAATATCATCCGTGTACAATGCCTCTCCAGTGCAGTGGAGTGGTCCCGACGCATGCTTGGCTGGCTGTCCAACACCATCAACTGCCGCCATTGCCTTCGTATTGGGAGTGTGACCAAGTTTAGTCACCTCCAATCCAGGAGCGATTCGTGGGATGGGGTAACTCTGGGTTCCAGTGATGCTTGGCTTGGGTGCACTGATGAATGCCATGACTTCCTCTTCGTCATTTGATATGGTGGGTACAGGAGGGTATAAGGATGAATCAGTCTCGGCATCCTTCATAATTTCTTTGACACAATGCAAGTAGAACTTATGCAAGAAGCTTGCCGCCAATGTCATTCGATACTGTGACTGTCCACCTGGGACATCATCAGGCATATGAAATTCTTCCAACAGTACCTTACGTGCACTAATGAACGTTTCCGCTACAAACGCCTTACCAATCAAGTATGACATTGTTTTCTTTGCCACCTTGGTAACGGGAGCCATACCACCGTATGCAATACACACATCCTCAATCCTCCAACAGACGTGTTCCTCGTCAGGATGTAGACGTAGTCGCATCCCACTAGTTACTATACTAATATCATCCTCACGCCGACGTGCCTGTTTGTACGGTGCCATGTATTCAAACTTGGATCGTATCAATGGTATATCAACACGTTCAATAAGTTCAATCTCACCCTTGTCGACAGTACGATATCCTAAGAAGAAGTTACATACGGATACATGTCTACGCTCAATCCCACCATCAGTACGTGGTCGTGAGGCTAATATGATAGTGGCGCCATGAGCACAGAGTAGTGGATTCATATCTGATATTGGGGATGCTGTTGTTAAATTACCACCAAGACATGCTACATTACGTATTTGATTGGAGGCAAACCAACGTAGCATGTCATGTGTGGGTTTCGTTGTGCGTAATAGACTTACATCACCACCTCCCACACTTTTCGCAGCCATTAAGTCATGACATGTATGCTGTAAATTACTTAAACTTGCACATCCCCCGACAATCAATGTTGATTCTGTTACCAATATGTCATACAAACAATGTATACTTTCAGGCGGGTGTACATATCGTTCAAACGTCATTTTTTTAAACTTTGTTTCAATCCCTACTTCTGTATTCCCTACAACCAATTTTATTCCATTTCCGTGTATACGTAATAGGTCAAGTAATTCGATATAGGAAATTGGCTGATACCATATACCACCATTATGTATCGATTTATCAATAACCACTAGTGAACGGGATTGTATCTCATGTTGTAAATTAGTAGATGATGCACCATCCTCCTCCGTGTGGTTCGGTGATTGGAGTAAGTCCTTGGGAAACATGTCATACGGCTGAGTCCACCACTTCGTGGTACTATCTTCACCACATGGCTTTGTTTTGACACTCATTGCATTCAACTTTGATGTCATTACAACCATCTTATTATTATCAATTGTTTTGTCCTCTTTTTTCTCCTCTCCTGTCGTAATATTACATTCTTTTGTACATGCATTTCGTTCTGGACATTCATGACATGTACTACCACACTCTCTTACCGTACTATAATAGTCTTCCACATCTTTGCATAAGCCACGTGCAGCATCCCAGATAGGACGATATCCCGTACAACGACATAAATTCCCATCCATATGTTCTTCGATTTCTTGTACATTTGCTGGCCCACCATCATCACCACCATCATTACTACTGCTGCCGCTCAGTAGGCCATACAGCGCAACAATTATTCCCGGAGTGCAAAAACCACATTGTGATCCATGCAATTCTGCCATGGCACGTTGGATAGGATGCAATGTCTCCTCCTCTGTGGTGTTATTGGTGTGGACATGGCCAATGCCTTCAATGGTGGTAATGTGCGCTCCATCCGCCGCCAATATCGGGAACAGGCACGCATTCACCGTGATGTGTTTAATATTCTTCGAATCATCCCCATCGAGTTTGGAAATAAGGACCGTACATGCCCCACATCCACCCTCGCCACAACCCAACTTGCTCCCCGTGAGCCGTAATTCATCTCGTAGGAAGGATAGGAGGGTTTGGCTCGGTCGAGCGCGTTGGCATTGTTCGTCGGATATGCGACGTCCATTGACGTGCAATATCGGAACGGATCGAGGATTGAAAAGAAGATCAACATCCGACGACGACGACGACGACGCATCTTCTTCGTAGGCGAGTGGCGGAGCGACCTTCATGGCACCTTATCAACGGCAACACTCTCACTCGGCGCGCAGCCTACTCAGAGCAAGGGAATAACACTCCACGAGAAAAGCGCCGGCAGAGGTCCCGCCAAAATGCTTTTACTTTTTGTGGTCATTTTAGAATCCCTCAGTAGGTGAAATCTCTTCCTCCTACGCAATAAGAACAATGATGAACTCTACTGCACCCTAACCCTAACTAGGTCATTGCCTAGTTCTCCTCCTCGTGAACAAAATAACAGGAACAAGCCCGTGCGTGAACAATTTCTCCTACCCTACGCACGCAATAAGAACAATGATGATACTGCATAGTTCATTGCCTACGATACTGCACACTGCCTGCTTGTACTTATGCATGTCTCAAAAACTCACAAGTCTCACAATTCATCCCAAAAGACTCATTGCAATTTCTATCCCAGACCATGAGACTGAACCTATCCTTGCATCTCTTATTCGTTGTCATGACCTTCAACTCGAATGTAGTTGACGCAACAGACGAGTCTTCACCAGGCCTGCGCGGTAGTAACAAGCGAGACCACTTTTCCAATGACGATGCAACCATCAACGGTCCAATGAGTTTTGAACTCTTGGGTTTCAACGAAGAGGACCCGAATGTAGATGTCGCAACAGACGAGTCTTCACCAGGCCTGCGTGGTCGTAGCCTAATGACCAGAGACCACTTTTCCAACGATGATTTAACCATCAACAGTCCAATCGGTTATGAACTATTAAATTTCAACGAAGAGGCTCGAGAAGTAGCAAAGCTTGAACTACAAGAAGCAATCGAAGCTGAGTATGAACATGATGTAATAGAAGTACTACTTGCATCGACAATCATAAACGAGGCTGGATTACGCTCCACCGAAGTCGTGGATGAAGACGTCGTAAAGGATGTTGACTTCTTCCACGATTTAGACTAAGTGGATCTTGTAGTTCATTGTTGCACCACATTGTAGAGTGTATGATTAGAATAGAAAAGGATAAACATATAATAGATGAGGTAAATAGTATTAACAACTCATGCACTTCTCGTGACACAACCTTCTCTTTGCTGTGAATTACTCTCGCAATGTGGGTTCCACCTTCATTCCCAAACAACTTTTCATCCTATTAATAATTGAACCCATCAATCGTAATGGATATACAAGTGTTATCATAAGTGCATTCCTAATAACAGTCCGGAATGCATCCACAATTAATATTCTCATCGTTTTACCAATACTACTACCCAGGGTACCAAATGACTTGCGATGATATTGAAAACCAAATTGTATTGCACGTAGTCGACTCATACCACGAGAGGTGCGTAATATTCTCATGGCACTTTTACGACGACTAGTTTGTTCGGTACCTAATATGAGTCTAATTATAGGTAGGAGTAATTTTAGTACCATTGGTCTCCTTTTCATAGATTCTGACTTTGATAATGTATCTGGTACCACCGCCATCATACTGCTACTGTTATTCGATGACATATCATTGACCAACACATCATTCTTCTCGGCATTGTCACTATATGTAGTAGTAGTATAGAAACCAATACGTTGTATCTGCAATTCAAAGTAGCCCGAACGAAAGTTATCGATCTCCGTAGTAGTAATCGCCATTTTAAATTTGGACATTGTCATCCCAATTTGATATATCCCGCTCGACGCCACATCGATTTTGGGACTATTCGGTATCAAACGCGGTCCGCGTACTAATTGAAAGTCGTTAAATGGTATCATCACTCTTGCCCAGCTGCCGTTCGTTTGACCTTCTTCCTTCAAAGAAGCCTCATTCATTGCCTCTTGCAAATTATATTCGGCCTGATATACCTTCTCGCCTCGACTTGCTTCAGTCCTTAATGTCATTTTCCATACTCGACGATATGCCTCATTGTCACTTGCTAATTGACAATCTATGTACACACCGTCTTGTCCAGTGGCATTTAAAAATAATGATTGTGTTGCCGTTGTTGTTGTTGTTGTTCTCGATGATGATGATGTCTGTGTGGTGGTGGTCCCAAACGGCAGGGTGCGCAATCCACAAAATCCACCTCCATCCGTACGACACATCCCCGACCATATCGCATATGGTCGATTGGGAACATCGCGTAATGTCGAGGTCGATATCCCGCCCATGATGGCATCGTCGATGCGTTCGAAGCTATTGGCGGATTTTTGCTTGGTTCGTAGATTGTCGAGAGAGAAGTCGAATATTGGGGTGTAAACTACCGTTGAAGACGACGACAACGATGACGAAGATGTTGTTGGAGATGAGGGTGCCGTGGTATCCTCCTTCACGGTAGAAAATAGTTTCATCGTCGAACTTCTTTGTGACGATGATAACAGTGCATTATTTTTTGGTGCAATCCTCCATACCGACGAAGGATGTACACCACCAACCGTCGTCGTGAAGAATGCATCGACCGAAGACACAAGGAGCATCAAAGTCAACGATGTCATTATCGTCATGACAACAACCCTCGACAACGGATGACGATGACAACGATTGTCGTTGGGAGAGGTTGGGAGCTCCGCCTTTGGGAGCTCGTTTGGGATGACTCAGACAAAACAAACAGCTCAGGTTGTGTCCAGAGGCGGGTGGTCAAAAATGTTTTTCTTAGTTTCGTACCTTTTTTTCATATGATTTGGCGTCTGTGCGTCGTAGCACTTGCCAGGGGTAAAGTTCAGCCTGGCAAGAAAATTT
>Ga0247843_1006688_pt1 | contig 14821 bp, 13 predicted proteins | sample LaCruzMarch2017__FD_192420 | JGI IMG/M metagenome (GOLD analysis project Ga0247843, IMG submission 192420) | Freshwater microbial communities from meromictic Lake La Cruz, Castile-La Mancha, Spain - LaCruzMarch2017_8m | ecosystem: Environmental > Aquatic > Freshwater > Lake | place: Spain...
CTCATGTACCTCATTCCTAACACTTTTGTTCTCCGGCGTGGTGTAAAGAATCCCCTTACACTTCCCGCCCGAAGACATACTTTGTTCTAAGTTGTTCACGGGTGAATCAACCTACCGCGCCGCCGACTCGATCCACCTTCATAATACCTACATCATGGTCGCCGAGCAGTCCCAATCATCCACCGCCGCCGCTGCCGCATCACCACCAACATCGGGTCATTGTGATCTAGAAAAGTATCTCGAGAAGCTAACGCAGGGCACGCCTTTAGCAGAAAGTGAGGTGCAGCATTTATGCAACAAGGCTCGGGAGACGCTTACCCTCGAGGCTAATGTACAACCAGTAAGCGCCCCCGTCACAGTCTGCGGTGACATACACGGACAGTGGCACGATTTAATGGAATTGTATCGCATAGGTGGATCTGCACCTGATACAAATTATCTTTTCATGGGAGACTACGTAGATCGAGGATACTATAGCGTCGAGACTGTGAGTTTGCTTGTCTGTCTTAAAGTGCGATACCCGGAGCGTGTTCATATATTACGGGGAAATCATGAAAGTCGACAAATTACACAGGTCTATGGATTTTATGATGAGTGCGTTCGAAAATATGGCTCAGCTAATGTTTGGAAGATGTTTACGGACCTCTTTGATTATTTCCCATTAACCGCGGTCGTAGAAAACAAGATTTTCTGTCTCCACGGTGGACTTAGCCCGAGCGTCGACGCCCTTGATCACATCCGTCAGCTGGACCGAGTTCAGGAAGTCCCACATGAGGGACCAATGTGTGACCTACTGTGGAGTGATCCGGATGATCGGTCGGGGTGGGGGATATCGCCCCGCGGTGCAGGCTTTACTTTTGGACAGGATGTTAGTGAACAATTCAACCAACGCAACGGCTTGACGCTCGTGGCACGTGCACACCAGCTGGTAATGGAGGGATATAATTGGAGTCATGAGAAGAATGTCGTAACAATATTCAGCGCACCGAATTACTGTTACAGATGTGGCAATCAGGCTGCCATTATGGAGGTGGATGATGATGACAATTCCAATCCAACTTTCTTGCAATTCGACCCGGCCCCAAGGAGGGGCGAACCAAGTGTCAACAGACGGACACCGGATTATTTCCTGTGATGGATGACACTCATAGAAATGCTAACATAATACAGAATAATTTAAGGATTGATTCATTTCTGTTATCCTACCCTTGAAAAAGTAGATAAAGTTATCTACAAACCCTCTCTCAACAGATTTGACTATCAGACATCACTTGAATGCAACTTTGGAAAAGTAACTGAGTTTGGGGTATGAGGATTCCAAATATGAATTCCCTTTTGCTTGAATCAATCCTTGGTTGGGACCTTTACCAGAGGGAGCGCCCTCGCCGTACCCCGCATAGAATCGGTCAACCACATCCATGCCAGAAATCACCTCGCCTAAAGGACTAAAACCTTGTTTATCTAAGAAGGAATTCCGATCACTCAAATTGACAAATATTTGCGTTGTTCGTGTGTTTGGGCCTGCAGTCGCAAAGACGATGGTACCACGTTTGTTCGTAACTTTTACTGGATCATCTTTTAGACTTTGTGATCGCCACTTGGATTGAATGGTGGGATCACCATTGATACCAAATTGTGCAACGAATCCAGGCAGGACACGAAAGATACGACAGTTCTCAAAGAAGGAGTTGGAAGCCAAAGTCTCGAATCGCTCAGCACCAAGGGGTGCCCAATCTGGACGTGTTTGTACGGTGAACGTTCCAGTCTTTCCTTCTTCACCGTCAAGATTGTTTACGGTGAATTCGATCATTCGTCCACCACCTTCATCGGCGTTGGCCTGAGATGGAGAAATGGATCCGGTAACAGCGACGGTAGTGGCTACAATCATTTTGAAGGCGTCCCTTCGAGTCAGTTGAAGTTCATCATCGTTTGTTGTTGTTGTGCTGGCAAATTGGGTAATTGTTTTCACCACCACCACAGCACGGGGGATGCCACCCGTCGTGAATGCGAAGGTTTGATGTATCCCTTGGATAGCGAGGAGCGTGATAATCGCCGCTATCATGGTGCAGAGTTAGTACATTAGTCCCGCCAAATCGAATAAGTAGTAACAGGTAGTAACCCTTCGTCTCCTTTATTTTTTCTCATGACGGGCCAAATTCGATGCCACTACGAGGTTCTAGATGTCCCCCGAGATGCCGATGCTGCCACCATCAAGAAGGCACATCGTCGAGCGGCGTTGCTCCACCATCCAGACAAAAATGTAAACAAATCACAATCCGAGCTTGAAGTATCTGCCACCGAGTTTAAATTGGTTCAGGCTGCGTACGAATGTTTATCAGATGCAATCGAACGACGATGGTATGACGAGCATCGAGATATGATACTTCGAGGAGGGATTAATAGTAATGGTAGTGCTGCAGAGGGGGGTGAGGATGCTGGTGGTTCATCCTTCATTTATGACGTGATTCCATTTCAATATGCCGGATGTTATGATGGATATGATGACGATGACCCCGAATGCTTCTATTCTGTCTATGAGGAAGTATTTTCACAAATATTCCAAGGCGAGATTAATGGCTTTATTTCAGAGGGTAATATAGATGTTGAGAAGATGATCAATTTCGATCTGTCGGAGATCCGTTTGGGTAATTCAACATCTAATTGGAATGAAGTCCAAGCATTTTACAACGGATGGGAGGGATTCACGTCATGTCTATCATTCGCGTGGGAAGATGAATACCACTTGCATGATATAAAAGAGGCACCAAATAGACGTATTCGAAGATTGATGGAAGAAGACAATGCGAAGAGACGTAAGACTGCCAAGAAGGAACGAGTAGAAGAAGTTTGTGCGTTGGTACGTTTTGTCAAGAAGAGAGATCCAAGAATAAAGTTGCAAATGGTGAAGAAGATAAAAGAACAAGCAGCAAAGGATGAAATGAAGAAGAAGGAAGCTGAGAAGAAGAAGAAAGACTTCCTTGCTGCCAAGGAGGAATTTAGGCTAGAAGCTGTATTTGCGATGGCGGAGCAAGAAGCTGTGGATTTAAATGCGGGTAGAATCCGTCTGGCTGATCTTGATGATGATGATTATGATTACGGAGGTAAACGGGGTAAGAAGAAGGGCAAGAAGAAAGGCAGACGTACTGCTGTAGAAAGTGATGAGGAGGATGACGAAGTTGAAACAGGCGCTGTTGTTGAGCTACTAGAAGAAGATTCAACAGTAAACGTTGATGATGAGAAGGACAAAACTATTCTTGGTTGCTTTATAAAGAAAGTCGAGAAAGATGAATCAGATCTTCCAGCATGCGACGATATTGAGGCCGCTAATGCTGAACAAGACAATATCCAATCCGTAGAACTAAGAGCCGATGCCATTAAAGTAGACTGGGAAGGCCATGGATTAAATGATGATGAAATAGACAGTCTAGAAAACGGCATAGATGAATCGTCTGAAGAAGATGACGAGGAGGAAGAAGAACCAGATTCATGGAGATGCGAAATATGTCGAAAGGATTTCAAGAGCCAAGCTCAATTTAACAATCATGTGAACAGTAAGAAACATAAAGAGTCAGTGAAGAAGTTTGAGCTGAAAATGAAAAAGGAGGCGAAGAAGAACGCAGTTGAAGACATGTTAGATGAGATTGAAAATGATAGTGATTAATACAATAAACATCCTATGCATTTTTTTGGCTATCAGTTTTAGTTGTTATCGGTAGAGAACGCTGATTCTGGGCTCATCTCTCGCAGCAAAACTGCAACACTACTTGGTGGCAATATTCCCACCTCCGTGACGATACCCGTGACAAAATCGGATGGTGTCAAATCATACATTAGGCTTAGCAGCTTCAAGTTGGGTTGATCCTTCCAATTTGCCAACATATCCTTCTCTTTCTTCTTACCCGTCTCTTTACCACCACTACGACCACCATCATCGGACATAATGGGTCCGACTCTAGCACAGTCTGTATATGCAACCTCATCAGGATCACCCAACTCATTCCCCGTTATACTCTCAAGCTGTACACGATTACATATCTTGTATGTTTCACACCCAACAAGGACGGGTATATGATTCGAATTGGCAAGTAATGCTACACATGCTGTACCAATACGTGACAGGACACTGCCGTTACTCATTAATGCACTCGCACCTAAAAATACTTTCGTGACCTCTCCCATCATAAGATATGTTAATGCATTCAGTAATATGTAGGTACAGGGAATGCCTGCACGTGATAATATCGCGAGTGAGTCTCGTCCCTCAAGTAATGGACGTGAATCTACAACAATAACACGAAATGTCTTGTTATCGATTATTGCTGCATCAAGTAATACTCGATTAATTACTTCACTTTTTCCAAATATTAATATAACATCACCATTCGTTTGTATTTTACTTCGTGCGTGTTTCGATATTGCCTTACCAGCATAATCAATACGTTCGGTAATATATGCCTCCATACTCTCCAGTAATATATGACGTGCTACATCCCATTCTAATTCACGTTCCAAGTTGGCCACGGCAAGCTTTAGGAATGAGAATGCATTCCCCATACTTACGGAATGTGTACGACATTGTGTTGTCCAATATTGAAAGGCAGGTTTGAGTATATCACGATCAACATCATGACGAAAGTCATTCGTTGTTGGCGGTGGAGTGTAGGATTGGAGTAGTAGAGCGTAGGTTTGGAGCATGGCGCGACAACGTACATTCCCCCCCACGAGGGATTGAGTAATGTATAAATGACCCAGTGTCGGTATTGCCGGGTGAATAAAATGAGGGAAGGTCTGTTGCGTTGTTGTTGCTGTTGGTGCAGATGAAATCGATGAGGAAAACAACAGGTGATGATGTATTTCCGATGGAGCCTTTGGTCGGGGCAGGTGAGAGAAGAGAGATACCGTCTTATCCTCTCCAGCTTTACTACTGAGACTCGTGATATCCTTCTTCTCTTCCTCGCTAGTAATTGACTTGCCGCGACTACGACCTTGTGGAGTCATCACTGATTGAGATACCACACTAGTTTCTTTCCCCGTTTCTCCTCCAGCAACGGCATTGGCAGTAGCAGTAGAACCTCCCTTTGCATTCGCCTTTCCACCTCCCTCCTTGGCGGCACGCTGAGACTCTTGCAACGCACGTCGTTCAGCCTTGCTTAGCTTTGGTTTCTTGGGTGGGATGATAAGGTCGGCCTTTTTCTCCGCCGCCACCGCAGTCGTCGGCTGCTCAAGTTGCTCGTTGGGACGCGCCGATGTGGAAGAAGATGATGGTGTTGGTTCTGGCATGGTGGGTTGCGTGGTGGACGTCTCGAATCTAGGTATTCTCGTTCTACGAGCTCGTCACGCGGGCATGGATTCGTTTGGTTTGGTTTGGGTGTCTGTCCTCCTCCCACTATCGCAAGTCCGATCTCCGATCTCCATAGCCCCTCGACCCTCTAGAACCATGGCGTCCGGTGGTCCCGGAATGGGGCAAGTAATGGTCTTGAGTGAGTAGTATCATCGTCTCGTCGTTTCAATCGATGTTCTCAGCTGTGACCGACGCCTTTCACGGAATTGGCTGCAGGCCTCGGGACAACGGCTACATTTTAAACATTCTCTCGTCATTGCAAATTGCAACTCATACGTCCTTCACCTCATCTTCTCTTCGTGTCAAATACTTCTTCCGCCTCACAGATACCAAGACCCAAAGGACACATGGTCGTCAAGCGCAGATCGGCAACATTGCCGCGGCTCGAGCTGTCGCCGATATCATACGTAGTACACTGGGACCTCGGTCAATGCTCAAGGTGAGAAAGAGAAGTGAAATGTTATTGTTCGCCTTTTCATCATTGCACGGCATTGTTGTTGGAAATGATCTTAGTACTATACTTAAACCAATTTTGCTAACAATATATTTTTCTCACATGATTACAAACAAAAGATGCTTCTAGATCCAATGGGGGGAGTGGTTATTACAAACGATGGAAACTGCATATTACGCGAGGTGGATGTTTCACATCCGACTGCCAAATCCATGATGGAACTTAGTCGTGCCCAAGACGAGGAGGTAGGAGATGGCACAACCTCGGTTATCATACTTGCTGGCGAAATGCTCATCAATGCTGAACCATTCGTCCGTGCCAATGTCCACCCCACCGTCATTGTCCGGGGGTATAACTATGCCCTTCAGGAGGCATTAACAATCTGCGAAAAGTTGGCAACGACCGTGGACATACATGATACAGACCGGATGAAGGAGCTGGTTCAAAGCTGCATTGGTACGAAGTTCTCATGTAGGTGGAATGATATCATGATTGATATGGCACTCAAGGCAGTACTAACGGTGGCGCGTGAAACGCCACAAATGGCATCTGCTACGCCAGATGTGTACTCACAGAAAATGGAGGTAGATATCAAACGGTATGCCAAGGTTGAAAAAATACCGGGTGGGGAAATTGCCGACTGCGCCGTCCTGTCAGGTGTGATGTTCAACAAGGATGTTACACATTCCAAAATGCGCCGTCGTATTGAAAATCCACGCATTCTACTATTGGATTCACCCCTTGAATACAAAAAGGGGGAATCACAAACGAATGTTGAAATCACCGATGAGGAGGATTGGAATACTTTACTCAAAATGGAGGAGGAGTATGTTGAGAATATGTGCATGGAAATCATTGCCTACAAACCAGACATTGTCATTACCGAGAAGGGTGTTAGTGATTTGGCACAGCATTACTTTGCGAAGGCGAACATTACCGCATTTCGGCGACTGCGTAAGACAGACAACAATCGTGTAGCACGTGCTACCGGTGCTACGATTGTGAGTCGGACGGATGAGATCCGTGAGAGTGATATTGGGACGGGATGTGGACTCTTTGAAATGCGCAAGATTGGGGAGGAGTACTTTGCCTTCTTTGAGGAGTGTAAGGATCCGAAGGCATGTACTATCATTCTACGTGGCGGGAGTAAGGATGTGCTCAATGAGATTGAACGTAACCTAACCGATGCGATGCTTGTTGTGCGCAACGTTGTGTTCGACCCACGATTACTCCCTGGAGGCGGTGCGACGGAAATGGCAGTCTCTGTTGGATTACGTAAGGCGGGGTTGAAGTTGGAAGGTGTCCAGCAAGGCCCGTTTCTGGCCGTGGGAGAGGCGATGGAGGTCATCCCTCGAACATTGGCACAGAATTGTGGCGTGAGTGTCATCCGTACCGTGACGCAATTGAGGGCAAAGCATGCGTCGGCCTACGAAGAGGAAGAAAAGAAAAATGGTGAGGGTTCGTTCCCTAAATGCAACTGGGGGATTGATGGAACAACTGGCAAGCTTGTGGATATGGAAGAATTCGGTATTTGGGAGCCATTCAGTGTCAAGATACAAACTATCAAGACAGCCATCGAAAGCGCCTGCATGATTCTGTGAGTTGAATTCTTTTTTATAACTTACTCTCGCTTTGTCACTTGTTGTAAAATGACCCGCATTCTCAACTTCTCCCGATCTCCTTACTCCTCATACAGGCGCATTGATGATATTGTATTCGGTTCTAAGAAGAAGGGATATTGAGAGGAAAAATATCCGTCTACACGGTTTCGAGCAAACCGACGCATACTCCCTCTAGAACAATAGATAAACCGCGGTAGCTAGAAATTCATTACAGATCATTTTACGCAAATGGTCCACAGAATCGGTTAATGGACGCGAAGGGCACCTTAGCCCCGCCCTGCAATCTTCTTACTGACATCCCTCCACTTAATCAAAACCTCACTCCCCTTCCCTGATACCATAGTTTTCCGTGCCAGAGCACACCCCTCTTCGATAGATTCAGTCAATCCATACACGTAGCATCCCAACCCACAATTTAATACAACCGCATCCTTTTTAGCATTGTTAGTGTATTCACCTCCCTGCAATACTAATTCGAATTCCTTTGCATTCTGAGCAGGATCACCGCCTCGTAGGTCCTCGACTTTGCATCGTGGGATGTTGATGGAGAGTGGGTCGAACTCGTAAGAGCGTGTAGTGTAAGATTTAGTTTCACCAAGAGGGGCAATGTTTTTTATCTAGAAAAGAGTCACAGAATAAATTTAGTGCTCAAGACGTTACGAAGAATCATCACAGTAAAAGATGGGGACACTGCATTCGTCTCACCTCAATTATTTTGGCAGGTCCCATCGGACTAATCTCATCCAACCCCCCACCATGAATGACACATACATGATCAACCCGTCCAACCATTTTCAGGGTCTCAGCCACAAGTTCCATTACATCCTCTTGGAATACCCCAATGACGGCACGTTGTGCCGATGCCGCATTCGTCATGGGGCCCAAAATGTTAAAGCAAGTTCGTACCCCCAATTGTTTCCGGATTGGTGCGACAGCCTTCATGGCAGGATGATTGATGGGTGCGAATAAGAACGCAATACCACACTGCTCGACACATTGCACGACTTGACTGGGTGAAAGGTCAACCTGTACCCCTAATGCCTCGAGGACGTCTGCTGATCCACAGCAGGATGAGACACTGCGATTACCAGCCTTGGCAACAATGGCCCCGCATGCGGCGGCAAGGACAACACTAGCCGTGGAAATGTTGATCGTATCAGCACCATCCCCGCCGGTACCGACAATGTCCAATAATTTTTTCTCATCATTGAACGTTACGGCTAGACAGGCAGCATTCATTGCACGGACCATACCACTAATTTCCTCGGGACTTTCCCGACGTGCACGTAATAGAGTTAGCAGCGACGCCACTTGACATTGTGGAGGATTCTCAACAAGGATGAGAGTAAGCGCGTGGTATGTTTCGTCACCGGTTAGATGCCGATCACCCTCGATGAGAGTTTCGATGTATTGCTTAAGACTCATGACCTACTACTCCCAGGGTTGTATCGTAGAGTGCGGAACAGTCTGGTACCGGCCGAGCCGTAGGCGAGGATGGGAGGAAGCAGTTAATGTGCGAAATAACCTTCCTTGCCCAAAACAATGACTTGTGTAAATAGGTATTCGTGTACAGGCAGTTGATCTACATACTTACCCACACAAAAGATCTTAGAAATCTTCTTCATCGTTGGAACCATGCTGCGTTCCCTCCGTCTCGCCGCTACGGCCAGTCCATGTCTACAAAGACAGCGACTGCAGCCCATGATCGCCGCCGCTGCATCTGCTGCTCTCACGGGCAACAAGTGCTTCAGCGTTGGCGCCTACATGAAAGCACTCGAAGAAACCTTGTCAGTGGATAACCTGGGCATGACGAAAATCGTTTGTACGTTAGGACCAGCATCTGACAGTCCTGAAAAAATCTCCGAGCTAGTGAAGAATGGTATGAATGTAGCCCGACTCAATTTCTCGCACGCGGGAGCTGATTATACATATCCCGAAGGTCTCATGGCCATGGTCCGGAATGCACATGGCAAGCATGACGAACTTCAGGATGGTGCAAAGATGATCATGCCTCACAATGTCCGTGCCGTCCTCGTGGACACTAAAGGACCTGAAATTCGCACGGGTATTTTGCAGGGTGGTGCTGATGTACAAGAATTTGGTGTTGGCTCAATTGTCGAAGTTACCACAGAAGTGGTGTCAAATGATCCTGCCCAAAAAAATCCCGAGGGACCTCATCGTTTACAGATGGATTATCAGTCTATTTGTAAAACTTTGAGTGTGGGTAGTCAAATCTTACTCGATGATGGATTGATTGCATTGCAAGTCACACATGTTGGTTCTAATAGCGTCAGTAAGTGCTGGAGATATGTAGTTCTCGTTTTGATTCACACATAAACGAATGTTTTCTCTAACCGACTTTGTCATCTCTTTTGTCTATTCTAACCCCAAAGCCTGTGTCGCCTTGAATGCTGGCCCAATTAAGAAGAATAAGAGTGTCAATTTGCCCAACTCAGTGCTAGACCTACCGGCTTTGACAGACAAGGATAAACGAGACTTGAAGTGGAGCTGCACTGTCGGTGCTGACTACCTCGCAGCCTCCTTCATCCGTTCTGGGCCGAATGTTCGTTCGATTAAGGCATACCTGGATCGTTGTATTGCAGAGCTCCCTCCACCTGAAGATGGGGCTCCTCCTCGACTTCGACCCCTAGTCATTAGTAAGATCGAGAGTAAAGAGGGTGTTGATAACTTTGACGACATTCTGCTCGAGTCTGATGGGATCATGGTGGCGCGAGGAGATCTCGGTGTCGAAATTCCATACGCAAAGGTGTTTGCTGCCCAGAAGATGATGGTTGAGAAATGTAATGCTGTCGGTAAGCCTGTAATTGTTGCAACACAGATGTTAGACTCTATGCAAAAGAATCCGCGTCCTACGAGGGCAGAAGTAACTGACGTCGGCACAGCAGTTTTGGACGGAGCGGATGCAGTCATGTTAAGTGGTGAGACTGCTGCAGGTGCATATCCCATCGAAAGTATTAAGGCAATGAAGATGGTCGCATTTGAAGCCGACACCATCATGGACAGCAAGCCTAGTCTGCACCGACTTAATCCCAAATCCCTCATGGACATTTCTAACATCAAAGAAGATCAATGTCTTCACGCCGTGTCAGCGAGCTCTGTTAGTAGTGCACGTGACCTTGGTGCTAAGTTGATCATTGTCATTACAAAGACCGGGAAGGTGGCGAGGTTCGTTTCGGCACACAGACCAACTGTACCCGTTCTTGCATTCTGTACCGATGTGCAGGTAGCCAGGCGTCTTCAACTGCATCGGGGTGTCTTCCCGATTATGCTCCAAAGTGATGTTGATCCAATGGCGCCGGGAACAAGAATGGCAACACTGCGTGCTGAGGCCATGAGGACGGCAGTTGAACTCGGTTTTGCCAAGTCCGGCGACAGAGTCATTACCGTTGACAGAACATTGGGCAAGCCAGGTGATATGCATCTTCACTCGTTCAACATGAAAATGAGTACAATCAAGGGAGGTGTATAGGACAGAGTGAATGGTGGTCAGACAAATTGAACTTTATCTAATCTTGTATGTGTTATAGTTTCGAAGTGAAAAAATCATAGGTGTGTGTTAATGTTAAGATTCGTTCCATGCTAATGATCAAACACTTGCTTTCTCGTCTGCCACGTATATTTGTCTACAAATGAGTATGTACGATATCAAGCATCGACTGCCTCCACTTCGATTGAACCTCACTTAGCAATACACCATCAATCTGAGGAAAGTAATACGGCTCAATCTCATTTGCATCTAGTATTTTGTACGCTCCTGCAGGAAACTTATTCGCCTCCCATGATTTCCAACCCTCGACGCCAAGTGCCACCGTCATTTGCTCTTTAAATTTGCACGGGGACGCAGTAGCGACAATTACGACTGGCATCATACCTTCCAGTGACATCTCAATGAATTCATACCCAAGTTGCAGGGCAGCGGACATTGCCACGGCTGTATGAGGGTCACTGACGTAATCTAATTTATCACTTACGAGACGGAGTGCCTCGCAGAGCTGATCATCGGTCACGCAAGCACTACAAAAATCGAGCTTCAATCTCCTATGCCATTCTTTTTCTATAGTTAGTTGTTGAGTACGCTCCATTTCGGTCATCCACCCCTTGATTAAAACACTATTGCATCCTGTGACATAATATGCAATCCTTTCAAAGTTGTAAGGTACTTCAATATTGATTGCATCTGATAATGTCTTTTTGATTCGTTTCCTGTGGAATTCACCGCTTTCGATTACTCGGTGTGTTATGTCGTTGATGTTTACACCAGCGCACAGCTTACCAATTGGGATGCCCATTTGCTTGGCCATGTATCCACCCGTCAAGTTTCCCATAGCACCAGTTGGAATCACCATGTCGATCATATGATCTTTATCGCCTGGCACAATACCCAAGTGCTCTGCCATTCTCAAATAGATCCATATGAAGTGCACCATCTGCAATAGCGGTCTTCCTATGTTGTATGAATTAATACCGACAAACGTACGTTCACCTTCGTTATCATTATTCTCCAACAGAGTTTGCTTAATGGGCCAATCCATATCATCTCCTCCTCCCTCGAAACAAACAATTTTGACGAATGGAGATTCCACCGTGGTCAGCGATCGTCGTTGAAAATCACTTATCTGTCCTTTGGGGTAGTGAACGACAAGCGACAAAAGAGGATTGGCAGCATCACTAACAGCACTGACGGCAGCTGGACCTGTGTCTCCTGTGGTAGCAACTAAAATTGTTACTTTCCTATTGCGTAAGGAAGAGTAGTGTGACAGGATATTGACAACGCCTCTCATACCAAGATCCTTAAAACAGAATGTAGGACCATGGAATAATTCGGCGATAAATGCGGAACCCAGCTTCTTAACTGGGATAAAAGCCTCGTCGTCAAAATCATCGCTGCAGTATGACTTGTCACATATTGCTTGCAGTTCTCCGTCGTTGATTTCGGATGCTGATACGAACATGCGCTGAAAATCCAAGGATATATTTGTGAGTGAGGCGTACATGCTTGTATAATGCTGCGATTATTCTACCACACTCACGATAATAGAGTATGCCAATTCTGCAAAAGTCAGTTTGGACCATGGTATCAAATGCTCATTTGCCGTGATACACGGCAGTGAAATTGGAACAAAGAGACCTCCATCAGGAGCATATCCTGCAAACAATGCCTCTTCGAATGTATATTCGCCTCCCCCTCCTCTGGTGGATTTATACTTCATTGGACGACTAGAGCTAGCTGCGCGCCGCATCGCCGAGTCAAAATGCTGTACGATTCGTCCCGCCAAAAAGCTAAGATTGCGCAATTTCTCGCCTGGGGTGGGGACGAGATATGACGGCACCTTAATAGAAGGTATGGGAGCTGGTCAATCTAAGCAGCAGCTCGCGAAGCCGTCGTCGTCGTCGTTGTCAGCGACATCGTCTGAAAATTCTCCGGATTCGTCCATCAAAAATGCAAAAGAAGAAAGTGGTGGTTGTCCAATGAAGAATGCCGATGGGACGTACCGTACCATGCCCGGTTTTGCATCATTGTTTGGTGCCAAGCATCCGCCAGTGGCTGGGAATGCTGTGGTGGTGGCGGCTGTGCCTGAGAAAAGGATTGATCTATCGACGTCTTCACGGCCCGCGACTACAGCTGAAATCGATCAGAGATCAATACCAGCTTGGTTTGTTTCGTTCTCAGCTGGGTGAGCGCTCATTTGTGTCATAAGAATTTCCTGTCTCTCAACACTGCAATTGTAATTAATTAGTACTGTTATTTTCTTTACAGCATGGTCCCCTTTTGCGCTTTCTTATATGGACACTCACGAGGCTTGACGAAATATGTCGTCGAACGTGTCGTTCATAGTCCTATTGGTGTGTACGGTTTGTTCGCGCTACCGTTCGTGACTCTATCAATGGAGAAATGCATTTACGACACTGTCCAGGTAAAGTATTTTCGTTATTGCAGGATGTTTATTCTCAATCACCTGCTCAACATCATTCTGTATGCTTCCTTCAGGCGGCACAGGGATTAGACCCAAACGTAATACCAGCAGATAGGGGTGGATTCCCGAGTGGTGGAGGAAACCTGCCGTCTTTCAGTTTGATCGCTGTTAGAAAATAGTCTCAACCTGCTGTTACGACTGATATACATGATAGATCTCAACGACATGTGATGGCACCGAGAAGACTAATCAGGTGCAGGCTAAATTCTATGCTTAAAATGTATCAGCCAAAGCTTGATGACAAATAATATTTGACTTCATTCTATGAACGTATTTCAATTATTTCTTTCTCATTTGTACCGAATGGTAACTAGCTTGTATCCAACGGTGTGCTGTGTGTCGTGTAAATCTCCTTTTTGGTAGTCTATCGCATTGGCAACTTCCTCCGAGGTAATGTCTCGTACATGAACATCAAACATCTCTTGAGCAGTCTGCACAAAACGACTAAACACTGCCCCATTGTTGGTCCGAATAGTTTGTAAAATGAGTGCCAATCCGTTCTGAGCCAAATGCAGTCGAATCGTGGCCAGCAATGGACGTTCCTGTGATGCAAAATATAGCAAGTCACTCCCGAGCAGCAAATCAAATGTAGACTCGAAAGAAAGGCTGGGTATTTGTCGGTATCTATCGTCCACTTTAGACCAGTGATAAATGGTGTCCATGGGTCGATTTTCTTGCTGTGCTTTTATAAATTCCAAATCCTCTTCCCACAAGTGAAAACGGATCACCACATTATTGCTCTCCCATAGGAGGTGGTCGTCACTACCTTTTAATTCCTTCGTCTTCTTCTCCTCCTCCTCCGTCGCTGGCTGATGATAATCTCTTAGAGTTTCAGAAAGTTGTATTAGTGTTTGGTAGCCGCAGTCTGTCAAAACAATTTGATCCGCACCCAACTCAGCACTGCAAAATCCAACTGCGCCAAGACCAGCACCAATCTCCAAAACCCTCTTGCCTTGAACCATCTTCGGTTGGGAGCGCAACGTTGCCATAAGTATTACCGCTGCCGTCCAAAGCTCTTTTCCCAGTTCATTATTGTTATCACGATGTCGTATCCTAAGGGTACTCGTGTCAGTTAAGGCGATATGCATTGATGTGAGGTGCAGCAAGTGGGATTAGATATCATGGAGCCGAGGATTCTGTTCCACCTAATCGAAGACCGACTCTCTCTTACGTTTGATACACTGACGGTAAGGTGTGTGTAAATATGTGGATATCTTGTGGGGCAGAAGGTATCGTATAAATATCTATGTTTTTGCTTCAAAGATTGCGTCGGCTGATCTTGTATTTGTGCTCCCGTCATTCATTCATGACGACGAGGAGATACCTAGGAGTCGTTTTGGAACAGCGTCCGAAGGCCCACACAGTTTGTTTAGTTGGTTTGTCCAAATAGAAACACGATTCGTCGAAA
>Ga0247843_1006689_pt1 | contig 14819 bp, 12 predicted proteins | sample LaCruzMarch2017__FD_192420 | JGI IMG/M metagenome (GOLD analysis project Ga0247843, IMG submission 192420) | Freshwater microbial communities from meromictic Lake La Cruz, Castile-La Mancha, Spain - LaCruzMarch2017_8m | ecosystem: Environmental > Aquatic > Freshwater > Lake | place: Spain...
CAAGAAGCTAGTTCCCGTGATGAAATTCAAAAGAGAAGTGGTGAAGCTCTGTTTAGAGTGCTCGTTAATCTGCCCATTAAGTGCTCTTTGCACGCCAACGATGGCACCTGCCAAAACCCCGAAAAACACTGCCCACATCGATAGATCTTTAGCATCGATGCGATCCCATACTGAAACTAAAACCGCCAAAACGGTTAGAGTAGCTGCAGCAATTCGGCGCTTTGAAATTAACTTCTTGCCACCACCAGTTAAACCAATACGGTCAACGTATAGAGACATTGCAGTTTGGCCAGCAATCGATGCCACTGAATAGATTGCTACGCCAATGATTGGTACTACTTGAGTTTGAAACGCGACAAAAGTTCCGCCAAGAGCACCAGCAAATAACCGCCAACGAGGAATCTCTTTCGCTTTTACAGCTGCGCGAAGATTAGTAATTCCTTCTTGGATTCCTTTGTGGAAGATTGAAATAACGGCAATGATGACTAAGCCTGAACCAAAGGAAACTAGTGCAGCTTCTAGCCCATTATTTAGCCGATGGGAAAGTTCACCATTTGCGCGCGCTTGAAGCGCAATCATTAAACCTGAAAGTGCAGCTAGTAAGTCAAGACGCATTACTTGTGTGTGCCGTGGAACTCTCGCTTATCCGCGATCCAATCCATCAGTGCAAAGAGAACACCAGAAGCCACGAAAGTTAAGTGAATTACGATGCGCCACTTGGTTCCACCGCCCACATCATCTTGCCCAGCAAGTTCGATGAAATCTTTTAGTAGTTCGATTACTGAAATAGCAACGAGCGAACCAATTAACTTGATTTTTAGTCCTGAGAAATCAATAGTTCCCATCCAGTGTGGACGATCTTTTGATTCAGCTGCCACATCAATACGGGAGACAAAATTTTCGTAACCGGCAAAAATAACCATCAGAATTAAATTTGCGAGCAGAGTTAAATCAAGCAGCGCCAAAAGATCTAAGGTGAATGTTTGGGCAGTCGCCTCACCGATATGGCTAGCTAGATGATAAAACTCAATGATAAATCGCCAGCATAAAAGGACTAAAGCGCCTACCAAACCAAGGTATAGCGGCGCTAGTAAAAACCGGCTGCGGAATAAAGTAACTTCAACGGCATGAGATAACTTAGACATAAGTCGAAGTTTAACTAATTCTGGCAATAAAAAAGGGTGGCTCACTGTGAGCCACCCTTTTTTACTAGAGACTGTTACTTAAATACATCATCCCATGATGAAACAGTCATCAGATGCCAGCCGCCGCCTTCGATAGTGCGCTTATCAATTGCAGCCTTCGCTGTAGTTGACTTGTGCGCTAGATCAGGGCGAGCCTTTGATGCAAGTGCGTGAATCTGTGTATTGAATAAGTAATACGAATTAGTATCACCCTTCTTTGCAAAGAGATCTGTCGCTTCGATTATTCCAGATGACTCTTCGTCATTTGTCATAAACTTCTCAGCACCCTTTACGAAGTATTCCTTGTTGAATTCAGAGATTACAACCATCTTTGAATCACTTGGACGGAAGGCAACGATGCGAGCAACTGCATCATTTCCACCTGGATCTTCTTGAACCAAGATTATGCCGTTATGTGTAACAGCAATGTTGTCTGGCTTGCTCAGGTATGGAGCCTCTGAACCATCAAGCAACATTTCAATCTTTGCACCAAGATCAGGGTTCTGAGCATCAACAAATGTTAGGCGCCATAGTGCGCCGCCATCACGTGAAACTGTTGGAGTCGCTGGATTTGGAGTAGTTGAAGTTGGGTACTTGCTTGATTCGGTTGTGACGAAGTAGAAAACGTTTGGATTACTTGGATCCCATTCGCCGTCTTCAACGCGTGATAATTCAGTGCCTTGTGCAGCATGATCTTTCTGCTGATTGGCCATGTTGTCGTTCCAGATTGTCTTGTTGAACTTAACTTCGACAGCCTTGTTCTTTCCAACTGTATTACGGAAAGCTGTGTCGTTTGCAATACCTGGAATGTTTAGAACGTGTAGCTCGCCGTTTGTTAGGCCAGCCTTGTCAGCGAATGTACCTTCAGCTGTTTTCTTTCCAACATATAGGAATAGTTGTGAATCAGCTACTGAACCATCTTCGCTACCGAGTACAACAGTGTTCATTCCTGGCTTTAGGTTAGGCATCAAGTTTTCCCATGAGGCTGTGCCCATGCGAGGTAGTTGAATACCATTACCGTTCATGTCGAATGCAAAACCGCGAGCGTATCCGCTATCGCCATCTTCTTCGCCACTAAGGAAAATTGGTTCGTCATAACCAAAAGTTGTTGTGCCTGACTTAAAAGCAAGCTTTCCAGCTTGTACTAGAGTCGCAGAACAAAAACGGCTGATGTTCCAGTCAAATCCCTTTGTGGTTCCGGCAGGTTCGCCACCAATTGGTGTGTCTTGATACTTGCCAGTTGTGTAGTTATAGAAGCTGATTTGCTTCATGAATTCTTCAGCCTTGGTGACAGTCTTCGAGTTTGGTGAGATCGTCATCTTGGTAATTGATGTACCCCAGATAGCAGAATCTGATTTAGATTGCTGAACAAGTGGGCTGTATGAAGACATCTCGTGCACGGTTAGAAGTGAAATTCCACCCTTGCCGTTTTTGTAAGCGCCCATGCCATCAGGAATACCACGTAGCTGTGTGCCAGTGATGCTATCTGCAGTTAGTGCAAGGGTCTTTAGATCTACTGCTGAATTTGTTGAAAGAATGTATTGCGGCTTTGACAGTGCTGAATATGCAATTGATCCCGAAGTACCAAGTGCTGCAACACCAATTACTGCCGCTATTTTGTAGCGTAATTTCATCTGTAACCTTTTCTATGCTCGCATTTCAGTCCATATGACTTAGCCGAAAGGTACTGGGGCACTTAGGAATAGCGACCAAATAAAGGGTGAACAACTAGCGAATCGAAGCGTAACTAATTTGCGAGCATTTCGGTGGTTACCAACCATTCATCTTCGCGTAACTCTTTATCATTATTCAAAGCGTGAAGTTCCCTAGTTATTTCAATAAGCCGCTCAGCATTTAATTCAGCGTTTTCTTGCTCCGCAATTAGTTGTGAGATTTTTTCTTCTAACTTAGCAATCTGGCGTTCGATTCGCGCCAAGTCCTTTTTCGCCTGACGTTGCTCTGCGGCCGACGATGTTGACTTATTTTCCTTTTTATTTGCAGAGCCTGAAATAGCGCTCTCGCGTAGCTCTAAATATTGATCAACGCCACGTGGCAAATCAAGCAAATTCTTATCACCTAGTAAGCCAACGAAGCGATCGCATACTCGCTCTAAAAAATATCTATCGTGAGAAATAATCAGAAGTGTGCCGGCATAGCTATCAAGTAAATCTTCTAGCTCGGTCAAGATTTCAATATCAAAATCATTAGTTGGCTCATCAAGCATTAAAACGTTAGGGCTTTCCATGAGCAACCTAGTTAGTTGTAATCGTCGCTTTTCGCCACCAGATAAATTACCAACTGGAGTCCACTGTGAATCTCGATCAAAACCTAACCGCTCACAAAGTTGTGGTGCTGACAGTGTGCGACCTTTACCAAGATCAATATGTGAGGCAACTTTTTCAACGGCTTCAAGTACACGCCAAGTTGGATCGAGCTCTGCTAGGTGCTGAGTTAAAAAAGCAGCTTTTACCGTCACGCCGGTAACTAACTTTCCGGCACTAGGTTGGATTTCACCAGCTAAGGTGCGCATTAAAGTGGTTTTGCCAGCACCGTTTATGCCAACAATGCCTATTCGATCACCCGGACCGACATTCCAATAGAGATCATCGATGAGCTCTTTATCGCCAGCTCGAACTTGTAGATGATGCGCTTCGTAAACAGTGTTGCCCAATCGGTTCTGCGCAAATTTCAACAACTCGGTGGTGTCACGTGGTGCCGGTTCGGCTGAGATCAGTTCGTTCGCCGCATCAACTCTAAATTTCGGTTTAGTTGTTCGAGCTGGTGCACCTCGTCGTAACCAAGCTAATTCTTTACGAATCAACATATTGCGACGCTGATCTAGTACCGATGCTTGGCGCGAGCGTTCAGCTTTAGCCAATACGAAAGCTGAATAACCGCCGTCATATTCTTCAACTTTGCCGCCAACAACTTCCCAGGTGCGATCAGTTACTTCATCTAGGAACCAACGATCGTGCGTTACAACTGTTACGGCAATGTTTTTACGATTCTTTAAGTGATTCGCTAGCCATGCCACACCTTCAACATCTAAATGGTTAGTTGGCTCATCAAGCAAAATCAGATCAAGATCATCTATTAATAACTTAGCTAAACCAACGCGACGTCTTTCGCCACCAGATAGAGAAAGAAATGTTCGTTCAAATAAATGATCATCAAAACCGCCGAATAAACCGGTGAAAACTTCGCGAACACCAGCATCGCTAGCCCATTCATGTTTTGCTTTATCGCCTAAAACAACATCTCTAACTGTTGCGGCCTTATCGGCGATATCGACTTGATTAAGCATTCCGAGTTTGACTGAATTGCTCTTGGTTACGCGACCTGAGTCTGGTTGCTCAATACCGGCGATTAATTTCATTAACGTGCTCTTGCCGGCACCATTTCGGCCAACAATTCCGATGCGCTCGCCCTCGGCAACACCTAGCGAAACACCAACTAGCAAAGCTTTGACATCAAAGGCTTTGTTTACGCTTTCGACGTTAACAAGATTGCGTGCCATAGGGGGAAAGCGTACCTTTACCGCATGAAGGTTACTGACCGAGAATATGCATTGGCACTAGATGCCGCAGACCCATTACGCCATTTCAAAGAGCGTTACGTGATTACGGATCCAGATATGTGTTATCTGGATGGAAATTCACTGGGCCGTTTGCCACATGACACTGTAAAAGCGGTTAATGATTTCCTAACTAAAGAATGGGGCCCTGAGGTTGTAAATGGCTGGGGCCATTGGGTTGATGAAGCTCAGCCAACCGGTGATTTAATCGGTCGCGCCACTTTAGGCGCTGCTGCGGGTCAGGTTCTTGCTTGCGATACAACTTCGGTTAACTTCTACCAACTTTGTTTAGCGGCTATTCATGCTCGCCCGGGCCGTAAAACCATCATCACTGATGCCGCAAATTTTCCAACCGATCGATACATTCTCGATGGCATCGCTAAGCAATTTGATTTGAAATTAGTAATAATCGATAACGAAGATCCGAAGATTGCCGACAATGAATTAATCACAGTAGATGTTTTGAGGCCGTATCTCTCTGACGACGTTGCGCTTGTAACGCTTGAAGTAATTCAGTATCGATCAGGTGCACGCAACGACATTAAATCTCTAACTGACTTAGTTCGTAGTTATGGGGCGTTTTTACTTTGGGATGCTAGCCACGCAGTTGGTGCGATTGAAATGAACTTTGATGCCAATGGCGTAGATGTCGCAGTTGGTTGCACATATAAGTACGGCAATTCTGGCCCAGGTGCACCAGCTTGGTTGTATGTAAACAAGCTTGTACAAGCTGAACTACAAGTTCCGATTCAAGGTTGGTTTTCCCAAGGTGATCAATTTGGAATGGGTCCGGTTTTTGAACGGGCTGAAGGAATTCGTGGTTTTCAGATTGCTAGCCCATCGTTAATTGGGTTGCGTTGCATTAAGAGTGCGTTCTCAATTATTGAAGAAGCCGGTATGACTGAGATTTCACATAAGTGCGCAACCGGAACTCAAATGATGATTGAGCTGTACGACGCTTGGTTGGCTGACCTTGGTTTCACATTGCTAACTTCAAGGGATGCAAATGAGCGTGGTGGTCATATTTCGATCGGTCACCCAGATGCAGCTCGAATCTGCGTCGCGCTTCGCCAGTTCGCCAACGTGGTACCGGACTACCGAACCCCGAATTCAATTCGCTTAGCAATCTCGCCTTTGCCTACCTCTTATGTGGAAATTTGGGATGGTTTTCAGCGTATTCGAGATCTAGTAACAACTCGCCAATACGAAAAGATTAAAAAGTCAGATTCGAGAGTCACGTGAAAAATGAGCAGGTAGATCCAGCTCTTACCTACACTTCTTATTTGGCAGTAGATGAACTACTTAGTTTGCAGAGGCCGCTCTCAGATGGTCCAGAACATGATGAAATGCTTTTTATTGTTATTCATCAAAGCTATGAACTCTGGTTTAAACAATTAATTCATGAGTTTTTGGCTGCGCAAGTTGCCTTAGAGGCTGGCGATACCCACCGCTCACTTGCTTTGCTTGGCCGCATTCGCACAATCATGAAAGTTTGCGTAGCGCAGATTGATATTCTCGAAACAATGACCCCGTTGCAATTTAATAGTTTCCGTTCTTATCTCTCTTCTTCTAGTGGCTTCCAATCAGCTCAGTTTAGAAAAGTAGAAGCAATTCTTGGTCGTCGCGACAGTGCAATGGCCGGGCATCTGCCAGCAAATGTGCAGAGTGATATTTCAGAAATTACTAATCGCAATTCAGTTTGGGATTCACTGCTCGTTTACATTTCAAAGCGCGGACACGTGATTCCAAATGATGTTCTCGCTCGTGATAAATCTGTTGCTTACGTTGCTAATTCAGCAGTGCAAGATGTTTTGCTTGATGTGCACCGCAATGATCCTGAGAGTGCGAGCGTCTGTGAGCGATTGTTAGATATAGATGAAGGCCTTCAAGAGTGGCGATATCGTCACGTGAAAATGGTGGAGCGCACGATCGGTGCCAAGATGGGCACCGGTGGTTCGGCAGGGGTTAAGTACTTAGCAAGTACTTTGTTTAACCCGGTGTTTGTTGATCTCTGGGAGATCCGTTCGCGCTTTTAATTCAGTTGCTACTTAGGCAATCCAGCTAAAACTATCTCGGATAACTCTTTACGTTGACGTGGCGCATTTTCGCGCTCAAGTAGAACGCATTCGAGTTGTTCGGCTGGACCTTGAGTACCAATAGCAATTACAACAATGGGTGCGATTGCCTCTGGTAATTCGAAGGTTGCCGCCGCTTTTGCAGCATCAAAACCTGCCATTTGATGGGCTACTTGGCCCCGGCTATGAGCCTCGAAAGTCAGCTGGCTAACGGCTAAACCTGCATCAAAGCCTGAAATTGGACGGGGGGAGCCATCTTCATTCTGATTAACAGTAGAGACCATAACTAAAGCTGATGCGCGATTAGCCCAACTCTGGTTAAACGAGGTCAAGGTATCGAGAATTGAATTAAATACTACGTCTCCGCGCACTCCCACATGAAAGCGCCAAGGTTGAAAATTATTCGAAGATGGAGCCCAGCGTGCTGCTTCTAAAATCGCAACCAGCGCTTCATTAGAAATAGTGGCGGTTGCATCGGATGATCTTGGGCTTCGACGATTAGCTAGAACCGGATGAATCGGAGTTGAAGTAGTTGCGCTCATTTGAGAAAGTGTAACTTAAGAAGTGAAGGTGTGCTCTTTCAAATTTTTATAGCAACTACTTGTGCATCTGATAATAAATAATTGCGACAATAGAAAATAGTGCAGCTCCTGCAAAGATTAAGTACTTAACCCAAGTTGGAATTCCGACTTTATCGGCGGCGGTTTGCGCCATACTCTTTGTTTTATTCATGGCTCTACTTGCCCAAGCAAATTCGGTAGCTAAAATTCCGAGCCCGGCAAGCAATATCAAAACACCCGGGCCAGGTGCAACTAATGCAATAGCGCCTAATACCGTAACAGTTCCGCCCAGCACGCCTATAAATATGCGCCAGATTAAATTGCCAGCTTTACTACGTTTGGCGAATCCACGTATATTCATAGCGGCTCCTTATGAGTATTTACCACTCGACGAACAGTCCCGTATGCAGCCGATGCTATCTCATCGCGACGGCGTCGATAGTTCTCAGAAGCTCCACTTATGAGATGTTCGTAGCGAACTTCACCATTTATCAAATTGCGCATCGTTTGCGGGTCGGTCTCATCGCCAAAATGGGGTACATCAGTTTTTACGAATTGCACCACAATATGTGGATTGAATTTGCGATAGATCAGAGCTAACTGACGATAAACAATGTTTGCTAGTTGACGAAAACTAATTAAGCTAAAATCACGTGATTTCAAGCGTAGTCTGGCGATTGCTGCGGGCTGCACGCCATGCTTAACCGTGGCCAGTTCGTAGAGAATATGAGCGGCTTCTTTTGCACCATTTGCTTCGGGCAATTTCTTACACATGCGATGAAGCCTTGATCGCTCTTCGGGATCTTGCAATAACTTAACGGTTTCGGTGATGTTTTCTAAATCCCCTTGATCAGCTCGCAGTGCATAACCTAAATCGTGGCACCACTGCGCGCGAGTTTCTTGATCATCAGTTCCTCGAATATTTGAAACAAAAACAGTAGGCACCAGGGCGGGAAGTAGTTCGTGAACGCCGTTATAACCAGTTGCACAAATCGCTGCATCAAAAGCGTGCAAGACTTTAGCTAGCGGGAAGTAGCGAACTTGCTTAATTTCTAAACCATCAGGCACAAGTGAATTTCCATTGGCATCGATCGGCTTCTTAGTCAGAACTACTTGCAAATCTTTCCAACCAATTAAACCTTTTAGCGCTGCCGTCATTTTCTCGTTTACATCGCTATCGCCAGTTCCTAGTTGAACAAGGACTGCTGGACGATTCAAGTCAAGGCCCAATGCAATACGTGCTTCATCACGATCGAGTGCAGTAGTTTTTTGGAATAATGAAACAGCTGAAGTTACGTCGGCATCTTTGCGATTCTTAGTTGGGCCATGATCATAAACTCGAGCGAAGTCGCCAGGTTCGATAATTACATCCATCATCATTGACTGCAGACCAAGTGCTAGACCTTGTGGTTTTCTCTGCCATAAACCACGGCGAACCCAAACCAAAGCTAAATCATTCTTTTTTAACTTAGCCGCAATTACACCTGGATACGGAACCACGCCATCGAAAGATAAAACTTGGGCGTCAGTTTCTTCAATCAGCGCGAGCAAACGGTCGCGCAAATATGCATCCCAAAGTTTGCGCGGCATCCAGCCACGATCACGGCCCGGAATATATTCGCAACGAACTCCAACAAAGTTAGGCACCTCGGCAACGCCGCCAGCCATTGAAACAATGATTGGGTTAGCGATTTCCTTTAATTCAAGGGCAATAGCACTAGCCCGAGCAAGGTGGCCCATTCCGACCCCATTGCTGGTAGCCAGAATAATTGTGGGTTTTTCCGCTTGCGGACTCATAGATGCAGAGTTTATCGCGTAAAAAAAGATCAGGGGCACACCCTCATCGGATGCGCCCCTGATCTTTAATCAGTTCTTAACTGTTAGCCGACTTTCTTAACACGACCATCAAGTGCTGGCAGTTGAGTGACCTTTCCAGCAGCTAGATCAGCCTTGAGTGCATCTACGAATACATCTAGCAGTGCGCCCATAACCTTGGCTTTCGCTGGTGAGAATACATTGAGGTATCCGTCACCACCGTAAATAATAAAGTCAAGAGTTGTCAGGGTGTAAACGGTTTGATCCTTTGCAATTGCAGTTCCATCGTTCTTAGTTACCGAAACGATGCGACTTCCGACTGCCTTAGTTGGATCAAAGGTGAACTTGAAGCCAGAAACTTGTGGGAATCGACCATCACCGGGATAGTTTCCGCCAACACCATTTTCTAGTGCTTTCCAGAGATTTTCACCAGTAACAATTGTTGTTGCAACTTGGTTACCGAATGGGTAAACAGTTAACGCATCTCCAAGTGTTACATCAAGTGGACCAGTTCCGGTACGAACCAACTTGGTATCAACCGGTGTGTAGGTCTTAGCTGGGAAAGTATCGCGAATACCGCCGCCGTTAGTTAACGCAAAGTCTGTCTTGTACTTTGCGCGAAGTAGGTCAGCAATGTAAATACCCATTGGGTTTTCACCAGAACGTTCAACTGCTGGAGTTCCACCACGTGGGAATATGCCAGCAACAGAACCTATCTTTACATCTAACTTGCCAGTCATCTGGTCTTTATACTTCTTAACTAGCGCAGCTGCAGGTGCATCAGCTACTACTGTTGCTACGGCTGCTTTTTTAATGGTTTCAATTGATGAACCAAGTACTCTGTTTGATCTTGTGTTTACACAGATCTGTGATCTGGTGTATTCAACGCCTGCGTTCAGTGTTTGACCAACGAGAGTTCCACTACCCACTCGGTCACCTGGAACCATGGTGGTAAATGTCTGGTGACTATGTCCGCCATAAATGGCAGCGGCGCCCTTGATTTGAGTAGCCATCTCATTGAGTATGCCGACTGAAACTCCGCCAACGCTTTCTGACCAACCTTGGTGAATGACTGCAACTACTAAGTCTGCGCCAGCTTTCTTAGCTGCCACAATTGCGGCATTGATTCCCTCAACACCAGGTTGAATTTCAATAGTGCGCTTAACGCCAGCTGAATCGGTGTAATCCAAGTTACCTGGGAATACTTGCTCAATTGTGGTTTCAGTGTTTGAACCAACAATGCCGATCTTTACGTCACCGCGCTCAATGATGATGAAGCTCTTGGCAGCCTTGGTGCCTGACTTAAGAACAGCCAGGGATGAGTCGCCGTAGTTTGAGGTAACCCATTCGAACTCAGATGCGCCAATAACCTTTTGAACGTGAGCCAAGTTGCGATCGTGTTCGTGATTACCAAAAGTTGAGACATCGAATTTCATTAAGTTCATTGATTCAATTGTTGGCATTTCTTCAAACTCAGTTGAAATTGGTGGCGCTGCACCAATGTTGTCGCCTGATGAAAGCGTGACAGTAGCTGCAGCATTCTTGCGATCATTTGCAAAAGCACTTGCCAGAACTGCGGCACCAATATTTGATGCGCTCGCTTCAATAGCACCGTGCAAGTCGCTAAGTTGAAGTACTTGAACTGACTTAATGTCCGCACTTGATGCAACAGTTGCGAGCTCTTCTGCGGTGTAAGACTTGTTTGATTTAGCAGCCGTTGAGAAACCGTAAGCATTTACTGCCTGCACAACCGGAGTTCCACCAGGTTGGCCAACAACCACTGGCATAGTTACATATGAACGACCATTAGCAGCCACCATGACTGGGCATGAACCAGAGCCGGCTGAAATTACATAGTGTGTAATAGCTGGATTTGCTACTGATGGCGTCCACTTAACCATGATGCCGTTTTTCCATAAATACGATGTGACATTTGTCGGTGCTTCAGGCTTTGCGTAAACAGTGTTCGCCTGTGCGGTTGAGTTAAGTGCAGGGGTAACCATAGTTACCAATAAAGTGGCGGCAACGGCGAAAACGCCGAAACCTAGTTTTTTGCGAGTTAGTAGAGTGGTAGACATGAGCGTAATCTATAAATTAATGGTTACCGGATCGCTAACTAAGGATTAATCACGCGTGAACAAGGCTCAGCCGTTGCTTAAAAGTTATAAACGGCTAAACTTCCCAAGTAACAAAATTTGTTGGGAGTAAGGCGCTAGGGGCTTTGAGAACGTCTTAAAGTCGAAAGCGCAAAAAATGAAAACCACTGCGAATCATCCGCAAACGTTTAGATCTGTACCTGCTACATCAACGCCAGTCTCCAAAACTCGAGTTGCCGCTCTGCTAGACCAAGAGTGGGCTCGTTTTAAAGAAGGAACTGGCAAATCTGAAATCGAAAATGCGGTTGCCAAAGAGACCATGCCAATGGGCGTGCCATCTAGCTTCCAGCACTGGGATCCATACCCAATTTCCATTGCCTCGGCACAAGGCGCCTATATGACCGATGTCGATGGCCGTAAATTGCTCGACATGTCGATGGGTTTCGGCGCCATGTTCGCGGGCCACTTGAACCCAGCGGTCGTTGAAGAAATTAAGAATTCGCTCTCCGAAGGAATGCTCTTTGTAACTCCTTCACCAATTTCGCGCGATGCAGCTGAACGTATTTGTAAGCGCTTTGCAATTGATCAAGTTCGCTTTGCCAACTCAGGTACCGAAGCAACTATGTATGCCGTTCGCTTAGCTCGCGCCTTTACCGGTAAGAGTGGTGTGGTAAAACTCGAAGGCGGCTATCACGGTTCATTCGATCCATTGATGGTTTCTTGTAAGCCAAGCTTGTCCGAAGTTGGCGATGCTAATGATCCAACTCCGGTTCCAAATGTTGGAACTGTTCCTGGCGATGTTTACGTGGTGCCATTTAATAACATCAAATCACTTGAGCGAGTATTCCAGGCTCACGCTGACGAAATTGCTTGTTTTATTCTCGAGCCAGTTCTTGAGAACATTGCAATTGTTTTGCCAGATGCTGGATATCTCGAATCCGTTCGCCAACTTTGCGATCAGTACGACATCATTTTGATTTTTGATGAAGTAAAAACTGGTTTAACTGCTGGCTATCAAGGTGCTGCACAACGTTTAGGCGTGCAACCTGATTTGATTACGCTCGCGAAATCAATTGGTGGCGGTGTACCTGTTGCGGCATTCGGTGGAAAAGATAAATACATGCAAGCAGTTGCCGATGGTCGACTTGGTCATTTCGGTACATTTAATGGAAATCCGCTCGCAATGGCTGGAATTCGCGCAATCGATAAAATTTGTACCCCTGAAGCTCTAGAAAAAGCTGAAGGACTAAACAAACAAGCGTTGGTGCGAATAAATGAAATTATTGATGAGTACAACCTGCCTGCCCACACCGTTGGTTTTGGCGTAAAGGGCTGTATTACTTGGTCAACAACCCCAGTGCGTAATTATCGTGATTACAAAGCAACTGATTTCCAAGTAGCTGAGCTTTCTTGGTTATGGTCGCTAAACCGCGGAATCATTACGCCTCCGGGCCTTGATGAGCAATGGTTGATTTCTTTGGCACATGGCCAAACCGAAATTGATCTCTTAGTTGAAGATTTTAGATCTTTAGCTAAAGCGCTTCGTGACTAGAGCTTGTTGCCTTACTCGCCGTGAGTTTTCGCGCGAGCAAATCTCATCAAGCCGGTAGAAATACTTGATAAATTCGAAGTCTGCATTCTCAACCCAAAAAACAGAACCACAGTATTTGAAGCGTTGATTTCTCCCAGGTAATTTAGATAAAAAAGCACACCCAGGAGAAGGATTGAGGCAAAACCTGCAAGCAAGGTACCAACCTCACCGGATTTGATTCGCGTGCTCACCCGAATCACATTATCGATCTGGATCTTCTCCTTCTGGGCCTTAACAAACGAACGTTGTATCTCGACTTGTTTTCCAAATATGCGGCCTAAAACTTCTAGGACAATTACGATCATTAAGAGATCAAGTAGTGCAAATATCCAGTTGAAGTAAAAAAAGAAAACCAAGACCACGCTGATTTGAGTTAAGGTGCTAGAAATATTGGTAAGTTCAAAAGCTTGAGTCCAGCGCCAATTATTCTTGCCATTCGATATCTCAGTTTCATTCGCTTTAAAGGCGCGATCAAAAATTCTTACACGGTAAATACGTTGTGCGAATTGTCCGATCCGAGTAAATCCGTAGAACAAGAAGAAAAAAGTAATAAAAATAGCTAACTTTGATTTATCAATTTCACCCTCATCGAGGATTATCTTGGTAAAAAGTTTCGCAACTATCAGCTCAGAGACTGAAATAAACGCCGCTATTAAAATTAAACCAATTAAAATTGATCGAAATTTCTTTGTTTGGAAAAGGTCAGTAAGGCTTTTGCGTAAGTGCCACAGAATTATCTTCACTTCGCCTCTTCTCGCCAATGTTCAGGCTCAATTTATCGCATTTTGATAGTGATCAGATAGGCTATGAAGATGTCTGAGATGTTGATTCAAGCACGTGGCCTAACCAAAACTTACGGTGACTTCGTTGCAGTAGATGGAATTGACTTTGATGTAGCAAAAGGTGAGTCGTTTGGTTTCTTAGGGCCTAACGGTGCGGGCAAATCAACCACTATGCGCATCATTGGCGCTACATCGGTGCGAACTTCTGGCACTTTAACTATTTTAGGTAAAGACCCTGAAGTTAATGGTCCGCAGATTCGTGCGCACTTAGGCGTCGTGCCCCAGCAAGATAATTTAGATAATGAGTTAACGGTCTCCGAGAACATCTTCATCTACGGCCGCTACTTCGGCCTTTCCTCTAGTTTCATTAATAAGAAGATTCCTGAACTTCTTGAGTTCGCACAGCTCGAAGAGAAGAAAAATGTAAAAGTTGAGGCGCTCAGCGGCGGCATGAAAAGGCGGCTAACCATTGCAAGATCACTGGTTAGTGAGCCTGACATTTTGATGCTTGATGAGCCTACGACTGGCTTAGATCCGCAAGCGCGCCACATTCTCTGGGATCGTTTATTCCGTCTGAAAGAACAAGGCGTGACACTTCTTATCACTACTCACTACATGGACGAGGCCGAACAGCTTTGCGATCGTTTGATCGTTATGGATAAAGGCAAAATCATGGCCGAAGATAGTCCGGCGCAACTAATTAAGACTTACTCTACAAAAGAGGTGCTTGAAGTTCGTTTTGGTTCTGAGCGCAATCAAGAAATGGTTGATGTACTTCGGCCACTTGCTGATCGCATTGAAGTTCTACCTGATCGGATTTTGCTTTATGCCGAAGATGGAGAGCAGTTACTTGAACAGATTGCGGCAAAAGGTATTCATCCAAACACTTCACTCGTAAGACGTGGTTCGCTAGAAGATGTATTCCTTCGTCTTACCGGTCGCTCATTGGTTGAATAATGAGTACCAATACTCGTAAGGTTTCTAGGTTTGGTTCATTTCATGTAGCTGAGGCTCGCATTCGAAACATGCTCAAGTGGGCTGGCATTATTCTCTTTGCCGCCGTTATCAACCCAACGCTTTATCTGGTTTCGATCGGTATAGGTGTGGGTTCCTTGATTGACGCCAACAACGGTGTTAACGGT
>Ga0247843_1006692_pt1 | contig 14813 bp, 13 predicted proteins | sample LaCruzMarch2017__FD_192420 | JGI IMG/M metagenome (GOLD analysis project Ga0247843, IMG submission 192420) | Freshwater microbial communities from meromictic Lake La Cruz, Castile-La Mancha, Spain - LaCruzMarch2017_8m | ecosystem: Environmental > Aquatic > Freshwater > Lake | place: Spain...
TTCGAGATCAACAGTCGAACTCAGTGCCTGAATCACCTCCGTTTTGCCAGATCCCGTTAGGCCTGAAACCAAAACAAAATCAGAGAGTTCAATGTGTCTGGCGAGTGACTCGAGCAAAAAAGTGCGCATGGCTTTGTAGCCACCCACGATACGCGGGTATTCGATGCCAGCTTCAGCTAGCCACGCTTGTGAAATGCGAGAGCGTAGCCCCCCTCGAAAGCAGTAGAGGTAGCCTTCGGGATGTGTTTGTGCAAAGGTCTTCCATTGTGCGACCCGTGCCGCTTTGATATCGCCTGATACCAACTCGTGCCCGAGCTCAATGGCAGCTTCTTGGTTGACCTGTTTATAGCGCAGGCCAACTTGATGGCGCTCTTGGTCATTCATGAGCGGCAGATTGGTCGCACCCGGGAATGCCCCTTGTTCAAACTCGAGCGGGGCGCGTACATCTAACAGTGCCACTTCTTGTGTAAAAAGAGCGGCAAAGTCATCTGTGTCGGGGCGCTTCATAAAGGGGTTGTCATAGGTTTGAGTTGGCATTGTGTTTGAGCGGGGGCTGCGAGCTTAACCGAAAACTCACGCAACTCATCGCGCCTAAACACATGGACCTTGACGCGCTCGCCTGACACATGGCGGGCCAATACACTTTCTAACGAATTGTTCACCGAATCAATGCGTACGCCATTAATCGCAACGAGTATGTCTTGCGCTGAGAGGCCACCTTGATGGGCAGCGCCGTGTTCAAACACGGTGGCCAGCACGACCTGATCACCTTGTTTGCGCGTGCGAACGTCAAGTGTCGGCAAGTGATTGATTGCGCTCCAGTGCATATCAATGCGGTGCTGGGCAAACAGTGCGCGCAAAGGGACATCTTCGCGGCCATAGACCCACCTGGCGATTTGCTCTGAAATGTCGACGCCAGTGCAGTCTAATACCAAGCGGACGAAAGCCTTCTCTTTTAAACCGCGCGCCGCACCAAGATAAAAATCCCGCCCATACTGCTCCCACAGCCTTCGCATGACATCATCTAAGCTAAATCTTTGGTTGGTGGCGCCACGAATCGTTAGATCTAAGCCCAACGCAATTAAAGAGCCTTTGGTGTAATAACTCACCAAGGCATTTGGAGAGTTTTCGTCTTGCTTGTAATAGCGTGACCAAGCGTCAAACGAACTCTCGGCCGCTGATTGTTTGTGCCGTCCGGGCGTTGCATGTACGCCGCTAATTTGCTTGCCGAGCGTTCGCAAATAGTCAGACTCATTGATCACGCCACTGCGCAACAGCATCAAGTCATCGTAGTAAGACGTGAAGCCTTCAAAAATCCACAGCAGACGTGTGTGCGTTTCTTTTGCTAGGTCGTAGGGCGCAAAGACGGCTGGTTTGATGCGCTTGACGTGCCAGGTATGAAAATATTCGTGACTGACTAAGCCCAAAAAGGTTTGATAGCCCTCTGGCGCCTTTTTGTTTCCGATGGTGGGAAGATCTTTGCGCGCAGCCATCAAGGCAGTTGAGGCGCGGTGCTCGAGGCCGCCGTAGCTGTCGCCCGTGACCATTGTCATAAAGACGTACTTCAGTGCAGTGTCTAAAAATGGCGCTAGAGCGGCATCAGGTTCAAAAAAACGAATCTGTGTTTCGCAAATTGCTTTGACATCGCGCGCGATACGTTTGAGATCTAAGTTGGGGATGAGACCCGTGAACACCATCTCGTGAGGTGCGCCGCAAGCTTCAAATCGAACGACTTGAGGTCTGCCCATTTCGACGGGGTGATCAAGCAAGTCATCGTAATTAAGCGCTTCATAGACGCCAAAGCCATTGGCGTAGTCTCTGGCTATTTTGGGGCTGGTGATCGGTTGAGCGGTCTGAGGCAGGCTTGTGAAGACTCGCCAATTTGCCAGGGCTGGTGCAATCAGCGTGACCCGGCAAGGCTGCTCTTCAAATCCGTGTGGCCGTAAGTAGACACTTGTACCGTTAAAAAAGCCGTGCGTTTCATCGAGATGCGCCCCGCGTACTGAAAGATCCCACGCGTAGACGGTGGTCGTAATATGTAGAGGCCCTGCGCAAGGCTCTACGCGCCAGCTATGGCTATCAAGCTTGACCAAGCTCAAGCGGCGATTACCCGAGCGAGCCGAAATAGTCTCGACTTGGCGTGCAAAGTCTCGGATCAGGTAGCTGCCAGGAATCCAGGCGGGCAGCGACAAGATTTGGCCTCGTGGATTGGGCGTGGGAATCGTGAGCGTGACACGATAGCGGTGCCCGGCTAAATCAAAAGGCTCTAAACTATAAAGTATGGGTTTGCTTTTCATACCGCTATCTTATTTCACATTTTCCAGGAACTCCTCATGAGCGAAGCGTTAATACTGATCGAAACTCGTGGCCGCGTCGGCCTGTTGACCTTAAACCGGCCCAAAGCGCTCAATGCCCTGAATGATGCGTTGATGAACGAACTCGGCGCCGCGTTACTTGCCTTTGATGCCAATGATGAGGTGGGTTGTATCGTTATCACGGGCAGCGAAAAAGCGTTCGCCGCCGGGGCCGATATTGCTGCGATGAAAGACTGGTCGTATATGGACGTCTATCGCACCGATTACATCACCCGAAACTGGGAAACCATCCGCCGTATTCGCAAGCCTGTGATCGCAGCAGTGGCTGGTTATGCCTTGGGTGGCGGCTGTGAGTTAGCCATGATGTGTGACTTCATCATTGCTGCGGACACAGCAAAATTTGGTCAACCTGAGATCAAGATTGGTGCAATCCCTGGCTCGGGCGGTACTCAGCGCCTGCCGCGCGCCGTAGGTAAATCCAAAGCGATGGATATGGTCTTGACAGCGCGCATGATGGACGCGGTAGAGGCCGAGCGCGCGGGGCTGGTATCGAGAGTGGTCGGGGCCGATAAGCTGATGGACGAAGCGATTGAGGCTGCGACCGTGATTTGTGGCATGTCCTTGCCGATGGTGATCATGGCCAAAGAGTCGGTAAATCGTGCCTTCGAGTCGTCATTGACCGAAGGTGTGTTGTTCGAGCGCCGCCAGTTTCATGCTTGCTTTGCGACCGAAGATCAAAAAGAGGGAATGGCAGCTTTTGTAGAAAAACGCAAACCTAACTTTAAGCATCGCTAAGCAATCCTGGCGCTAAGCATCGCGAAGCCCAAAATAGTGTTGTATTTGTTTCAAATATAGTGTTGTATTTGTTTCAAATTACCCTTTGAACTTTCGGGGATAAGGGTTTGCATGGGTGCGTAAATGCCGATACAATGATCAGGCTTTGCTGTGAGAGGGTAGTTTTGAAACTAGATTCCGCAGTTCAAGCCATCAAGCTAACCGATGCAGACCGACTAAAGATTGATGTTCGCGCTCGCCGTGAGCTCCTCCTTACTGTGGTGGCGCAGAGTTTGGTTGGTGTGGTTGTCGCATTGATATTTTTTGCGTTCGGTGGGGTTTCGGCGGCGCTGTCATCGTTGGCAGGTTCGGCAGCGTACTTAGTGCCAAATGCTGTCTTTGCATTGAGATTGTGGGTGGCAACCTACCGCCCAGGCGGCGCAAGCCCCGAAGTGTTTTTGATAGGTGAAATATTAAAGGTCGGTGCGGCAGTTGGTCTGTTGTGGCTGATCGCTCACTTAGGTGGTGAGCAGGTTAATTGGATAGCGGTGCTCGTGAGTTTAGTCGCGACGCTGAAGGGCTATATCGTGTTGATGATGTTTAAGGGCTCTTGGGCCAAGTGAATTTAAAGTAGAGATTAATATGGCTGCTGAAAGTAGCGCTTCTCCCCAAGCTGAATATATTCAGCACCATCTGGTGCATTACAACAGTATCGGCGAAAAGCAAACGCTGATCGCTGACTTTAACGTCATTAACTACGACACCATCTTTTGGTCGTTGTTGATGGGTGTGATTGCCTTGTTTGTGATGTGGCTTGCCGCTCGGCGGGCATCGGCTGGAGTTCCCGGTCGGTTGCAAAGCGCAGTCGAAATGCTGATCGACATGGTTGATCAGCAAGCGCGCAGCATTGTTCCAAGTGAAACCACGCGTAAGTTTGTGTCGCCCTTGGCCTTAACAGTATTTGTTTGGATTATTTTGATGAATGCGCTCGACTTGGTACCAGTCGATTTGCCCCATTACGTATTCCACCTTTTAGGGATTGGGCTGCAAGTCACTGATTCGTTGCATTACCACCGTATTTTGCCGACGGCCGATTTGAATGTCCCGATGGGCATGGCCTTAGGTGTACTGCTTCTGATGTTGTATTACGGCATCAAGATTAAACATCCTTTGGGCTTTGTCAAAGAGCTTTTCACCGCGCCCTTTCATGGTCACGGGATCACGGCCTTGTTCCTGGCGCCAGCAAACTTTTTGCTCAACTTGGTTGAGTACGCAGCAAAGTCTGTCTCTCTAGGCATGCGGTTGTTCGGTAACATGTTTGCCGGCGAACTCGTGTTTATGTTGATTGCGTTGCTCGGGGGTGCGTGGACCGGCTGGAACGCCATGAGCATCGGCTTGGGCATTGGCCATATTCTGGCGGGCTCAGTTTGGGCGCTGTTTCATATTTTGATTGTCTTGTTGCAAGCATTTATCTTCATGATGCTTACGCTGGTGTACATCGGCCAGGCGCACGAAGGGCACTAAAACTGCTTAGTCTCTTACAAAGAGACTGTGTGGCGTGTGATTTGTAGTGATTTACTTAGTTTAATTTTTTATTTTTTTAAATTTACTTAGATTTTAATCAAGGAGTTTTCATGACTAACGTCGCTATGGTAGCGCTGGCTTGCGCATTTATTATCGGCCTGGGTGCCTTGGGCGCCTGCATCGGCATTGGAATGATGGGTGGCAAGTACCTCGAAGCTTCAGCACGTCAGCCAGAACTGATGAACGCGCTTCAGACCAAAATGTTCTTGTTGGCTGGTTTGATTGACGCGGCATTCTTGATCGGCGTGGGTATTGCCATGTTGTTCGCCTTTGCGAACCCGTTCAAGTAAAGCGCTTGTTTGTTCGATATTTTGTTAGATCGAACACCGACGCCGCCATCGTTTTGATTGGCGGCACATTTATCCAGTTTTATGCGGTTGTATACCGCTAGAACATAAGATGTAATAGGGAAACGACCGTGAATCTGAACGCGACGATCTTTTTCCAGATGATCGTGTTCTTTGTTTTAGCGTGGGTCACGATGAAGTTCATCTGGCCTCCTTTAACAAAGGCAATCGACGAGCGACGCCAAAAAATCGCTGAAGGCTTGGCTGCTGCCGAAAAAGGCAAAGCAGACTTGGCTCAGGCTCAGGCGCGCGTAAGTTTGATCGAAGCATCTGCGAAAACTAGCCTTCATGCGCGCATGACGGATGCAGAAAAACATGCAACCCAGATCATTGAGCAGGCTCGTGCCGAGGCTGAAGTTGAACGTGCGCGCATTTTGGCGCAGGCGAAACAAGATGCTGCTCAAGAGGTGATGCGTGCTCGCGATGCACTGCGCAATGACGTAGCCAATTTGGCTGTGAAAGGCGCCGAGCAAATCCTCAAGCGTGAAGTTAACGCAAGCGCCCACGCCGAGCTGCTGACACAGCTTAAGGCTCAGCTTTAAACCGAGGACGTTATGGCAGAACTTTCTACTGTTGCCCGCCCGTACTCTGAGGCTTTGTTCGCTGTTGCTAAAGCAGACGAGGGCGGTTTGACTGCTTGGGGCGAACAGGTGCAGCGCTTAGCGTACGTGGCAGCTCAGCCTGATGTGCGATTGGCCATGGCTGATCCCCGTTTGAGTGACGAGCAGCGTGTCAGCATCTTTTTAAGTATGGTTCGGCCCGCAGTTGACAAACATTTTGAAAATTTTGTTGCGCTGTTGATGTCGAACGATCGCTTACTGTTGTTGCCGCAAATTGCCGAGCAGTTTGAAGCCCTTAAAGATACAGCTGAAGGTGTTGCGCAAGCTAACATAACCAGTGCTTTTCCGATGTCTGAAGATCAGGTTTCACAGCTCATTGCGCTGTTAGAGCCTAAATTTGGACTCAAGCTCAAGCCCCACGTGACTGTGGATGCCGCCTTGATTGGTGGTGTTCGCGTGCATGTGGGTGACCAAGTACTCGACACATCCGTGCAAGCCCAGTTAGTACGCATGCGCGACACGCTGGCGGCTTAACGTCAGTCAAAAGATTCCAGGAGTCTGAACATGCAACTCAATCCATCAGAGATTAGCGAAATTCTCAAGAGCCGAATCGAAGGTCTGGGCACTTCGTCCGACATTCGTACACAGGGAACGGTCGTTTCCGTAACCGACGGTATCACCCGTATTCATGGTCTGTCAGACGCGATGCAAGGTGAAATGCTTGAGTTTCCAAACAATGTGTTTGGATTGGCCTTGAACCTCGAGCGCGACTCTGTAGGCGCCGTGATTTTGGGTGACTACACCGGCATTTCTGAAGGCGATCCCGTCAAAACCACGGGTCGCATTCTTGAAGTCCCCGTTGGCCCCGAGCTGTTGGGGCGCGTGGTAAACGCTTTGGGCGTGCCAATCGATGGCAAGGGCCCAGTCAATGCGAAAGAAACCGACATCATCGAAAAAGTCGCACCGGGTGTGATTGCACGTCAGTCTGTGTCTCAGCCAATGCAAACCGGCTTGAAGTCGATTGATGCGATGGTACCAATCGGACGCGGTCAACGTGAATTGATCATTGGCGATCGTCAAACGGGTAAAACCGCTGTTGCCGTTGATGCCATCATCAATCAAAAAGGTAAAAACGTTAAGTGTATTTACGTTGCTATTGGTCAAAAGGCCTCAACTGTTAACAACGTGTTGCGTAAGCTCGAAGAGCACGGCGCCATGGAATACACCACGATCGTCGCTGCAACAGCATCTGACTCGGCTGCAATGCAATATTTGTCGGCCTACGCAGGTTGCACAATGGGCGAGTATTTCCGTGATCGTGGCGAAGATGCACTGATTGTTTATGACGATCTGACCAAGCAGGCGTTTGCCTATCGTCAGGTATCACTGTTGCTGCGTCGTCCGCCGGGCCGCGAAGCCTACCCAGGCGATGTGTTTTATCTCCACTCGCGTCTGCTTGAACGTGCTGCCCGTGTAAACGAGGCATATGTCGAGAAGTTCACAAAAGGTGCTGTAAAAGGCAAAACCGGCTCATTGACAGCCTTGCCAATTATCGAGACGCAAGCAGGTGACGTGTCTGCCTTCGTGCCGACTAACGTGATTTCGATTACTGACGGCCAGATCTTTCTTGAAACCGACTTGTTTAACGCTGGTGTGCGTCCAGCGATTAACGCCGGTATTTCGGTCTCACGTGTGGGTGGTGCGGCTCAAACGAAGATCATTAAAAAGCTTTCTGGCGGTATTCGTACCGACTTGGCGCAGTATCGCGAGCTAGCAGCTTTCGCGCAGTTTGCGTCTGACCTTGATGACGCGACTCGGCGTCAGCTCGAGCGCGGCAAGCGCGTGGTTGAGCTCTTGAAGCAGCCGCAATACCAGCCTTTGCAGGTCTGGGAGCTTGGCGTCATCTTGTTCGCTGCGAATAATGGCTACCTTGACGATGTCGAAGTTTCGAGAGTTCTGCCTTTTGAGAAAGGTCTGAAAGACCATCTCAAAAACAAAAATGCTGCGATGGTCGAGCGCATTGAAAGTTCAAAAGAATTGTCTAAGGATGACGAAGCTGAACTCGTTGCTGCATTGGTTGAGTTTAAAAAGCACGGCACGTTCTAACGAACCCGCTATCGGATCATTGCAGACAGTGACTGCAATGATCCAAAGCAAATGGTCTGATACCTGAATGCAGGTCTGACACAGGAAGCGAAATGGCAGGAATTAAGGAAATTCGTAATAAGATCAAGAGCGTGCAAAACACGCGCAAGATCACAAAGGCCATGGAAATGGTGGCCGCTTCGAAGATGCGTAAGGCGCAAGAGCGTATGCGCGCGGGTCGGCCCTATGCCACTAAGGTTCATGCGATTGCTTCGCACTTGATGCAGGCAAATCCCGAGTACACGCACCCCTATTTGGTCGAGCGTACAGAGCTCAAAGCGGTCGGGATCGTTGTGGTTTCAACCGACAAGGGTCTTTGCGGTGGTCTGAATACAAATATCATGCGTTTGGTGCTTGCGCGCACGCGCGAGTTCAACGATAAAAATATTCGAACTCAGTTCACCGCCTTCGGAAACAAAAGTTTGGGTGTGTTGACACGCATGCGGGCTGAAGTCGTATCGCAAGCCATTGGATTGGGCGATAAGCCTGAGCTCGACCGTCTGATCGGAGCAGTTAAAGTCCAGTTAGATGACTTTTTGGCAGGTCGGATTGATGCTGTTTACATTGCGACCAATCGCTTCTTGAACACCATGAAGCAAGAACCAACTTTTGTTCGTTTGCTGCCGTTACCTGGCAAATTAGCAGATCCCTATAACTTGGCTTCGGCGACTGCTGTTGTAAATAGCGAAAGCGAAACGGCAGAGCACGGCTGGGATTACATCTACGAGCCTGATGCTCAAACAGTCATCGACGAATTGTTGCAACGCTACGTCGAAGGCCTTGTGTATCAAGGTGTCGCAGAAAGTATGGCCTCAGAGCAATCTGCCCGGATGGTGGCGATGAAAGCCGCTTCGGACAATGCGAAGAAGGTAATCGGTGACCTGCAACTTGTCTTTAACAAGACACGTCAGGCTGCTATTACGAAAGAAATTTCAGAAATCGTGGGGGGCGCCGCGGCCGTCTAGTGGTTTAGATTGCTTCCCGGTATCCCATCAGAATTTACAAAGTAAGGATCAGACATGAACAACGGAACCATCGTTCAGTGCATCGGCGCAGTGGTGGATATTCAGTTTCCCCGCGATCACATGCCACACATCTATGAGGCGCTTCGCCTAACAGATGAATCTTCAGCCTTTGCTGAAAAGGGCTTGACCTTCGAGGTCCAGCAGCAGCTGGGCGACGGCGTTGTCCGTACTATTGCACTCGGACCAAGCGATGGTCTGCGTCGTGGTATGGCTGTTGCTAAAACAGGCGCACCAATTTCGGTGCCAGTGGGTGTAGGCACCTTGGGTCGTATCATGGACGTTTTAGGACGCCCAATTGATGATGCTGGTCCAATCCAAAGTGAAGAGCTTCGTGCCATTCACCAAAATGCACCAAAATTTGATGAGCTGTCTCCCTCAGTTGAGTTGCTCGAAACGGGCATCAAGGTGATTGACTTGGTCTGCCCCTTTGCTAAAGGCGGTAAGGTCGGTCTGTTTGGTGGCGCGGGTGTGGGTAAAACCGTGAACATGATGGAACTCATCAACAACATCGCAAAGCAACACAGCGGTTTGTCAGTGTTTGCTGGCGTGGGTGAGCGTACTCGCGAAGGTAACGACTTCTATCACGAGATGGAAGAGTCAAACGTGCTTGATAAAGTGGCGATGGTGTTTGGCCAGATGAACGAGCCCCCAGGAAACCGTTTGCGCGTAGCGCTGACCGGCCTTACCATGGCTGAGAAGTTCCGCGACGAAGGCCGTGACATTCTGTTCTTTGTGGATAATATTTATCGCTACACCTTGGCCGGTACTGAGGTATCTGCGTTGTTGGGTCGTATGCCCTCTGCTGTGGGTTATCAACCAACACTTGCAGAAGAAATGGGTAAGTTGCAAGAGCGTATTACTTCGACTAAACAAGGTTCGATCACCTCGGTACAAGCCGTGTATGTGCCGGCCGATGACTTGACTGACCCATCTCCTGCAACGACTTTCCAGCACTTGGATTCTACGGTTGTGTTGTCGCGTGATATTGCTGCGCTTGGTATTTATCCAGCGGTCGATCCACTCGACTCAACGAGTCGTCAGCTTGATCCACACGTGGTGGGTGAAGAGCATTACAACGTGGCGCGTGGAGTTCAGCAAACGTTGCAACGCTATAAAGAATTGCGTGACATTATTGCGATCTTGGGTATGGATGAGTTGTCGCCTGAAGACAAGCAAGCAGTTGCTCGTGCTCGTAAGATTCAGCGCTTCTTGTCGCAGCCTTTCCATGTGGCCGAAGTGTTTACGGGTTCGCCTGGTAAATATGTTCCCCTGTCCGAAACCATTCGTGGTTTCCGTATGATCGTCGAAGGCGAGTGCGATGCACTTCCCGAGCAGGCGTTCTACATGGTCGGGTCGATCGACGAAGCCTTCGAGAAAGCCAAGAAACTCCAATAAGGATCTATCATGGCTACCATCAAAGTCGACGTTGTCAGTGCAGAAACATCTCTGTACTCGGGCGATGCTAAGTTTGTAGTACTGCCCGGTGAGTCGGGTGAGCTGGGTATTTTGCCCGGTCACACTCCGCTGATTTCGCGCATTCGGCCTGGTTTGGTGCGCATTGTTCTTGAAGATAATTCTGAAGAGAGTATTTTCGTGGCAGGCGGTTTGCTAGAAGTACAGCCAGGGCACGTCACTGTACTGTCTGATACGGCTATTCGCGGTGGCGATCTTGACGAGTCGAAGGCCGAAGCTGCGCGCTTGGCAGCTCAGGATGCCTTGCGTAACGCTAAAGATCAGGCCAGCATGGATGTGGTCAAAGCAGAACTCGATATGTTGGCGGCGCAAGCCTCAGCTGCTCGTCGTATTCGTGAGTTGACCAACAAGCATTAACTGCATCGCTTGCTGCTGCCGATGGTAACGCAGTCGCAGTCACAAACGCGCCCCTCGGGATCACTAGTGGCGCGTTTTTTTGCATCAATTTGCACGACACAAGGTTTGGGGCCATGCACTCCGTCGACTCAACCCCTCGTCTTCGTTAGTCGCAAAGTCACCCAGCGTCATCCCTTGTCGTAAATCTGCGGATGCGTTAACTCCGACTATTCTTCAAGGCATATCAAGCCTAGCCTAACGGTTTTTGCTTGGAGAAAAACGATGCGACAACAAATAGACTGCGCGGTGTTGAGGCTAGCTGCTCACCATGTGTGGCTTGAAGACGTGTTAAACGGAGCGGCGCCCGCTTTAACTCGTGTGAGATTACATCAGCTCGAATGGGAGGCGGGACAAGACCTCGAGGTCAATCCAAAGGACGTTGTGACGTTGCCAGTGCAAGCGCTTGCTCAGGCTAGCGTTAGCCTAAGACGGTTTGATTTGTGCTTGCTGCCGGTCTCGATCGACACGCTGGCTTGGACGCGACAAGCGCTGGCAAGGATCCCACGCGGACCCTTTTTACCGCTCGTCGGAATCTTTCAAAACTTGAAATCTGCCGCCATGCAAGATTTACTCGAACTTGGTGTGTCTGACTTTGTGAGATTGCCCTTGTGCCTTGACGAGTTTCGGGCGCGCGTGCTTACGACGGTCTCGCGCGTGCCAAGACCAGGCACATTGCGTGAGCCTGAGGCTAGCTACAGTGCGCCTGAATCACCAAGTGCGGGAGCTACACCTAGCTACAAACCCTCATCCATTGATCAGGGGCAAGGCTTGACCGGCACATCCGCTGTATGCACAACGGCCCATGGCTCGCGAGTGTTTATGATTGCCAAACCTGTCAAGGCGAGCGCTACCCGAGGCGTTGAGCGTCAACCCCTTCAAAGTGCAATTGCTTTCAATACTATGCAACATCAGCCTGACCCGTTAGGTTCTTTTCGTGACGCAAAAAATAGCTTGGTGAGTCATTTTGAGCGCACCTATATCACCCAGGCGTTAATCAAACATAGCGGAAACATTGCAATGGCGGCACGAGCATCAAATAAACACAGGCGAGCCTTTTGGGCGTTGATGCGTAAACATGACATTGCCGCTGAACTGTACCGAGAAGGCGACAACGAAGATTGACATCCCCCCAGCCCTAAAGGCCGAGGCAATCCGCGCACTCCGGTAAAATGATCGTCTGATAATCGCGAGGCTAGGCATGACGCATGCCTAGCGCGTGACTTTAAAAAGGAACTCTGTGGGCGCTACACCATTACAAAACGATGCACTTTTGCGCGCGCTCAAACGTGAAGCGGTTCCGTACACGCCAACCTGGTTGATGCGACAGGCGGGGCGTTACTTGCCTGAATACAACGCGACTCGTGCACGCGCCGGCTCGTTCATGGGGTTGGCACAGAGCCCGAGCTATGCGGCTGAAGTGACGCTGCAGCCTCTAGAGCGGTTTAATCTTGACGCGGCTATATTATTTTCAGATATCTTGACGGTTCCTGATGCAATGGGGCTAGGCCTCTCGTTTGCTCAGGGTGAAGGCCCTAGGTTTGCACATCCGGTACGCACAGAGCAAGACGTCAACAAGCTTGAGGTGCCCGACCTAGCAAAGCTGCAATATGTTTTCGATGCAGTCAGTTTGATACGAACTGAGTTAGATGGGCGAGTGCCACTGATCGGTTTTGCGGGTAGCCCGTTCACCGTTGCCTGCTACATGGTCGAAGGCAAGGGCAGCGACGACTATCGTTTAATTAAAAGTATGCTCTACGGGCGCCCTGATTTGTTGCACCGTATCTTGCAAATTAACGCTCAAACAACAGCACAATATTTAAACGCCCAAATTAAAGCAGGCGCTCAGGCCGTCATGATTTTTGACAGCTGGGGCGGTGTCCTCGCAGATCAACTGTTTCAGCAATTTTCACTGAACTACACCCGTCAGGTGGTGCAGCAGCTCATTAAAGAACACGAGGGGCGTGCTGTCCCCGCGATCGTATTCACTAAGGGTGGCGGGCAATGGCTTGAGCAAATAGCTGCCTGCGGAGCCGATGCGGTGGGGCTTGACTGGACTGTCGACCTGAGCCTCGCCCGTAAGCGCGTGTCAGATTCGGTTGCTTTTCAAGGTAACCTCGACCCAATGGCACTTTTTGGGGGTGAGGCTGCAATTCGCACAGAAGTGCGCCGTGTGCTTGCGGCATATGGTGAGGTTGGGCGTGGTGGACATGTATTTAATCTTGGCCATGGTATTTCACAATTCACGCCACCCGAAGCTGTTGCCGTGTTGGTAGACGAAGTTCGAGCCTATAGCCCACAGTTTCACGGTGATTGCCGCTAGAGCTAACAACGGCGTGCTTTTTGAGGTGATTTTGTTCGAAAACCCTTGTGAAATAGCGATATTTTTTGTAGGTTATGCACAAAATTTGTAAAGTTAGTAAAACCCCTAAAATTTTAATAATTACTTTGAAAATATATTGTATCTATATGAATAAAAAGAATAAAAGTGATTTTTTCTAATTAGACGATGCTGCAATGTAGTTATAAATTGTGCAATACCTTTTTTAAATAATCGAGTTTTCCCCAAAGTTATCCACAGGATCTAAAAATTATTTCGAAAACCCTGTATCTCAGTGCTTTAGTGCATTAACAGAGAAACCACTTTAACTACATGGCTGATATCATTCCTAGTGAGTGCATCCAGGCGAGCGCTACGGTACGGTGGGTTCGGGTTGCGCTAGACGTGCCTTTAGCCGATTTATATGACTATCGTTCTAACGAGGCTGTGGTTGTAGGCGATCGAGTCATTGTTGCCTTCGGGCGGCGCAAGATGATTGGCGTGGTCGTTGGCTTGCCAGAGGCGCCCGGCTGTGACCCGAGCAAGGTCAAAGACGTGCTGGCCGTGTTGAAAGATATCGCGCCTTTAAGCTCAAATTGGCTGCATTTCGCGACTTTCGCAGCTGAATATTATCAACGGCCCTTAGGTGAAGTGATTTTGCCGGCACTGCCGATGCCCCTGCGTAGCGTGCCCTCGTATGAGGGCAAGCGCTCGGGCGCTGGCCCCGTTGTGCGTCTTGCTAAGCGCCGCGCTTCTCAGCAAGAGGCCACGGCAACCTCAGTCCTGCCTCAACTGAACAGCCAGCAAGAACAAGCGGTCACAGCGCTCACTGCTGCAAAGGGCTTCAAAACCTTTTTGCTCTATGGGGTGACCGGAAGCGGCAAAACCGAGGTGTATCTTCATGCGGCCGCACAGACCTTGGCGCTCGGTAAACGCGTGTTGATGTTGGTGCCTGAGATTAATCTCACGCCTCAATTTGAGCAGTCATTACGAGCGCGTCTTGAGCCTGTAGTAGGCGTGAACGGTGTTGCAGTCATGCACAGTGCTCTGTCGGATGGAGAGCGCCTACGCGCGTGGTTGCGTGTACAAAGCGGCGAGGCTCGTATCGTGCTTGGTACTCGTTTAGCCATCTTTGCACCGCTTGACGACCTCGGGTTGATCGTTGTTGATGAAGAGCATGATCCCTCGTATAAACAACAGGATGGGTTGCGTTACTCGGCGCGAGACCTTGCGGTCTGGCGGGCGCATGATTTGGGCGTCCCAGTCGTATTGGGGTCTGCGACCCCATCACTTGAGAGCTGGGCCAACGCTGAAAAATCAATCTATCAAAGGCTGGATCTACCTGCGCGCGCACGCGCGGTGACCTTACCCTCGGTACGTCTGGTCGATACGCGACGCCTGCAGATGGATCACGGCTTGTCGCCCCATCTTGTAGACGCCATGCGCGCGAGGCTTGCAAACAACGAACAAGTATTGATATTTTTAAACCGTCGGGGCTACGCACCTGCATTGCATTGCAATTCATGCGGGTGGGTGAGTCAGTGCACACGGTGTACAACTTTTACTGTGTTGCATCGACTGACGGCGCAACGCGCGCAACTGCACTGTCATCATTGTGGCCTGGCACAAAATGTGCCAAAGGCGTGTCCAGATTGTGGAGATCAAGATTTACAGCCGATGGGTCGAGGTACGCAAAGGGTCGAAGAGCATCTCGCCGAGCTGTTTCCGGGCGCGCGGGTGGTACGAATTGACGCGGACAGCACTCGAAAAAAAGGCTCGGCCCAAGCCCTCTTTGCGAGCGTGCATGCCGGTGAGGTGGATATTTTAGTGGGTACGCAGATGGTAGCCAAGGGCCATGACTTTGCGAATCTTGGCTT
>Ga0247843_1006697_pt1 | contig 14803 bp, 5 predicted proteins | sample LaCruzMarch2017__FD_192420 | JGI IMG/M metagenome (GOLD analysis project Ga0247843, IMG submission 192420) | Freshwater microbial communities from meromictic Lake La Cruz, Castile-La Mancha, Spain - LaCruzMarch2017_8m | ecosystem: Environmental > Aquatic > Freshwater > Lake | place: Spain...
AACCACCAGTGGCGGTGATTGTAACATTACCAGTGCCACCACTGATTGAGATACCAGTACCAGCAGTGATGCCAGTGACGCCAGCATTGGTTACAGTTACGATGCCAGTACCACCAGCAGGCGATACGGTGATTGCAGTGCCAGCAACGATTTGACTGACAGATCCACCACTTCCACCGCCAGAGTTTATGGAGCCATCTGCAAAGTTAATCGACAGGCCAGCACCCAAAACCAGGGGACCTTGCCAACCAGTGATGTACCAGTTTTGTGCAGAGTAGAAGGGGGAGTTTGGGATGGGAGTGTATGGATTAAAAGGTGTTGGAAGGCCCATTTTGTTCAATCAGAGGGAAGCTTTAACTTGTTTTACCCGTTTGCTGCGAGTTTTCTCTCCAAGGAGTCAACTTTGGCAGACAGGTCTTGGATTGCTTTGACAATAACAGGAATAAGATTTGTTTGAGCAAGAGTGTAACGCTCGGCGTCGTTTTTGTCAACTAGGTCTAGATAATCTACATCATGTTCTCTGACGATGTCATCAACTTCCTGGGCGATGAACCCTGATGCTGCTTTTCCACGATCAACTTCTGAGTTGCGAAGATCCCACTCGAACTTACGAGGTTGCAGAGCATTGATGAACTCAATCCCGATAGGTAAAGCAGTTACGTTACGCTTGTCACGTTCGTCTGACACAAAAGACCACGCACCCGCTGCACCTTGAAAACGAGCGGTAACTGTGCCGTTGTATATTGAAACTTCGTTATTGACAGTAGGAGAGGATCCCAGGGAATATGAACCAACGAAAGTATTACAAGAACCTGAGGTATTGCTACAACCCGCACACTTTCCAATAGCAGTGTTTTGGATTCCGGTGAGGTTGCAAGCTAAAGCTTTGTCCCCGAAAGCAGAGTTATCATCTCCCGTAGAACTTACGCCTAAAGCACCCCAACCGAAAGCATTATTCGTGCTCCCAGTTGTGTTTGCACCAAGAGCACCAAGACCAAAGGCATTATTACAACCCCCGGAAGTATTGCTGTTTAGTACGTTAAGACCCATAGCAGTGTTGTAGCTACCACCTGTGTTACCATACATGGCGAAATAACCCACTGCGGTGTTGTAACTACCGGCGGTGTTCAAAACAAGAGCGCTCTCACCAATGGCAGTGTTACCACCGCCAATGCTAAGATTGAACAAAGCGAAACAACCAAGACCAGTGTTCTGGTTACCAACAGTTGTTCCAACCACAGTTCCGAAGGTGTCAGGTGTTGCAGGAGCACTACCACCCCCTCCAGCAACCCAGGTTAAACCTTCAGTACAAGTTGAACAGGCAGCTAGAACATATCCGTCAGTACCCACAGGGAGAGCTACGGGGGTGCTAGCTGCGGTGCCGGTGATTATGGCACCTTTACCTGTGATTGTGGAACAAGGTATTCCACCACTCCCACCCCCAGTCGCTGAGAGAGTGGGTATCCCTTGAACTGTTAAATCTAGACCTGCTCCAAACTCAATGTTGAACCAAGGTCCACGAGAGTAGAAAGAGTCAGGGTAGGTGAAAGGTTGGTTCGGTATGGGGATGTTTGGATTACTCGGCTTGGTAGGTAAAGGCATTGTGTAACCAACACTTGTCTATAAGTGGTTTTACCCTTTGACACCATTTGCGAAGCAAACTTAGAGGATGCGAGTGACACAGATGATGTTGTTGGCGTAACCGGCACCCACGATGCCCAGCACCTGGTACGCAGCTGTCGGCGGAGAACCAACGCAGATAATTGTGCATTGAGTGTTGCCATGTGCAAGGAAGTTGTAAGAAGAGTCAAACCGCTGGAGTGCAGTTGTAATGGTAACGTTTTGAGGGACGCTTGCACCAGTGTATGACCCGTTCACAATCCCCCAGTTGGCCCAGGTTGCAAAAGCTGTGCCAGACAGAGTGTTAAATCCGAAGCTGCGGCAACCGCTAGCTGCAAAAGAGAAGGCAAAATTATCCATGCAGATTGCAACACCAGAGTTGACAACTCCAGACTTGGCCTGACCCACAATCGAAGTCGGAGGCAGGGCAACGTTGGCACCCACCAGCGAGATATCCATGTGGGTCATACGATTGGTGGTAACAAACCCTATGGTGGAACTCTGGAAGGAGGCACCTAACCGAAGGTAGTCAGTGGTTCCGTTCATGAACACTACTGCCGAGTAAACAGAACTTTGCCAATCTCCGGTTGATCCGCTTATTGTAGCAATTGCCTGTCCGTAAACAACACCATTCTTAAGGAAGCCACCCCAGAGGTTACGAGAACTACCGAGTGCCGCGACAGTGGCATTAACCTGGTAGTAACCAGGAATAGTTGGGGTGAAACGACCAGTGGTAGTGTCAAACCAGCTTTGAGGGTCGTAGTCTTCAGAAACTGTAACACCGTTGACACCCGGGATGACTTCAATAACGGTGGCACCGCTCGGAATAGTACCAGCTGTAACCGTCATGCTCGCCGCAGCATCAATGCCGACGACACGAGTGTTGGTTTGGTTGATGAGGGAGGCGGAGAAGTAAGTGGCGCTGTTGGCGACGAGGGTCATACCCCCAGCCGCTACACCCCAAACTTCCAAGTAATCTGTAGAACCGTTCAGATAGACAATACCCGCAACGAGGACCGCTTCAGAGTTAGGGGTTGAGGTTTGCTCAGAAGTAATCTCGGCACCCCCATTTTTTCTAACTTGGGTGACGAGGAAGCCTCCGGCATCCCCGAAGAGTTGAGCGTTGACCTGGTAGTACCCTGCTACCTGCGGTTGGAACTTGGAGGTTGTTGTGTTGAAATATCCCTGGGGGTTGAAGCTACCAACGTTGAACGGTATTAGAGTAAACGCCGCTGGAAGGACAACACTGGCACTCAAAGAAGCCTTCACCACCACCGTACCCACCTGCTCTGGAGTGTCATAACTCTCAATGTACCAAGTGTTGGTAGCAGAGTCGGCAAGAATCAGAGTGACTGAACCACTTGGGGGCAGAGTGAAGACAGTGGAGGTAGCTTGAGTAGGGTAGGTCTGGTAGTTGCTAAACGCAGTTGCAGTCAGAGTGATGGCGACAGGGGGAACCGCAGCGTTGCTGTTGTACACTGTAAGGCTATCACCGTTGTTTAACTTGCGCGTTGTAATCTCGGAGGATAGCACCACGGCAGCGGTGCAACTTGCGGTTTGTTGTACGCAGCCACTACGCCATGCGATGCCTGTGGCAGTTGAACTCAGGATTTGACCAGCGGTGCCTGTGGATGCGGTGCAATCCTTGATGCCTGCCCCAGGTTGGATATTCTTGGAACTATCGCCCGTCAACCAGTTATCGGTTGAGGAGAAACCGATGGCGAGTTGGCAAGAACCAATACCAGAAGCGACTTGAACACTAGAACCAATGGCAACATTATCATTACCCGTGGTAATATTATATCCAGCTATATAACCAATACCATGGTTGCCACAACCTGTTGTGACTCCATCCAGTGCGCCACCACCAATACCAACGTTGCGACAACCCGTAGTGATTCCGCATCCACTTCCATCCCCAAGTAAAGCATTCGAGCAACCAATGGTAATCGCGACACCAGCAATGTCGCCAACAATCGTGTTTCCACATCCGGAGGTAATCGCCCTGCCTGCACAGAAACCGATCGCGGTGTTGCAGCAACCTGTGGGAACTGCCAGCAGGGCATTGCACCCGAGGGCTGTGTTCTGGAGAGCATTGTCTGCAGTGCAACCTTTGAGTAACCCGGCGACTGTAGGAGTAGCCGCTCCAACCGTACCCCAGCAAATAGCATTCGAACCATTTGACATTAGAACCTGGCTTGCTGTTCCGCAAGAGCCAGCACAGTCGATGATACCGGCGCCAGGTTTGATGGCCTTGGTGCTATTGCCAGTAAGCCAGTTGTCGGTGACAGAGAAACCGATGGCAAGTTGGCAGGAGCCAGTGGGAGATGCGACTTGAGTATTGTTCCCAAGAGAAAGGTTCTGACATCCAGTGGTTATATCATATCCAGCACAGACACCATACGCAGTGTTGTAGCAACCTGTGGTGTTGCAGTAGAGGGAACAAGCACCACCCGCAGTGTTGGAGCAACCGAGGGTGTTAAATCGAAGGGCATTGCTTCCGGTAGCAGTGTTTAAGAAGCCAGTGGTGTTGGTGCGAAGAGCAGCGGTACCAGTCGCAGTGTTGCTGTTACCAGTAGTGTTACCACAAAGGGCTAAGGTTCCCACAGCAGTGTTGAAGTTGCCTGTGATGTTGCTGAGGAGAGCGTTGGAACCCAGAGCAGAGTTGTTGGCAGTGGTGCAACCCAGGACCGTACCAAGAGTTGTAGGCGTCGCTTGAACACCACCCGAAGCGCCCCAAAGCAGTCCGCAGGGGCAAGCGTCGCAGGCAATCAGAGCGCATCCGTTAACAAGAGCGCCAGCTGGGAATGCTGCAGGAGTACCAGCGCCAGTACCAGTAAGAACAGCTCCGAGACCAGTAATAGTGGACTTGGCGATATACGCAGAAGCACCAGCGGCAGGAGTCAGAGCAGTTGTAGTATCTGTGCCAGCCTGAGCAAGAGCATTGGTGGAAAGACAGACGATACCGGCAGTGGATGTGGTTGCGGGGGGAGCGTCAAAACCAACGTTCAAGAAAGTCCAGGCATAAACAGCAGGGGAAGTCTCTGAAACCAGGAACCAGTCGCCATCAGTCGCCGCTGTTGCAGAGCCACCAGGAGGAGTGAAAGTTCCAGGTGTTGTGGTGATTACATAAGTATTATTTGTTGTGGCAGACGCAGCAGGAAGGACAGCCCCAATGGTATAACCCTTGGAAGCACCGACTGAGGATACCGAGAGAACTAAACCAGTGCTTGCGTCAATCGTACCAGCAAACTCGATACCGGGAGTTAAAGCCAGAGCAGTAATCTGTGTCTGCAAACAACAACCTGCGTTGGCTGTCAGAGCTAAAGTTTCAGAGTTGCTATTGAGTGCGTTTGAGAGTTGAACCGCACCGAGAGCAGTTGTTGAAGAAGAAGAGATACTGACGTTGGGAGTACCACCGGCAGAGACAGAGATGGGGAGAGTACCGGAAACTGCGGTGACAGGAGTTACACCAGAGGAAGCAGCAGTCAGACGACCCTGTTGGTCAACTGTGAAAGAAGCATTTGTGTAACTGGCAGGAGTGACTGCAGTGTCACATAAGGCGATAGTCCCTGTTGAAGAGATGGGACCACCGCAGAGACCAGTGCCTGTTGCAACCGAGGTTACCGTACCTGAACATGGAGTGTTTGAAGATGCCGCTGTTAGACGACCCTGAGCATCAACGGTGAAACTGCCAAAAGTGTAAGCACCTGGTGTAACCGCAGTGTTAGCCAGAGCAATGGTGCCTGTTGTGGAGAAAGGACCACCAGATAGACCGGTTCCTGTACAGACACAGGTAACGGTACCACCAGAAACAGTGCCGTTAGCCGCGGCTGTGATGCGACCGTAGGCATCAACGGTGATATTAGCGTTTGTATAAGCAGCAGGAGTAACCGCTGTTGTTGTCAGTGCAATCGTACCAGTGGTAGTAATCGGGCCACCTGTGAGTCCGGCGCCAGTAGCAATATTGGTTACAGTACCACTGCCACCGGCAGCACTTATAGTTACTGCCCCAGTTGCCCCAGAAAGAGTTACTCCAGAACCTGCGATGAGAGAGGTAACTCCGGAGTTGGTAACAACAACGTTTCCAGTGGTTGGGGATACTGTTATTCCAGTTCCGCCCGTAACCTGAAGAACCGCACCACCACCACCGCCGGTGGAAGAAAGTGTGGAAGTACCGTAGTTAATGTCCAACCCAGTGCCAACGACCAAAGGGCCGAGGAGAGAGTTTAGACTATTAGTTAGAGGGAAATAAAATGGGTTGTTAGGTATGGGAGTAGTAGGGCTAAACTGAGGCCTGGAAGGAAGCGCCATGTTTTATCAAACTCTTATAACTTGTTTTACCCCTTAAACAAAAAAAAGGAGGGCCGAAGCCCCCCCTGTTTCATCAATCGAATAAATATGAATATTTTATGATTGGTAGCAACGCAATATTATTGGGTCGTGTCTCGTCTGTTGGTGTTGGAGCAGTGTTTGTGAGAGAGGTGTAAGTACCTGTCAAACCAGTTTGTGCAGTACCGGATATTCCAGTGGTAGAAAAACCATTGGTACCGTTGGGGTTACCGAAGTTACCGTTATTAGGATACCAACCGTTATCTCCTCCAACCACTGAACCTGAGTTGGGTGTGTGGTTGTGACCGGGGTCAATAACTGTCACAGGGTGAGTGTGTGACAAACTTGGAAGTTCGTGAGTGTGTGTCTGAACCGCCGAAGTTTGAACTGAAGCAAAAACCCGACCTGGGTCTAAGAGACCTGGAGTACCACCTGCATCATTCCAACCACGAATAAACAAACCACGAAGGTCAGGAACTACAAACTGAGTGGGTGTAGGAGGTGCACCGTAAGTGTCAAGTATGATGTCATACAAGTCGTAGAAGGGGTTTGGTATACCAGGGGAAATTTCTGGGGTATTCAAGTATGCAGCACCGTCACAAACTATCCAGCCAACAGGAAGTTTTGTGGCATCGCTTGATGTAAACCAGGTTATGATTCCAACTGGTGCGGTTGTAGTTGAGTCAGGAACGTTCCAGTCAAGACCGAGGGGTTTGGTTCCATCAACTGTGAGCACAGAACCATTCGGACCCTTTGGTAGAATAACAGGAACACCAGCAGACTGACCAACAATCAAGTCACCGGTGTTGGTAATGATTGTTTTTGGAATAATCAGGTCGTTGACTTGTTTGACTGCGTTTGCAGTGGCTGCCTGAGTTGTGGAAGTAGAGTTAATATCATCGCTCAGTTGGACAATACCACGCTGAGAAGTAGAAGCTGCGAGAGCATTGAGGTTGGAGGGAGTGACAGCAACTGTGGCATCAGTGAGAGCCAGAGTCTCGGGGTCAGTCGCCAACTCAACGAAACCTTTTTGTGTCTCACTTGCAATAAGGGTGGACAGTGAGAAAGGTGTAACCGCAAGAGTATTATTTGCAAGTGGAAGAACAGTCGCGGGAGTAGCGAGTGTTACGATACCTGGAGTGGAAGTTGTAGCGTAGGTAGGACGGAAACCAGAAGCGATGAAGAACCAGGAAGCACCATCGGTGAGGAACTGGTCACCAGGTACAGCGGAGTAAGGACCACCACCACCGGGAGGATCATAGCTACCGGCAGTTGTGACAATCACATACGCACCGGGTCCAGCTGTAGCAGCAGCAGGAAGGTCAGCACCAACTGCAAAAGTGTTAGCAGCGCCAGCAGTAGTAACAGCAACCATCTGTGCAAGAGTTGCGTTAAAGGTGCCAGCCAGGTATTGTTGACCGGCTGTGTCAGCGATGGCTCCGACTTGCTGACCGAGGATGTAACCTTGGTTGGCAGTAAGTGCCAAGTCAGCAGAAGGTGTGATCAAATCATCACGAAGTTGTACAGCACCTGAAGCAGTAGTTGAAGAAGGTGTGATTGCGATTGTTACAGTCGGTGCAGACCCTGTTACAATGATTGGAGCAGTGCCGTTTACAGTCTGAACTGGAGTTACACCGTCAGCCGCAAGTGTGACCCGACCGTAGGTGTCAACAGTGAGGGAAACGTAGGTGTAAGGACCTGGAACTAGCGAACCACCGACTGGAGCGAGAGCAATCGACCCCGTGGAGGTGATACCACCAACAGGTGTGGTTGCGATACCTGCACCAGCAGTGATATTTGTAACGGTGCCAGGGGGATTCGGTCCCGGTGCATTTTGCACAGTGCCGTCAGCCGCATTAACTAGGAAACCACTTCCAAAAATCAGTGGTCCACCGGGAGTTCGAAAAGCCCAGGTTTCTTGGTAATAAAACGGATTGTTTGGAATGGGTTGGTTGGGGATTAGATTGGGAGATGGATTGATGGGAGCCATTTTTTACGAGCTAAGGTTTGTCTGTTAAACGGTTTTACCCGGGGTCTAGGGAGTAACAGTGACATAAGTTGGATTTCCAACTAGGTTGAGTCTTGCTGCGTCTGTGTAGGTATTAATCTGCAGAGTATAAGGGCCACCGGCAGGTAAAACAGCGGCGAAAGTATTTACAATCGTGGCTACACCACCTCCTCCAACTGTGGTTGTACCAGTGAGACCGGTAGGAGTGAAGAAACTCGCATCAATACCTGCACCACTTAGCTCCCAGTAAAGAGTTGTACCGAAAGGAACATTAATTGTTCGTACTGTTGTTGTAATAACTGTGTTAACAGTTGCTGCTATGGGAGTTGTAGTTAAGTAGTAGTCGCGTGTAGGGGGTCCTGGTTGGGCCTCATTTCCATAGGTGTATTTAATAATCGGGCACAAAGCCATGTTCACCGGTCTTGTGTTGTCTGCCGGAGTTGGTGCTGTGTTTGTCAACGAGGTGTAAGTACCTGTTAACCCGGAGTTTAAAAGCAGTGAAACATTCGTAAAGGCATTACCGTTAGCACCATTATTGTTATTTGTCCCCTTGTTACCAATCCATCCATCGTTTGGTCCAATCACTGAGCCAGAAGTAGGTCGGTGACTATGCCCGGGGTCAGAAAGGGTGATGGGATGATCTGAGTGGGCGAGACTTGGAAGAACATGAGTGTGAGTTACTACTGAGGAAGTTTGTGTTGACCCGAAAACACGAGGTGAGTCAATTGGACCAGATGTTCCACCAGATCCACTCCAACCTCGTGTAAACTTACCTAAAAGGTTCGGGAGGTTGAAAGTTGCACCTGCACCACCATAAGTAAAACCGATGACTTGAAACAAATCGTAGTAAGGGTTAGGAACTCCAGGTGAGCTTTCTGCAGCGGTTGATGCAGTAGCACCATTGCAGTAAGCCCAGTTTGTGGGAAGTTTCAAAGGGTTTCCGCTACTGTACCAGAAAACAGTTCCAACTGGGATATTTGCGGGAGCATCCACAGGTTTCCAACTTACCCCAACAGGATTCAAAACATCTACCTGTAGGGTGTAGGCTTCAGTCCCTTTCGCCAAAGTTGAGGGAGTGGCATTACTCAATCCTACAATCAATTCACCAGTCTGAGTGATTTGACTCTTTAAGATCGCACTTACATAAGCAGTGTTCAAAGCTGCCGCAGACGCAGCAGTTGAGATCGAAGGCGAAGAGAGAGAGGTTGTTAAGTCAACAATACCACGTTGCAGAGGTGAGGCTGCTAGAGCATTCAGGTTTGCTGGTGTTATTGCCTTAACCGGGGAGGATAGTGCTAAAGTCTCAGAGTCGGAAGCTAGTCGAACAAAACCTCGACTTATTGTTGAGGCATCCACGTTTGCCAAAGAGGCAGGAGTGACTACTAGGCGATTGTCTGTAAAGGAAGGTACATCGCCAGGTCGGGCAAGTTGAACAAGACCAGGTACTGTTGTTGTCGCATAAGGGTAGTCCAGAGTTTCTCGTATAAACACCCAAGAGGTTAGACCACAGTAGAAACGATCACCTGCTTTTACGTTGTAAGAAGTTGTACCACCTGGGGGTGTATAAGGGCCACTGTCAGAAGCTACAACAAAACCTTCGCTGCTTATGGGACCAGGAAGGGGTAGGCTGAGTCCAACTGTAAACCCTGCTGCACTCCCAAGAAGGGTGGTGCTCACCATAGCACCCGTCACAACACTCAGCAGTCCTGCATAAAACTGTCCTTCCACAGAAATGTTGACTGAGTTAATATCCTGGCTGAGAATATAACCCTGGTTTGCTGTTAGGGCCAGAGAATCTGAAGTGCTCAGTAAGGTGTCATTTAGTTGAACCGCACCTGGCTGTGTAGTCGAACCTGCCGCAATGTCTACGGTAAGTGTCGGAGCTGCCCCTGTAACACTCACAGGGAAATCAGCCAAGGCAGAAATAACTGGTTCTGTACCTGCATACGCAGTTACGATTCTACCGAACTCGTTGACTGTGACACCCGCATAACGATAGGAGCCGGGAGTTAAGGTTGAAGGAGCAGGGATCAAACTCACACTTCCAGTCACTGTGATTCCAGTTACTGGGGAAGTTTGAATACCAGTGCCACCGTTAACCTGTGTGACAGTACCTATAATCGGAGAGCCGACTTGAGCAACAGAAACTGTGCCAGGAACAGGGTTGATTGTGAAACCTGCTTTATAAATCAGTGTGCCAGAGGGGGTGTAAAAGTCCCAAGTTGGCACTGAGTCAAAAGGGTCGTTGGGGATTGGAATAAGCGGATCAAAATTGTCGGGAGAGGCCATTTTTCTTGAAACGTGAGGTATGTGAAAATCTGAATTTCCTTATCAGGTTGCAGTACTACTGGAGACTTGAGCCCATTGAGTCGAGTTTCCGTCATTGTAGAGTATGTACATTAAACCTGTAGAGGAGTTCCACCACAGAGTTCCGGGAATGTGATCTCCAATGGTTGGAGCCGTATCAGAAACTATCGCATTCGCGTAAGTGTAGGGAAGACAATTTATCCAGCTTAGTCCGTCCCAAACCTTTAGAGTTGGACCAGGGTGTGCAGGAGTGGAGCCAGTGTCAAGCCAAAGTTCTCCCAAGGTATTTCCTGATCCAGGTCCAACTGCACCAGCATTAGGTGCAGATAGACCAACTGTACAAGGACCAACCTTAAATAAGGTGTTCCCAGTACTGTCGGAGAAAAATAAACCGGGTTGAGTACTGTTTAGGTTGACCGCAGGTTGACCACTCAAAAGTAGTGTTGGGTCAGGTCTTTTGTTAAGCACAATCGACCGAAGAAGTTGTACAGGTGTAACTTTCGTTGTCGCCATTTGACTATATGTCAGTGTGATATTCGAGAAAACTCGAACCTAAATGGTTTTACCCGATAAACCCTTCATCGAGACCGATTAATTCACCTGTAGAAGTTGTTTCAACACCAGGACCTGCCTTCAGGTAACGGTTCCGTAGTAGTTCAGGAATTGGACAGGTGATGATATCCTCTTGTGAAATTACACGTATGTTACAGGTAGTTCCGAATGTGGGAGGCACTGCAAAAACTATCTCAAGTATCTGTGTAACAGCATTGATTGCAATCGTGTAAGCAGAGCTAAGTAGCACACTGTTGGAGTTACTAATTGGTATCTGCATGACACCACCAAGGTTTACCAAAATGTTTTCAGAGTTTACAACATAGGGGTTCAAAGGTACTCCATCTAAAGTTAGTGGGAAAGTTGTGACTGCCCCATCAAACTGGTCTGAGATTTCATCTGTAGACTTCATGAATACAATCGGAAGTCCACTGGAACGGTAAAGGTTACCGGACAAAACACCACGAACATCAATGGTTGTTCCCTGTTGTGGGGCAGCTCCGATAAAGGCAAGAACTGGTATACCACTCGAATAGTCAATTGTATAAGCAAAGTCGGTCTGTGTTGGTGGGCCAAGAGGATCTTGAAGAATACCACCCAAGAATACGAGAGAGTTGCTGTTTGTTAACGAGGTCACATCTGGAGTGAGTGGGAAGTTTGTTACTGCACCATTAAATGCCCCACCAACGAGGAAAGGAACTACTTCCAAAGTCTCACTGTCATCATCTGTTGTAATCACACGAATATCACAACAAGTTCCTAAGACGGGTGGCTCTGTGAATACAATCTTTGTACCTTGAATCACATAGGAAGCCACTGGTAGTTGTGAAGCACCACCAAGGAACACCAACACACCGTATGTTGAGAGTTGAGTTGCAGGAATAGCATAACCACCACGTTTAAGTTCAAACTCAACTGTTGAACCGTTGAACAGTGGGGACAAGTCATCAACAGAGTAGATGAGAACAGAGGAGGGGTAGTCAATCGGTTGTGGTGAAGATCGAACAACCCTGTTGTTCAAATTAAGAACTGGGGAGTTATTATTGAAGTAGTTGAGAGTGAATGCCTCTCGAACACTTCCAGACAGGACTATTTCACCCGCGTCATTTGCACCAAAGCAAGAAACATTCCCACCAAAACTTCCAAAAGATTGGAAGTCAGCCGAAACTTTTCGAGAAAGTTCGTTGGTTTGATACTTTGGAAGACCACGAGAATAGTCAAAGTACCCCGAATAAGTCCAAGTGTGAGTGTTGGCGAGAATAGTTGAAGGAAGATTAAACTCCACAGGCCAGGGTGCAGGAACATTTGCATACCCGTTGATTGGTGAGATGTTTAGTGAAGTGTTGAGTAACACCCTCTCTCCAGCATATTTTGGAGTCAGGTAAGGAATCATGAATGACCGGGAAAATCCCATTACCTCATAGTAACGAAGTATTGTAGACTTGGTGACTGACCAGTTAGGGTCATAAACAGAAGGCTCTGGGTAGAGGGAGCTGACACAAGGTGTAACAGTTGAACCAGCTGGCCAAACAGCAGGAATGGTTCCAACTGAGTACTCAGGGTAGTAGTCTCGAATAGCAGTTACTGTGGATGACGTTATATCAATAACACGAAGGAACTCAGTGGCGCCAATTGTTGAGTTTGTAATTTGTATTACACTCACACCATTACGTGGGTGCTCGAGTTGAGACACACGCAAAAGACTCAAGGTTAAGATTGCTGGACGACCAAAAGAGGGGTTTGCAACATAAGGACTTGTTGGGAGCATTGCAGTTTGAACAAGTTGAGAGGGATTTGTAAGTGTAGTCGATGCAGTTACAACTGGCACACGATTAAAGATTATCCCAAGACTGACTGAGCCATCATCACCATCGACTAGGAACTCACCCCCAAACTCTTTATTTGGAACTAAAGTACCCCGAAGATAAGTCATGTTTGCACTATACTCAAGTGGAACTTCACTTGTATTCGTGTAGTAAGAGTAGTTCGGATCAGGTACATAACCTTGCCAAGCTTCTCTTATTGGAGTCTGCTTGTCAAGTACTGCACAAGAAACAAAAGGAGAGTCCGACTTTTGTGGAGAAACTTTAGTTGGTCCATTCTCTGGGTTAAAGGTTGTTTCATAGTAGAGAGCAGACCAAAGGTTGTTCTCTGCGGCGAAAAAGTTTCTATATGAGTCTGTAAGGTAAGAACCAGTTGGAGTGTTGAAGGGAAGGTAGTAAGAATAGTTAGTGTTTCCAGACACTGTTACTGGAGTGGACTGAATCCAAGGGCCAGAGTCATCACCAAGAGTTGCATACACAGAGTATGCAGTTGACTGTGCCGCGTCAGAAACTTTATTATTAAAGTTGAGAGAAAGGTTGTACTGTATTGTCTCTACTTGACCCACAGAGAAAATCTGTGAGATGCCTCCAAACTGTCCTGGGTCAAACTGATAGTTTCTCTTGAAAGTCGTTGACAGGTCCTTTCCAGTTTGATTCAAGCGTAAGACATCTCCATACTGGGGAGCTTTTGCTGAGGGGCTTGTGGATTGAATATAAAAACCATAGCTCTTTTCTGTTTCAGTGCGAGGGTCGATGAAACGGCGAATGTATGGGATTGTGTCAATAACTAAATCAGCAGGTATGTTTGTGTCTGCAGTTCTCACACGAAGAATAGCACCAAGGTTACAGTTGTCAGTATCAGACAAAATGCAAGTGGGGGTACCATCATCCACAAAGTATGCAACATATGTGCAGACAGTGTCACCGAAGAATACTGCGCTACCAGGTTTTAGGGAGAATGGGAGAATAGAGGCTGGGTCAAATGGTTGATGAAGACAGACTAGGGTTACATCAGGATCATCAGGGTCAAGTTTAACATTTATTACTCTGCTCCCCAGGGATAAAATACGTTTCTGGAAATCAGAGGTTACTTGAGGCTCTGTCAAAGCCAGAGGCAATACAATACCAGAGTGTGTAAACCCTTGGCCCACTTGAGTGGACCCACCTAGTGTTCCAATTCCGGAGAAACCTTCAGCCTGGAAAGCGTTGGACCCAAAGTTTGTTGTCGCATTGGTTAAGTTGATCAAAGCACCACCCATTGCCCAAACACCAATGGCAGCACCGATTGTGTAAGTAGACTGAGCCTGCATGTATGCCCCTGAACCACGAGCCCGAAAACCAAAGTGGCGGAAGTCATTGTTAATATCTGTTATGCCAGTGCTCTTGTCACCACCACCGATGGTATCTGGTACAAGCAAGGTTTGATAGTAATACCGTATGTTAGGAATTGAGGTTTGATTGAGAATCGAAAGTTGGAACGCAGTTGGAATGGAGTAAATAGAAATATCAGTTGGCCACTGAGACTGAGCGGTTGTAGTCAAAGTCACCCAAATTTGATCTGAGTCGGCATAAAGTTCATATGCACAAGGATCTTTCTGAAGTGTGACCGCTGTGGCACTGTTTACAATCACAGATCTGAACCCACTTACAATCTCACCATCTGCATCAATCACTGACATTCCATACTCTGAACGGTGACTGGTTTGGTTAAGGTAGGGTGAGGATGAAGTGGCGCTATTTGTAGACAAATTGTCTGGATATAAAGTTTGTGCGTCCGCTACTATTTGATACTCTGGTAAAGAAGCCACTTTTTTATTTACTGCACCACCAAACAAAGTCGGGAAGGCTAACTGCACCTTGCTATAGAAGTCGTTCAACTCTGTGATTGAGCAGTTACGAACATCACTCAGACGGTGATGAGAATAGTTCGAAAGTTCGAAACTCACATCATCAAGGGGACGATAGTAGGGATAAATATTATTGACTGTTAGTTTCGCAGCAGTGCTTATTGATAAAATTAGTGAGTTGGGGAAAGTTGAAGCTAAAACACCAATAGCACTTCCTGTGTCCCAACTGGTTGAGGAAAGTGCAAACTCATACGCATTGATGGGATTTACATAATAAGCCCCTTCAAGGAAAGTTGCCCCTGCTTGATCGGCAT